>OGPV01002655.1_pt1 | contig 10259 bp, 9 predicted proteins | sample 1553001 | NCBI WGS metagenome assembly OGPV01 (sample SAMEA2580268, study PRJEB22360) | human gut metagenome | biome: human gut; feature: human-associated habitat; material: faeces | place: Denmark | collected 2008/2010
GCTGTGTTGTCGGCATTGGTGCCGGATCGGTACCTCCAGTCTTCTCAAAGGTAACACTGATCGTTCCGTTTGCCTGTACATCGTTAAATGTAAAGCTTGAAACAGCGCCCTGACTCTGTCCATTTACAATGACATCCTTGATCCGGTATCCATTGTGCGGTGTGATATAGAAGGTTACATTCGCACCCTTCGCGACTCGAACTGTCGGTGAAATCGTTCCACCTTCACCCGCCGAAGAAGCAAGTTCAATCTCGCCTTCCTCTAACGGTGTATGAATATCACACACCTCATCCGTGTACTCGTATCCATCGGTAGATTCTCCATTGGAGCCTACCAGCTTCTTATTTCCGTTTTCATCAATCTCGACTGTAAATGAAACAGTCTCCGGACATCCACTGTTTGCAAGTTTATGTGATTCTGTACAGAACTCAAGTGCCTCGTGTCCACTACATCTCTGTGATGGGATATCTGCCTGTGCATAATAATCCGAAGAAGTTGGGCAGCCTTCACCCGGAAGCAATCCGGTGATCTTGCAGACGCTGATCGTCGTGATACCCTCAGGTCGCTCAAAGTCTGCCGATGTATCCTGTCCTTCTAACTCTACAATCTGATCCATGATATCGCGCCACATATATTTATGTGTATTCTGTCCACCCATATCAACGTTACTGTCATAACCCATCCAGATAGACGCGGTATAATATGGTGTCATACCGCAAAACCAAAGATCATAGTTTTCAGAGGTTGTACCTGTCTTACCTGCACAAGTCATACCAGACTGTAATCTTGCCGGCGTACCAGTTCCGCTTGTAACTACGGACTTCATCGCCTCGATCAACTGCCATGCAGTTGTCGGCTTGATTACCTCATGGGAGGTTGGTGTCGTGTTGTCAACTACCACATTTCCATCATGATCGATAATCTTGGTAAACAAAACCGGCTGATTGTAAACACCACCATTTGCAATCGATGCATAAGCGGCTGTCATCTCATAATTCGTAACACCATAACTCAATCCACCCAGTGCACACGCCTGTGTCTTATCTGTGAGCAGCGTACCATTGCTGTCCACCTCCTGGTCTACCAGTGTCGTATATCCAAACTTCAACAAATACTCAAATGCTGCCTCTGGTGTCTCTTCGGTAATTGCCTTTACCGCACAGACGTTAATGGAGCTTGCGATACTCTTACGGATCGTACAATATCCGCTATGTCCGCCACCGGCATTCCGAACCTCATTACCATTTGCATACTGATATGGCTCATCGTTAAACGATGTTGCAAGACCTGCCTTACCACTGTCGATCAGCGGTGCATATGCTGCTACGATCTTGAACGTGGAACCCGGCTGTCTCTCTGCCTCCGTTGCACGGTTAAATGCACGGTTTACGGTCTTCGTACCACGTCCGCCTACCAGTGCTTTTACATAGCCGGTATGCTGATCCATGATTGTGAACGAAAACTGTGGCTGCGGTGATACAGAAAATGCTTCAGCGACATAGGTTCCGCCTGTCTCTTCCAGCATCGCTTCCTTGAATGTGTCGGCTGCGGCTCTCGCATCCTGTTCACTCGGATAAATATTATTATACTTTGAATTTCCTGTCTGCTCTGCAAAATAATTGGTCAGATCGCCAATGCTGTAATTGTAATTTGTTTCTTTGTCGGCTCCCAGAAGTGTCAGCTTGTAGCTCAAACCAACCTTCGTGCTATTGCTTACATATTCCGGATTGTTGATGACATCATCACAGATCTTCTGGATTGCTTTATCCTGTGCAGAGTAAATCTCATAACCACCCGTGTAAAGCTTGTTCTCCGCCTCTGACTTTGTACAGCCATACATATCCATAAACTTCTCTATGACACCATTTATGATAGCATCCTGATAGAAAGTGTTCACGTCAGATTCTGCAAGCTGAACCTCATGCTCGGCATCGATTCTCGCATAGACATCATCTGCCACTGCCTCGTCATACTGCTGCTGTGTGATGTATTCCTGATCTAACATCTTCTTTAAAACTTCCGCCCGGCGCTTTTTGTTCTCGTCTGGATTGGCAACCGGATCGTAACGGCTTGGGTTCTGTGGAATACCTGCAATAACTGCGATCTCTGAGATCGTAAGTTCCGTCATATCCTTACCGAAATATTTCTCGGAAGCTGCCTGAACACCACTGACACCACGTCCCAGATAGATCGTGTTCAGATAGTACTCAACAATCTGCTCCTTTGTGTACTGCTTCTCCAGCTCAATCGCCAGATACTGCTCCTGAATCTTACGTTCCAGCTTGTCCATAAATGTCGTCTCATCCAGACCGACATTAAATACCTGGTTCTTGATGAGCTGCTGCGTCAGCGTCGATGCACCCTCATTAAAGTGACCGCTTGCCGCGCCCTTTGCAAACGCACGGAAGATACCGCGCACATCAATACCATTATGCGTCCAGAATCGCTGATCCTCGATCGCAACAAACGCATTGACCATATCCTTCGGGATTTGATCATAATATACATAAACACGGTTGGAATCGATCGTGGAGATCTCTCTTTCTACCGTGCCGTCCTGTGACCGGATATTCGACCGGTATCCCTGCGGAACGATATTGATACTGGAGGTATCCGGTGCATTGTCCAAAATGCCCTTCATCATACCGAATCCGGCTCCGGCTCCGGCTATGATCACTGCAATGATACCAACCAATATGACCTTAAAAAGTATAACCAGCACTTTTCTCGTATTTCGTTGTGTTTTGGAAACAAGTTTTCTCTGTTTTTTCTCAGTTTCCGCTTTTGAATAGCCCATCGAGCTACCTCCCTTTATTTTTGCATATAAGTATCCAGATAAACGCCATTATAGCAAACTTTTACCACAAATACAAGATATTACCTATTCTAAACATTTTTCTTTTCCTCTATTCTTTTTCTCCATTTTTTGGTAGAATAAGTTTAGGTGCCGCGGATTTTTCCGCGTGTAAATTCACTGCGCATTTACATGCCCCACAAGTATAGTCGCAGTCGGAGGCTTAAGATGAAAGGTTTTGTAGGCATCGGTCGCGCAGACCATGTGGAAACAGCCATAACGGAAGCAACCGCCGGATTGAAAAAAGCTGATTTTCTAATCCTGATTGCTCCTTTTTCAAAAATAGAAGCTGCCGCCGCCCTGCTCGGCGAGAAATATCCGGGCACACCGATGATCGGTACCAGCGGTGAAGGCATTGCGAAAGAGATGCGCCTGACACAGGCAATCATTGTCATTGGATTTGCAGGCGTGGAAGTATGTACGGGCGTGATTGAAGATGTCCGCACAACTCCGGTCAAATCCATGCATACATTTCTTGCGAATCTGCAGGCGATCGAACCGGGGGATTCCGATACGATCTGTCTGGAATTTATGACCGGATGCGAGGAACGCGTCCTGTCAACCATCCACGATTCCCTGCAGGAAGCCGGTGTTCCGTTGATCGGTGCCAGTGCCTATGGCGTCCTGCTCGGCGAAAAACACTGTGTGATTTTAGACGGGAAGGTTCATACGCGAAGCTGTGCGTATGCGTTTATCAAAAACAAAGGTGGCAAGATCCATCTATATAAGGAAAATATTTACAAACGGCAGAGCCGCCGTGCGCATTTCGCCAACTTGGTAGAACCGGGAACCAAAACACTGTTTCAGTTAGATGGCGTTCCAGCATTAGAGCTCTACCAGGAGGAAACCGGCGTCCAGCTCGAAGATATCCTCTCTGCCATGCCGCGCCATCCACTTGGACGCGCCCTTGGCGATGATACCTGTATCATCCAGACAATGTCGGTCGACCGGAACGGCGTCATGTTCAACGGCAAGGCAATCTATGAAAATGACAGCATCTATATCATGGATGTCGATGATTACCGGCAGATTCACGAAGAACTGCTTGCCTCCATACAGGCATCCCCGGTTTCATTCCTGCTTGGCTTTGACAGTGCGAACCGTCTGCGCCTATTTGCAGAGGACGATGTCCTGACCGACTATGTTGCTTCATTCCGTACGGTTGCACCTGCTGCGATCTTCGTCGGCGACGGCCAGCAGTTTAACAACCAGCATATGAATCAGACACTTGTGCTTGCAGCATTTGAATAATTACACGCAGGAGGTATAACCACGATGTTTAAAAAGAAAACAGAAATACATGCAGTTCCAACAGAAACGGTAACCGGGCTTGCCTTAAAGCAAAGCTTAGAGCCGATCACCCAGATTACGAAAAGCCTGAAGGAAAACCGGAAATCCCTGATTGAAGAAGAAATGCAGACCGCAAGTCAGATCTCTGATATCCAGGGTTCCTTTGATACGATCCTCGCGCAGTCCGATCAGGTTGCTTCCGGTATGGATTCCATCAAACAGGAATTTGCCAATATCGTAGAAGTTTCTTCCCAGATTGAAACGAGCGTCAGCGGCGTACTTACTGCGACCGATCAGGCAAACGAAAATGTCGACAGCCTGCAGGAAAGCTCTTCCAATGTACTGACGGATTTCCAGCATGTCGTGGAAGTCTTAAATAAATTCCAGAGCAGCTTCGACGAGATTCAGGAGACAATGTCCGGTATTATTGGTATCGCCAACCAGACAAACATGCTCTCCTTAAACGCTTCGATTGAAGCCGCCCGTGCCGGGGAGCACGGTCTGCCGTTGTCGCAACCGAGGTCAGCACCCTGTCCGCAGAGATCAAGAAGCTCGTCGATACTGTAAATGCAAACATGGCACTGCTCCGCGAGGACGCTTCCAACTTAAATGCTTCGATGGAAACAGCAAACCGGATGCTCTCCCATGAACAGGAGCAGGTAAAAAAGACAACCGAACTGTTTGGCAATATCAAAGAATCCGTCAACGGTGTGATTGAGGTTCAGCAGCAGATTGCCGCTGCCGTTGACACTTGTAACGAAACCGCTGATCAGATTCAGGGAGATATCCTAAGTGCCAAGGACGGCTATATCGGCGTGTCCGAGACAGTCAACCAGTTATCCGGCGATATCACACGCAAGAATCAGTTGTACGAAAACATGATCAACCTCTTAGATCAGGTCGATCCGATCGTCGAAGAAGTACAAAAAACACATATCAATATTTAATGGCAACAAAAAAGTGGCAGGGATTTTATATCTCTGCCACTTTTTTTGCGGTAACTTCCACCAACTGTTCCAGTTCCGGAAGTACAAATATCTGTAATTGCGGGATGATTCCCGGCTCGGCGATTGCAACACTCTGCGATAACTGGGCTTTTGTCCGTTCCATCGCTTCCGGCGCATAGTCCCAGTCGATCTCTGTAATCCGCCGTATACGTTCCCATTCTTTCGCATTGAACTCCAGATTCGGAAACATTACATTATATCTATTTGCGAAATACGCATTCATCCGGTCGTAATCACCATAATACCATCTCTTAGAGAAAAATTCCTGACGATCATACATCTGCTGTTGTTCCAACACTTCTACAAAAGTAACCGCATCGTATAACACCTCCGGTTGCTTTTGCGCATTATAAAACCGGAAATGTCTGTCCCAGTACAGATCCAGAAAATTATAATCGAGCAAAAGATGCGCATAATATCCACGCACATACGGCTCCTGTAATGCATCACCATATTTCTGTAAAAACCAGTCCAGATCCGGTCGGCGCACCAGCTTGTCATAGGTCGCATCGTTCCAGAAATGTGTGTAATGCTTATCCCTGCACATATCTGCGATCATATTTCCAAGAAAAAATGCATTTTGCTCCTGTGCGTTCATCTCCGGCAGCATCTCCAGCGCGCGTTTGGCACAGGATAAATGGATTACATAGCTTGGCATATCCGAACCTCCGACAACAAATCATCGTCCAGAAATACATTCTTGATATTTGGCATCGGCAAAATCTTCGTTTCCACCAAAGCTGTCACTTCCTTCCGCTCTGCCACATGCTTTGTCCGAACTGTCGTGCGCTTGTCTGTGACAAACTGCAGCTTCTGTTCTTTTACTGCCTTCATGCTGTAAAAAAGCAGTCCCTCCATCACATCGGCAATCCGTTCTGCCGTTGTTACCGAGCGCATCAGCTTCTCCTCCGTCGTTGTAAACTCGCGCTTGTAATCGATACAGCGGATGTAAATATCTGAGATATCCCCCAGTCTCCGGCGCTCAAAGATATCCTGAAACTGTCCAAGTGTCTCCATCCGTACATTTGCGGTTCCATTTACTTCTGCAGATAAGACCTCTCCCATCGCGACTGCATACACATAGGTCGACGCAGACACCCGCAGATTCTGTAAAAATGCATATACCGCAAGGGAAATCCCCCACATCTTCGATGGGAACAAAATTCCCACACTGTCTGCATCCAGACATTCTCCATGATATTCTGTATATTTCATCACCTTGCAGTTTGGAAGATTCTGTACCATCTGTTCAGTCATTGCCTGCCGGCAGTCCATCTTCCATGCATGTCCTGCAGACACATCAATATAATCAGACACGTAAAAAATATAATTCCGTGCCTCTTCTATCTCATTTTTCAATTCCATACCCCTCATTTGTATCCTCCCACTACTCTCCCGAAGCTTTCTTCTGTACAAGTGATTCATACAGTGTGCGAAAAGCAAAGCTCCAATATTCTTCCATCGTCATCCCGGTCTGCTTCGTGATCTCTTTTTTCTTCTGTGCCGAAATCTGAATAATACCGCTTAAGGATGACCAGAGATACAAAACCGTCGGCTTTGTATCGAGTGTTTCCTGTAACACATTTGTGTTTTTTCCCTTCTGGACGAGCGCTTCCATCAATCCATATAATTCCTGCAGGATCTCCGGCAGAATCACCGTGCCCTGCTTCCGGCTGTTGGTTGCCTTCTCCTCAAACATCAGGGAAGCATAATACTTCGGATATCGTTCACAGAAAGAAACCAGCCGTTCACACAGCTTGTAATAGCTGTCCTCAAAAGAGGTATCTCCCTCGATATACACCGTCATCTCACCAATCAGGATATCGAGATAATCAACCACTATGGAATTATAGATATCTTCCTTGCTCCGGAAATATACATAAATCGTCGACTTGCTGTAATCTGCCTGCAGCGCAATATCGTCCATCGTCGTGTCCTGAACGCCTTTCGTCTCAAATAACTCCCTCGCCGCCGTCAAAATATTGTCGCGATTAAACTGTTCCAGCGCAAGCTTCTTGCGTGCTCCCATATACTCTCCCGCCAAATACAACTATTGTTGACATTATACAACGTGAAGTATGTTTTTTCAACTATAAGTTTTATTATTCTACTTTTATTTCTAGCATTGTACTTTTTATATATAAATCGAACTTCTAGTTCGATTTATAAAAATCCAGATTCTGACGCATCTGAATCAGTATTTTCTTCTCCAGCCGGCTGACCTGCACCTGACTGATTCCCAGCACCTTCGCAACCTCTGTCTGTGTCCTATCCTCGAAAAACCGCAGCCGGATCAATTCCTGTTCCATCTCCCCCAGCTTTTCCATTGCCTGTCCGACCAAGATCCGATTCATGATATTTTCCGCTGCCACTTCCGACTGTGCTTCATCCACCAGTCGCTCCACCAGACTGACCTGTGTCCCATCCTTGCCACAGATTGTCTGCTGGATGGATTCCACCTCCCGGTTCGCCTCTGTCGCCATCACGATATCCTCGACGCAAAGTCCCGTATAGTCTGCCAGCTCATCCAGCGTTGCCTCTCTTCCATATTTGTGCAGCAACGCCTCCTTCGCTTTGCTGATCTGATAGCCATTTTGTTTTAGGATACGCGATACCTTGATCGCACCATTATCACGCAGAAACCGTTTGATTTCTCCAGCGATCAGCGGCACGGCATAGGTGGAAAACTGCACGCCATAACGGCTTTCAAACCGGTCACATGCCTTGAGCAGTCCGATACAGCCAATCTGATACAGTTCCTCGAGATCATAACCACGGTTGACAAACCGCCGCGCAATGCTCCACACCAACCCGGTATTATCTGAAACTATTTTTTCCTTTGCAGCCTTGCTCCCCATCTGTGCCTGTTGAAATAGTTCCCATTCATTCATTTATTCATAATGTGGTGCCGGTGCACCGATCTCCTTCCACATTTTTACCACGGTACCTTCGCCTGCGGCAGATTCAACCTCCAGCCGATCCATAAATGCCTCCATAAAGGAAAACCCCATACCAGATCGTTCCTCTTCCGGTTTTGTTGTGAAAAGTGGCTCCATCGCCTGTTTGACATCCGCGATGCCTATTCCTTTGTCCCGCACTTCTATGTACACCGAACGGTCTTCCACGACTGTACGAATCCAGATTTTTCCCGCACCTTTCTCATAGCCATGAATGATTGCATTTGTGACCGCCTCGGAAACTGCCGTTTTAATATCCGACACTTCTTCGAGCGTTGGGTTCGTCGACGTGATAAATGATGCCACGATCACACGGGCAAAGCTCTCATTTTTCGCCACACTGTCAAATTCCACATTCATTTCGTTTGCACTATTCATAATATCCTCCCTTTACCATCTCCTTTTTTATCGCATCCAGGGAATCCATCTTCTTTAAGATGCGATAGATTCCTGACATCAACAAAATGCGATCGATCGTTTCATTGACATGCACCGCATATACACATCCTCCCTTGTCATGCACCATCCGAAACCGTCCGGTAATCAGCCCGATGCCGGAACTGTCCATGAACTGCGTCTTCGAGAAATCAAAGATCAGGTACCTGATCTCCTCCTCATCAAACACATGTGCCGTCTTTCGCTTGAGCATATCCGCCGCATAGTGATCAAGCTCCTCCGGCAGATAATAAATCAGCACACCATTTGCTACTTCATACACCATAAATTGCCTCCTATATCCATATATCCAGAAAAAAATGCAAAAGAAAAAGAAAGTGAAATCATTTCACTTTCTTTCGTAATTTCGAATAATCATCGATTACTCTTTGTCTATCATATTTTGTAAATCTGTATCTGACATGCCCGACACAACATTGGAATAATCAGGAAGATCCGTCTCCCCCTGTGCGGCTCCATTTTGCAGTGTATCAATCTGTTTTGTCAGACTGTCCACCTCTGCACTCAGGCTGTTGATCGTGGAATTTTTCCCGGCAAGCTCCTCACTGTATGTCTTAATCAGCTGTTCATTTTCTACCCGCAGCTTCTTTTTCTGTCCAGGCAGAATGAAAAAGCTGAAAAGAAGGACGCCAAACACCAGCCCAAGCAACATATACAACCCAGAGTATTTTGCAAGGCTGACCTGTCCAAACTGTCCGGTTCGCACAACGCTTGTATCTTTCTTTGCCTTGATCTCCTGAAACAGATTCTTCTTCTCGATCTTCTTCGGTGCTCTGCCATCCTCGGTCACAACGATCTCCTCAAGGTAATCGTCGTCTAAGAGTCCATCATTATCCACGTTCTGTTTACGCATCTCAATGATGTTTTCCTCGGTATCTCCCATCTCCCGCAGATAATGCACCGCAAGGGAATTCGCCTTATCGATCTTTAAGACACGACGCAGAGTCACTCTTGCCTTCTCGTAGTTATCTGTCCCGATATACAAAAGGGCAAGCAGCAAATATCCTTTCACAAAATGTGGATTGTCCGAGAGTGCACTTTTGAGCTGCAAGATTGAAAGATCATAATCTTCGCTGTGCGCATACTGGATTGCCATGTTGAACTTCCGCGCAAGCTGATCGACACTCTCCAACCGGGCTGGATCTTTTTTCAGTTCTTTTAAGTATTTTGTCGCAAGGTTATTTTCCTGTTGATAGTTGATGCTCATAACCCATTCGCTCATCGCCTGCACAGCCTCACCCATCTCATAATAGATGAGTCCCAGCAGATTGCGTGCTGGCACATTCCGCTTGTTATACCGCAGTGCCTGCAACAGAGATTCAATCGCACCGGACAGATCTCTCGCCGATGCCCGGTCATACCCAATATTGTAATAATAATTGGATGTATTCTGCGCTTTTTTAAGCATCGACAACGGAAGATAACATTCCGAACAATATCCATTTTTCCGCACCTGTGCACCACAATGGGGGCACAGCACCGGTCGCATTGTTGTTGCCATCTTATCTTCTCCTTGCCCGCACAGATACTGCATTATCCAATATGCTGCCTGTATTTCTCAAGTCCTGTGTCATCTGTAATACAATATCACTGATATCCTTCAAATCATTGCTGTAAATGGCTTCCTCCGCCTGATTCACTTCCGGAATCGGCGAGAAACGCTTCAATTCTTCTTCAAAATTTATCATACGGTTT
>OGPV01002660.1_pt1 | contig 10239 bp, 7 predicted proteins | sample 1553001 | NCBI WGS metagenome assembly OGPV01 (sample SAMEA2580268, study PRJEB22360) | human gut metagenome | biome: human gut; feature: human-associated habitat; material: faeces | place: Denmark | collected 2008/2010
AACATTGATTTCTTTTAATTTCCCTGTTTGAAGATAAATTTCTTTCAGTCTCTCATTACATTTTTCCAGTTGCCTCTCATAAATCTCATAATCAAATTTTTCTGTAAGATCTAAGAAATTTACATTTATTCTATCGCTTTTTTCCAACAATATCTGTATCGCTCTTGCAAACTGATTCATCTGTTTTTCTTCAATATTAAAAATAATACTATCTTGATTAGGAATCATATCCACTAAATTTAAAGTTGAATAATCCACTATGATTTGATAGTCATAAAATGGCATTTCCTTTCTAAAAGCTTCAATTGGAATATAGTGTGTTATCTCTATATCTCTATAATCTTTCAAATGCTCTTCTCGAATGTTTTTTGAATGGATAAATATAGGATGCATAAACTCTTTTTCGGCAAATTCCAATCCTCTTAGAATTTCATCTGTTCTCATATATTTTTCCCCTACACTCTTCGTATTATTATAAGAACAGTAAGAGCTATAATCATCATCCAAAATAAATATTAATTCCTTTTTCCAATAAAAGTTTTCTCTTTTTATTCCCTTTTCATGATATAGCTTTGCAAAATAATAATTATTTGCCCGTACTCTTGCCTTATGCATTTTACAAATATATTTTGCTTTTTGAAAATTTGTTCCAGATTCTGACTCATCATAACTAAAGCCTTGACAAAATTCGCATCCTTTGGCTATTGAACATTCTAAACATTCTTTATCACACTGATATTTGTACATTGCTAATAAAAAGACTCTAGCTTTTTCAAAATCAATACCAGTGTCCACATTTCCTATTATGTATCCTTTTTTATTATTTAAAGAATAGTCATAATATCGCATACATGGATATATGTCTCCGGAAGGACTTAATGCCAACATTTTTCCTGCGCCACAACTAGTATTACTTAAATCCTTTTCATCATATGGCATTCCTATATGATCCAAAAACAAACTGCAATAATTTTTATTATATAAATTGTTTTCAATAATATAGTCTGCTAATTCTTTTAACTGATTTTCAAAAATCTGCTCATCTCCATCTTTCCACACATCTTCATAAACAACATTAGCTGCAACATGATATATACCTTTATTCCAAAGTTCTACAATACTCTCTTTTAAGTATTTCAAATCATCACTTGCAAAAGTTACTTTAGTACTTCCTGGGAACTGCTCCAACCACAATTTAATATTTTTATTGACAACATCATAAGATCCTGTCCCATCTGGAAATACTCTCTGAAGATCATGCTTTTCTTTTGTTCCATCAATTGTAATTCCAATTGATATCTTACCTTTATTGTTTTCAATAAGCCTTTGAACGGCATTATCACTATAATTGACACCATTTGTACTAATATTAATTCTATATCTCCAGTACCATGGATTTTCTTCTTCATAAGAACGAATTTTAAAATAGTCACATATATCCTCAATTAATTCTGCTTCAAGTAACGGTTCTCCACCAATAAAATCTAGTATAATCGATTGGCATCTATGAATTTTATTATCATTCAACAAATAATCAATAAATTTTTTTGCTGTTTGCAGTGCCAATTTCTTACCTTTTGCTTTATGTGTAATATAGCAATACTTACATCTCAAATTACAGTCATGTGCAACGTGTAATATTTTGTACATCGCCATTTCCCCATTCTGGCTCCATTGTTCCCACAGTATATTCTTGTTCTTCCATCAACTATCTCCTTTTTATACAACAATTAGTATTATAAATTGCGTTCATATCCAGCATACTTAATATTGTTGTAATAATTGTTTTACTCCGCATTTTCTAATTATTATATTATTTCAGCTTTATTTTTCAATACATTGGCCATAACAGTGCGATTTTAGGCCATCACTTTCTTATAACATCAGATATCACACGTCAAATTTGTTTTTTCATCTCTGATATATATACTTCAGCTTAAATTCGTCATCTTGATCCAGCAATTTTTCTAAAATCCGCACATATCTTCTACATATTGCAGATACCGAATGCCCAGCCTTTTTCAAATAGTATTAGTATACATATACTACATTCACTTCTTTCTCAACAGTATTTTTTTTGACTTTTTTATTCGTATGTTTCACACTTTCTATTAGCAACTAGAATAATCGTTTTATTTTAAGATTTCCTTCCCTTTTTCAATGATTCGACCATCCTCCACACGGACCACTCTCGTACCATATTTCGCCAATGAAGTATCATGTGTTACCATAACAATTGTCATTCCTTGCTTATTTAAGCGTTCAAAAAGATTTATTATCGTTTGAGAATTTTCTTTATCAAGATTTCCTGTTGGCTCATCTGCAAGCAATATCTGTGGTTTATTGATTATTGCTCTCATAATTGCTATACGCTGCTGTTCTCCTCCCGACATTTGAGAGACATGTTTTTTTTCCAAATCATCTATACCAAATTCCGTAAGCAACTCATAAGCTATTTTTTCTCTTTCTTTTTTCCGCATTCCGGCATAGCCTAACGGAACAACCAGATTTTCTAACGCATTTAATTCCGGTATAAGATGGTATGCCTGAAATACAAATCCAATTTTTTGATTTCTGATAAATGCACTTTCCTTTTTTGATAACTTTCGAATATCTACTCCGTCTAACTTATAAGTTCCTATCGTTGCATCGTCCAATAAGCCTAAAATATTCAACAATGTAGATTTCCCACTTCCGGATTCCCCAAAGATACAAACAAATTCTCCTTTAGAAATTGACAAATCAACCCCCTTTAATACTTTAGTCTTAATTTCTTTTCTTGTATTTTTTTCATCATATCGTTTTATTTTGTACTTTTCCATTGTTAGACCATAACAGTGTGTTTTTTGACCATAACTTTTTCAGATTTAGTAAACAGCAGTCCTAATTCACTGTTTTATAAATAAATTTTCAGATCTTTACCAAATAGACATTTTTTAACAAAATAGTGCAGCATTAAAACAAAATTATATATTCCGATTAGCATTTCTACTTGGACATGAGCAGATTGAAACGACTATGAAGTACTTAGACATAACAACAGCTGACAAAGTAAAGGCACTTGCAACTCTTGAAAATAAGAAAGAGCAAAAAATGGAAAAGAAATGGAAATCTACTGGAAACTCCCTCACGGAATTCTGCGGATTGAACCGTAAGTGCTTCATGAAATAAAATCTCAACTTTCTGGAGATAGAATCTTTGTTATAAAAGGAAAGCTTCAGAAAGTTTGGATTTTATTAAAGTTTGGATTTCGGAATAAATCTTAAATTTGAGATTTGTTCCGCAAGACAAGAGCCACAAATCTTTATCAAAGCGATGTGGAGCTTGAACTGGTGTCAAGAATTCTCGGACATGCATCCACTCAGACTACCAGGATTTATGCAAAACCGTCCTTAGAGATGATAAAATCTGCCATGGATCGCAGTAATCCAGAGTTAAACGCCGAACAACCACTTTGGCCAGATGACGAAGTTGAACTAGCAAGGATTTTCGGAATCAGATAATTATGTTATCCTCATCTTTGACGACAAGACTACTGTATTTAAGCGCATTTTCCGAAAAGATGAGGATAAAAATATCCTGCGGATAAACTTATCCTTATATGAAGATAACTCAGTGAGCGCGCCATCAAAAATTTTGCGGTCGGTCGCCGAAACTGGCTGTTTGCCAAGAGTATACGTGGGGCAGATGCCAGCGCAGTTGTTTATAGTATTGCAGAAACCGCCCTGCTGAATGGTCTGAAGCCGTATATATATCTTCCCTATGTATTAGACGAGCTTCGTAAAATGGTCCTTTTCCAAAACCGGATGACCTAAATCGGCTTCTGCCATGGTCAGATGAATTACCGGAAGGATTTCGAACTAAAGAGAAGAAATAAAATGTGCCGCCCGATGGGTGGATTTTTAAAAAGTCAAGGTACCGATGATTACGTACTTACCTTTTAAAGATAAAACTATTAACTGCTTATACTGTTCAGAATATCAGCTATAAAACTCCAGCTTACGATTCATATTTATTAATTGTATCCATCAAGCAATAATATATAATTCCCCCATATCCATTCATGAATCCCGGATTCAATATTTCTTGTGGTAACAGCTTTATACATTCGTTAATATTAATGTCCATAAATTCATCTATTTGATTTAATATCCAGAGATTACCACAAATACCATGACACAAACTCCAACTGTCTCTTTTCCAATACCTTTTTAATTTTTCATATGCTCTGGAAATATCTTTTTCGAATCTCTTCTTCCACATCTCATCATCCACTAGTGCATTACAATATATTCTTGAAATCAATATGCCTCCTGCTCCATGGCACCATGCCACTGCTCCAATCTGTTCTTCATCAGAACTATCACATCTCACATCTAACCAGTTCTGGATGTTTACATCATATAGTGATTCTTCATATTGCCATATTTCTTCTGCCATTTCTTTGTATTTCTTTTTTCTGGTTTCTTTCCACAGTTCAATCACCGGCATAAGTATCCCTGCATTCCCATGTGCCATTCCTGACATTGGCGGTAGATCATCTACTATTCGCCATCCTATTCCTTTCTGTTGTTTTTCACTATTTTTTTGCAATATTTCTATTGCTTGTTCCGCTATATATAGGTACTGACTATTACCTGTATGCTTGTACAATTTTAATAATACATATGCTGCCCCGGCATTTCCTGAGAGCATATCATACCGTTTATCTCGATCAATTAATTTTTCCACAATCTGTACATGCTGTTCCGCATATTTTAGATAACGAATGTCCTTACTTTTCTCGTATAATATTAAATATGCATACACGATAGAGCTTTCCCCATCATATGCTCCCGTTGCATCCGATTGTAAGTTATTAATGGATTCCATACCTTTATCCGAATATCTAAAAAGCATTTTTTGTAATGTATAATAAATTTCCTCAACTTTTTCAGAATATGAAAACTGCTTTAACTCATGAAATAGGAGTAGCATACCTGCCAATCCACTATATAAGTACATTCCCATAGCTCCTATATTCCATGTCATCTGTTTTTCTGTAGAAAGTTTTGTCTGACACCAATTTACTTCTGTTCTTTCTTGATTCCAGACAGCCTCTTCTATCACACGCTCAATAAGCTGCTCTATCTGCCTGTTATATTTATTTTTAGTCTCCTTGTTGCATAATGATATCGGATTTTCGCTCACATAATACGTTCCATTTTCATATTTTTCTCGCGAACTTGGCATTAATTCTAATGCTGTTTGTATATATCGCTGCTGTTTCTTCATATCAGCTTCATTTAAATCATCAATTTTCTTTAACAAACTATTAATAGGAGCTTCCTCAAAATACTCTCCAAGTTCATCTCCCATCCCCGAATACAATTTTTTATCATTTAAATGATATTCATAGTACGGGATATCACCATGTGAAAGACAATTCATCTCATCTTTTGCAATTCTATCTTCCGATTCATTTCTTCCTTTTAACATGGATATAAAGAAAGTTTCACGTTCATTTTCATCCATCAGCAAAGACGGATGATAAGAACTGGACAAAATCATACTATATCGTTGGGTATCTGCAACCAGCATACGACTTTTTAAAAAACTAAATTTTTCTATCTTCTTTTTAAATTCTTCCTTATGCCACAACACATACTGATAAGCCAACGAGAAGCCTTCTAAAAGTTTCTCTTCATATTTGACTGGAGCTGGAAATCTATCCTGCAATATAACTAAATTTTGTTTTTGTGTTGCCTTTGGATAATCATAAACAATATGCATATCTGATGTTTCTGCCTTAGAAACAGTAGGTACTTTAAAAGGATAATAGTTTCCAGTGCCACCGCTAATTCCACTATTATCAATTCCACATTTATCTTTATTCCATGTATAAATAGGTAGCAAACCTGTATATAAAACTGAATGAGCCAGTTGATAATTCACTTCTTCATCAGCAGTAACTCTTTTTTTTGACGGTTGGACATTAACTATGGTTTCCAGATCAATAAGTACAGGATATTCTCCGGATGCAATGATATTTTCACAATGCAAATCATGTGTTCCCAAAAAATATGCCAGAAATAATTGGACACCTATGCGTTTATAGTACTTTTTTATCTCATCTTCAGTTTTACAGCTTTTATATTCCACAATTGAACACCAACTATGATCTTCATAAGATAAAAATTTATAATCCAATTGAGCTATTTTTAATCCTTGACTCATCCAGTGGAGTAATTCACCAAATTGCTTCTCATTTTCCATTGAGTGTGGTTTATATAATATCTCACTTCCATCATCTAAACGCACTTTAACAACATGCCTTCCTCCCCTATGCACATCTGAATGCTTACTTTCAATACTGACAATCTTTAAAAAACAATTTGCTCTACACAACTGATCACAAATTGTTGCTCTATGTTTTGAAAAATGTTCTAGTATTTCTTTATAAAAGTTAATGCTATATGTAATTCTTTTTTCAACACACTGATGCAATACCGGATACTTTTCAAACATTTTCTTAATATTTACCATTTCACCTACAATTTTATTACAGTAATATTCATATTCTTCTCTGTTATTTTCTCCCTTCAGTTTCCCTGCTGATTTGCATATATGCATTCCTACAATTAATGTTCTCATACAGATTTCTTGTAATTGTTCCGCCAGATACTGTGTAAAATCCGCATAAATATTTTCTGAATATGTCTCTCGCATATCCGTTAAACTGCTCTTTAATTTTCTCACTCCGCAATCTGCTAACACATTATAAAACGGTTTAAAATAGACTCCCGCTCGCACATCTATATATTCTGATAAATAAGGCTCCTGCTTATACATAGTATTGACTCTCCTTTGGAAATATTGATATAAAAAAACAGATGTGCTAATATAGATATCACATCTGTTTTTACATGTTAACAACAATAAATTGTCAAAAGCGCTGCACACCCAATTGTATGTGTACCCCCCATCATCTCTTCACTGTCACTTGCTCTTAACAATTTGTCCAGTTCCAACATTTCTTTGCACAAATCTCCGCCACAATTCATTTCTTCTCTGTGTTCCATGGTATTCCCCCCTTTCTTTTTTATGAAACATCCTCATTACTAAAAAAAGAAACACACGTCAAAAAGCTGTTTTCTTTAATCTGATAAGAATATGTACCATTATATCTGTCTACAATCTGCCGCACGTTTTTCAACCCATATCCATGTACCTCCTTTTCTGACTTACATGAGATAAGCCGATGATTTTTTTCTTTTGGGTGCTCTTCAATACTATTTTCTATCTCTATATATAATAAACAATACCTTCTATTAATTCTTATAGTCACCCATTTTTCTGTAGATTTTATTCTCTCACAGGCTTCTATTGCATTATCCAGCAGATTACCCAACAGTGAAATCGTCTCCCCATCCTTAAACGGAACATCCCCAATCATGTTGCTACCAATACTGAAATCAATTCCTTCGGAATCTGCTTGCTTTTTCTTAGAATTTAAAATCAAATCCACTATATTATTTCCTGTCCAAATCTTTGTTGAATCATCAAGGATATCTTTGCTTATTTCTTCCAGATAATCGTGTAATTTATCCCACTGATTTGCTCTCTCCATATTTCGAAGCACTAGTAAATGATTTTTCATGTCATGAATCATTTGTCGGCTTTTCAGCATCTCTGCATATCTTTCTTCCAATAACTGATCTCTCAATATAAGTGTCGTTTTTTCTTGTTTCACCACCTGATATTTGATTATAAACATACCGCTTAGAACAATAAGTAAACTTATAGCTGATAGATTCATACTTGCATTGATTCCCCGAATAGGTTTACTCCCATTTGCCATTTCATCTAACCATAACTGATATTTGAAAAGTACCGCACATAGTAAAGCCCCTGTTATAACTATAATTCCACAGCATTGTTCTATCATACTGCGTATGCTCTCTTCTCTTTTTTTTATATTCACAATACCTAATAGAATAATTCCTCTTGTAAAAAAATATATAAGCACTTTCTGCCACGTCAAAGCATATATATATATATCATGCTCAAATTGCTCTTTTATAAACTCCATACTTATAAATGCTAAAATAAAATCCAGAATTGCAATAAATTCAAAATAAACGAATACTATTCCTGCACTTAACACTACTTTTTTTCTCTTTATCCCATACATACACATGATAGTTAAAATAACTACAAGCCCCAGCATTGTTCTGGAAAAAAAAGCAATTAATCTATTAATTCCCAACAAGCTTCCTACAACAAATATGTTCGCCCATCGGATAATGGTCTCCTTTTTGTCAGCGTATTTTTTATCTAATACCGTCATGTATAAAATTTCATAACACATCCACATTTCCCATATAGATATTGTAATCTGTATTCCTGAAAGAATGATCTGATTCATCTTAATGCTCTCCAATACGCTGTTATTTTTTCTTTCACCTGTGAACTCTGTACCCGGCTAACTGTAATTTCTTCACCGTTAACCATCTGAATCACATTCCCCCGTACTCTGACAATATGATTTACGTTCACTGCATGTCCTCGATCCACTAATATAAAAGCATTACTGTGTATTTGTTCAAGAATCTGATTCATAGACAGTCGTTCCATATACTTCCCATTTTCCGTAATATACTCTGCATACTTTGAGCCTTTAATCTTTTGAATACATACAATATCTTTATAGTATATTTTAATTTTTCTCTGGTTAGTGCCAACCCACCGATATTCTTCATAGCCTTTTTTTATTTCATGAACTACTCTTTCAATCAATGGTGAAAGTCTCTCTTCTATATCCTTTTTCAAAATATACTGATATGCTTCTATGATATAACTCTCTGACGCAAACTCAGAGTGTGATGTTAGAAAAACGAGGTACACATCCGGATTGTTCTCTTTTATTCTTTTCCCTAATTCCAAACCACTGATCCCCGGAAGTTCTATATCTGAAATAACCAAGTCATATCTTCCTCCAACAAGCAAATAGCGCTCTGCTGATTCGTATACATCAACTTCAACTCCTTCGATACTACCGATCCCTTTTTTTATATACCGAACTATTTCTTGTCTTATATTTTCTTCATCCTCAATTGTTGCTATTTTAATCATCTGCACACCTCATCAAATATATAATATTTGCTCTTATTCACATCTTGAAGGACAGCCTCATCCTCTGTAACACGTAAGACAAACGTTTTCTCCCATAATGCTTTATTATCCTTCTGCTCCAGCATTTTTCCACAATGGTATATAAAACTCCCTATTTTTTTGTTTTCCACCTTATCTATAATATCAAGAATTGCTGCTTCAATCTTCATAGATTGAAAATGTGGATGCCATCTTCCCAATATTTGATTTATATTTGATTTCTTCAATGCCACTTTTTTATATGCCCATCCTTTTTTAGGAAATACAGTATTTATATCTAACTGCAAACAATTTAAAATTCTGTTAAATTCAACTTCACCGCTTATGTATGGATATCCCAATTCCAAATAAGCGTAGATATGCCAAACAGCTTTTATTAAAAAAGATTCATCTTGCGTAATCTCATACTGACATCTAAGCCACTCGATACTATTTAGCAGCACTTTCTTACTATTTAACCCAACATTCTCAATATTATGTACTGCAATTAAAATCGCTTTTACTTCAACTTCATTATACATTCAACTGTACCCCCTTTTCTTCTATAGTACAGTTGTTTTTATTATATGTAAACATGTTGCATATATGTAAATTCATTTTTTCTATCACTATTGGTACAATATATTTATCGAAAGGAGAACGATTCATCATGAAAACAGGAGAACGAATCAAAACAATACGAAAATCTCAAGGCATTACACAAGCCAAACTTGCTGAAACACTTCATATTTCTTCTAGTTTCATGAGCCGTATCGAAAATGGATCATCTAGTCTCACTTTGGACTTCGTTTGTGAGATTGCAGATGCACTTCAGGTTACACGCCAAGAAGTTCTCCGCGATGTATTTACCTATACTAAAGATGACAGCATTCCAATTTCCAAGAAAATAGAAATCAACATCCAAAAGTTCTCTCCTGAAAAGCAAGCAGAGATTCTGGATGTATTAGAATTTCTTGCCTCGCGTCTTTCTTAATTATAACACGCATATTATTTTTTGCATCTTTTTGGACATAACTGATATGTTTTTAGGACATGAATTTTTTATTTATACATGCACTCTTCTTTCCATTCATAGAGTGCATGTAT
>OGPV01002661.1_pt1 | contig 10237 bp, 7 predicted proteins | sample 1553001 | NCBI WGS metagenome assembly OGPV01 (sample SAMEA2580268, study PRJEB22360) | human gut metagenome | biome: human gut; feature: human-associated habitat; material: faeces | place: Denmark | collected 2008/2010
CTTCCTCTACACCTGGCTTATCCGACCCCGATCAGCTACGAAGACTGGCTGGCTCACAACCACTACCAGGAGATCCGCCCTGCCGACACCAAATGGCTCTATCGTCAGGAGCAGGGGTATATCGAGAGCATGAAGAACATCACACTGAAAGAACTTGCCGAGCAGAGGATCGGAGAGTTTCGAAGTGCGTTACGGAAATATATTCTGTAACAGTTTAGAGTATAAGACGTAAGTAAAAACAGCCTAGAGCAAGCTTGCTTGTGGAAGGCTGTTTTTATTTACACAACAGGTATAAAAATGGTAAAATCGGGATAGAAAAAAGGCAGGGGGGAGGAAGATTTTTGGCTCCCGTGCCAGAGGAGATTTTAAGCGAACCAGCGATATTGATATTGGGAGGGGATCATACTGTATGAAAAAGTATGAGAATTTTTGTGCATCGCTTGTAAATATGAAGACCTATGGCTTCGGGCTTTGCAGGCGAGAAATAATGTAACGCATTCTTATAATCAGAAAATTGCGCTGGGAATTGTGGCAGAAGCGAAAGCAGATTATTATGATATGTTTACAAAGTTGAAAACGGAAATAGAATCAAATTGGATTTAACGGCAAAAATAAGATAATCAAAGAAAAGGAGATAAGAATATGCCATATATCAAAAACATCGAACACGAAAAAGTAGTAGATCTTGCAGGTGAAGTACAGTACATGCCGGGACAGGTGGTGAGCAAAACTCTGGCGCAGAATGAGGCGGTCAGTGTGACACTTTTTGCTTTTGAGAAAGGTGAGGAGATTGGGACTCATGATTCCAGAGGAGATGCCATGGTGACTGTTCTGGATGGTGTTGGAGAGTTTGCTGTAGGCGGTGTGAAACATGTCTGCAAAGCAGGTGAGGCCCTGGTAATGCCGGCAACTATTCCTCATGCAGTTTATGCGGTAGAGCGTTTTAAGATGCTTCTGACTGTTGTGTTTCCTGTTGAGAAATAAACCGGATAAGGATTGTACGTTGATTTCAGCACAAACAATGATATAATAAATACTAGCAATGAGACAGTATTTTCAGAAATATTGTGTTCATGACCAGGCAGTAAAACAAACTGGAAATGAAAGTCAGAAATACAGCAAACCAAGGAGGATCTTAATACAATGAAAATCGGAAATGATATTTATTATGTAGGTGTAAACGACCATCAGGTAGATCTGTTTGAGGGACAGTATGTAGTACCAAACGGAATGTCCTACAACTCCTACGTGATCAAAGATGAAAAGATCGCAGTTATGGATACTGTAGATGCAAACTTCACAGAAGAATGGCTGGGAAAAGTAGCAGAAGTTCTGGATGGTGCCAAACCGGATTATCTTGTTGTACAGCATATGGAGCCGGACCATGCCGCAAATATTGAAAACTTCATGAAAGCATATCCGAATACAACCGTTGTTGCTAACACTAAGACATTTACCATGATGGAGAACTTCTTCCGTGGAATGAATCTGGAAGGAAAGAAACACGTAGTAGCCAACGGCGACAGCCTGACACTTGGAAAACATGTCCTTACTTTTGTATTTGCACCGATGGTACACTGGCCGGAGGTTATGGTCACATATGACAGCACAGATAAAGTTCTGTTTTCCGCAGACGGATTCGGTAAGTTCGGAGCCCTTGATGTGGAAGAGGACTGGGACTGCGAAGCACGTCGCTACTATATCGGAATCGTTGGAAAATACGGCCCGCAGGTACAGAAACTTCTTAAAGTAGCAGCAACTCTGGATATTCAGACTATCTGCCCGCTCCACGGACCGATCCTCACCGAGAATCTTGGACATTACCTGGAGAAATATGATATCTGGTCTTCTTATAAAGTAGAGAGTGAAGGCGTCATGATCGCCTACACCTCTGTATACGGAAATACAAAGAAAGCAGCAGAACTTCTCGCACAGAAACTGGAAGAAAAAGGCTGCCCGAAGGTTGTTGTCTGCGATCTTGCAAGAGAAGATATGGCAGAAGCAGTGGAGGACGCTTTGCTTCAGTCAAAGGGCTGTCCGGAAGTAATTGTAACCGACCTTGCGAGATGCGATATAAGCAGGGCGGTGGAGGACGCTTTCCGCTACGGCAAACTGGTACTGGCCAGCATTACATATAACGGAGAGGCATTCCCGTTCATGAGAACATTCATCGAGAACCTGACAGAGCGTAATTACCAGAACCGTACCATCGGCCTCATCGAGAACGGAAGCTGGGCACCAACCGCAGCCAAAGTCATGAAAGGAATGTTCGAGAAGAGCAAAAATATCACATGGCTTGAGAACAATGTAAAGATCATGTCCTCTCTCAGCGATGAGAATGTGGCAGAGATCGATGCGATGGCAGAGGAACTCTGCAAATAATTTCTGAATGCCAGGCATATGCAGAAGAAACTGAAGATATAGCATAATAAAAAGACGTGAACCCGGATTGATAGGTCCTTTCATTTACTGAGTTGTTAATGAGAGAAATATATCAATCCATAAGGTTACGTCTTTTTTATTTACCGAGCAACAGGAAAAAATATCTGTGCTTGTATAATTTTAGAAGATGCTACAATAGATTAAGCGGCTCGTGAAAAGGATATTTTCGTAGTTGCCGGCAGATCCTGAATTCTGACCTGAGATTAGAGAAAGGGTCATGCCACAGAATAAGTTACATTCTCTTACACCACATAAATCCATAAGCCGGAAGCACCACATCCTTAAGCTCCAGAGTCTGTCCGGTAATAAGATCACGGAAGGTTCCTTCTTCCTGCATCCATGCAGTTTTTTCACTGTCACTGAAGTTGAAAATTCCGATAAAACGTTCATTTCCCTTCTGGCGGAGGATGCAGAGAATGCTGTCATCATGAACATCGTAAGTATATACATCGCAGTCTTTGTCAAAAACAGATTCCTGGCGGCGGATCTGCTCCATGCGGTCCAGAGTCTGGAAAATCTGGCCCTCAACAGAAGTTTTTGATTTCCGTTTTTTCGCAAGATCCCACTGGAAAGCACCGCGGTGGATATAACGGGAATCCGCTGCTTTGTCCGGATCATCTTTATAGGAATAATCATTGAGACGGCCAACTTCATCGGAACTGTAAAGCATTGGGATTCCGGACTGAGTAAGCATATATGCGTGAAGCATCAGATCTTCACGGATACCTCTTTCCAGCTTCTCATCATTTTTTTCAAAAAGTGCAGCCTCGATTCCACACATGGAAGCAGTGGTTCCGCAGAAACGGGCATCCTGAGTTACCGGGTCATCGTTATAAAGCTCTCCGCGGCTGTCGCTTCCCGGATGTTTTCCTGTGAAGAAATCGTTGAGGTAACGCTTGTGGGCCGGCTCGTCCATGCCCCAGTCTTTCAGAGTGGCGAAATCCAGTCCCCAGCCAATGTCATCATGGCAGCGGAGATAATTCAGGAAAGTATACTGCTTCGGAAGGCTGTTCACAATATCCATCTGTTTTTTCAGAAGGCGGATATCACGGGTGGCAATGCTGTTCCAGGTTGTAGCCATTGTTGTTACATTGTAAAGCATATGGCATTCCGGTTTCTCCACGGTTCCAAAGTACGGAACAACTTTTTCCGGTTCCATAACAACCTCGCCCAGAAGAACAACACTCGGGCAGACGATCTCAGCGATCATACGCATCATACGGACGATGGTGTGAACCTGTTTCAGGTTACGGCAAGGAGTTCCCAGCTCTTTCCAGATATACGGAACCGCATCAATACGGATCACATCCATTCCCTGGTTTGCAAGGAAGAGGAAGTTGTACATCATCTCATTGAAAACACGGGGATTTCCGTAGTTCAGATCCCACTGATAAGGATAAAAAGTAGTCATGACATAATGACCGATATCCGGAAGCCAGGTAAAGTTTCCGGGAGCAGTGGTAGGGAATACCTGCGGTACGGTCTTTTCGTATTCGTCCGGAATCTCGCGGTTGTTGTAAAAGAAGTAACGGCTCATATATTCTCCGTCACCCTGGCGTGCTTTTTTTGCCCACTCGTGATCTTCAGAAGTGTGGTTCATAACAAAATCCATACACAGGTTCATTCCGTTTTTGTGGCATTTGTCAGCAAGGGCGGAAAGGTCTTCCATGGTACCAAGATCCGGGCGGACTTTGCGGAAATCCGCAACTGCGTAACCACCGTCGGAACGGCCTTTCGGGGTATCCAGGAAAGGCATCAGATGAAGACAGTTCACGTTGCATTCTTTCAGATATGGAAGTTTTGCGGAAACTCCTTTAATGTTGCCGGCAAAGTTGTCAATATAGAGCATCATGCCAAGCATATCTTTCTGGCGGAACCAGTCCGGATTTTTTTCTCTTTCGAGATCACGGTTTTTAAGAGCCCGGCGGCGTGCTGTAAAATACTGGTACATCTGATCGCAGAGCTCTGCAAACATATCGTCATTGTGATAAAGCTCTGTGTACAGCCATCGAAGCTCGTCGTGATGATGGTTTAAACGTTCCTGAAAAATTTCCTGATCTTTTTTCATGATTTCCTCCCTGAATAGATATTTATAGATGTCGGGAAACCTGTAAAATATTTCCCGGCGGTAATGGTTATCTGACATTTTTCCACAGAATTATAGCATGAAGTTTCCAGTACATGAATATACGGGTTGTTATGGAATATGGAAAAATGTTGTAAGTATTTTCAGTCTCCTGTTGTCTGCCGTCGTATCAGAACAGGAGTGATCTTTTTGTGGATCGGTTTTTGAAGCGGTGCCGGTTTTCTTTTCTTCATTTCGTTCATCTGTTCCACAAGCAGTTCCATGGTAGTCTGTGCGATCACATCAATCTGCTGTCCAATAGTAGTGATCGGGATGATGGACTCCGCAGCAATGGGTGAATTATCGAATCCGATGATCTGATATTCATCCGGCAGACAGTTGTATTTCTGGAAGATCAGATTGAGAAATATATTTGCGTAAGTATCATTGGATAAAAATATGCCTTTTTTCTGACCGGAATATTTACTGTCAATATCCTGAAAGATCACACGCATCTGTTCAAAAAGCTCCTGATAGGAATCACCGGAAACATTAAGGTTCAGTTCATAAGGAACATGATATTCCCGGCATGTTTCCTCAAAGGCACGGATACGGTCATAAGCCGGAATATTCTCAGGTACATGGACATTGATGTGGATTAGTACATCACACTGATTACGTATCAGCAGAGAAGTAGCCTGCATGCTGCCCATGTAATTGTCTGTTGTAACGCTGCATATATGTTCTGCTTCACGTTCAATGGCGATCACAGGAATATTATAGGAAGCCAGTTTTTCAGAGGAAAGAGTATGGCTGAGAACAATAAGTCCTTCAATCTTATAAGCCATCAGCTCGTCCAGATACTGCATTTCTTTCTCCGGGCCGCCATCACTGACAAAAACCAGAAATTTGTAATGATAATCGGAGTAACTTCGAAGAAGCTGTGTCAGCATTTCGGAATAATAATGAAGATAAAGGTTCGGGACAATGATCCCTACAAATTCGCTTTTTCCATTGGCAAGAACCCTGGCAAGCTTGTTTTTTCTGTAGCCGAGCTCATCAAGGGCTTTTGCGATCTTTTCCTGATTTTCCAGGGTCAGAGAATCCGGATGATTGAAATATCTGGAGATCGTAGTCTTGGAAAAACCAGTGTATTCTGCAATATCGGCAAATGTTACCTGCTTTTTAGCCATAAAAAAATAGTCTCCTTTTAACAGCAGAAAGTTATGATACGGAATGCAGATGTGATCATATAAGAGAAACCTGCAGACCGTACAGGATAATTGGATTGATGTAATTAAGTATAACAATACAGACGTTAAATAGCAATAAAAAAAATAACCAGTTAAGTTACCGGTAACTTTTCTTGAATAAATTAACGAAAAAGGTTGACAGAAGCTATGTCATATAGTAGTATCAAATTATAAAGTAACCGGTTACTTTACCGGTTACTAAACAAGAACGAAAGAACAAAAACGGGAGGAAAAGAGAATGAAAAAAGGTTCTGCGAAAGCTGTTCCGGCAGGAAAAAGAACTGCTGCAGAAAAGCTTCAGTATGTGAAAAAGAACTGGCAGCTGTATGTGTTTTTTCTGCTGCCTGCACTTCTTCTGACGATCATCTTCAAATACGTGCCCATGGGTGGCGTACTGATCGCTTTTGAGGATTACAATGTCATTGATGGCGTATTTGGAAGCAAATGGGTAGGACTGGAATACTTCCGGAGATTTCTGGCATCACCGGATTTTATGAATTATCTTGTGAACACTTTGAAACTGAGTATTTACGGACTGCTGTGGGGATTTCCGATTCCGATCATCCTGGCACTTCTTCTGAATCAGATCCGGAGAGCCGGGATCAGGAAAAAAATTCAGCTTCTGATCTATGCGCCGAATTTTATTTCCGTTATCGTACTCTGTGGTATGGTTCGTATGTTTCTTTCACCGGTAGGTCCGCTGAATAAACTGATCGGTTCCGATGCCAACTGGATGACTATGCCGGCAGCATTTCGTACCATTTACATAGCCAGCGGAATCTGGCAGACAGCCGGATGGGCATCCATTATGTATACTGCAGCACTTGCCAATGCAAGTAAGGATCTGGAAGAGGCAGCAGTGGTGGATGGAGCAAATATCCTGCAGCAGATCTGGTATGTACAGCTTCCGGCTATTAAAAACATCATTGTGATCCAGTTTATCCTTCAGGCCGGAAATATTATGAGCATTGGTTTTGAAAAAGCATATGCACTGCAGACAGATATGAACCTTCCTGCATCTGAGATTCTTTCTACTTATGTATACAGAATCGGTCTTCTGAATGGAGACTATGGATATTCTACAGCAGTGGGGCTGTTTAATTCAGTGATCAATGTAATTCTTTTGATCTTTGTAAACTGGGTAGTCAAGAAACTGAATGACGGAGAGGGATTATAGGAGGTGCTGTTATGGCAAAAGCAAAGAAAAAGAAATATTCGGCATCTGACAAAGCCATTTTAGGAATCGGATACGTACTTCTGGGTGCATTTGTACTTTCCATTCTGGTTCCGCTTTTATATGTTGTGATCGCATCCTTTATGGATCCGAATGTGCTGAACAGCCAGGGGATCAGCTTTGATGTGCGGAAGTGGACGATCGATGCGTACCGCAGAGTTCTTGAAAATAATATGATCTGGAGAGGATTTGCAAACTCATTTTTTTATTCCCTGGTGTTTACCATTATTTCAGTTCTGGTAACTCTGCTGGCAGCATATCCAATGTCCAAGAAAGAATTTGTGGGAAGAAATTTCTTCAATGTTATTTTTCTCATTACCATGTTCTTCGGTGGAGGAATGATCCCGACTTTTATCCTGATCAATCAGCTGCATCTGGTAAATACAATCTGGGCAATCCTGCTTCCGGGTGCGTTTAATGTCTGGAACATGATCCTTGCCAGAACCTATTATCAGTCTATCCCCAAGGAACTCAGAGAGGCATCTGCCATTGACGGTGCCACAGAAATCGAGCATTTTTTCAAGATTATGATGCCGGTATGCAAACCGATCATCGCAGTACTTGCACTGTGGTCCTTTGTAGGAATGTGGAACAGTTATTTTGACGCTATGATTTATTTGAATGATGCGAAACTGCAGCCATTGCAGCTGGTACTTCGTTCCATCCTTGTACAGAATACACCGCAGCCCGGAATGATCGCAGATATCCAGAGTACTGCACAGATGGCAAAGGTAGCGGAGCTTCTGAAATATGCTACGATCATTGTATCAAGTTTACCGCTTCTGATCATGTATCCATTCTTCCAGAAATATTTTGACCAGGGCATTATGGTTGGTTCTGTAAAAGGCTGATGACAGGAGGTTGATAATGATGAAAAAAAGAATGAAGGCATTATTGGCAATCGGGCTTTCTGCAATTATAATGGTATGCAGTGCCGGATGTGGAAACGGAAAAGAACACATGAAAGCAGAAACAGATCCGGATACCCCGGTGGAAGATGTGTCCTTTCCTCTGAAAGAAAAAGCAGAGCTGTCTTTTATTACCAGTGCACCTGCAACATCTACACAGGAACCTAATGAAAGAACGATCTTTGAAAGACTGGAAAAGCAGACCAATGTCCACATTGACTGGACCTGTTTTGTATCGGATCAGTTTGATGACAAAAAAAATCTGGCGCTGGCACAGTTCGGAAATCTTCCGGATGGACTTTTTAACGCAGGGATGAGTGATTATGATCTTCTTCGTTATGCCAAACAGGGAATCATTATTCCGGTAGAAAATCTGATTGATAAATACATGCCGAATCTTAAGGCTGTATTTGAAAAATACCCGGAATATAGAACAATGTGTACAGCACCGGACGGACATATTTATTCTTTCCCATGGATCGAGCAGCTTGGTGCGGGGAAAGAAGCCATTCAGGCAATTGGAGATATCCCCTACATTAATAAAAAATGGCTGGATTATCTGAAGCTGGACGTTCCGACCACAACTGAGGAACTGGAACAGGTTCTGATCGCTTTCCGCGACAATGCAGATAAACTGGAGCAAGAATTTGATATTGAGGGTGGTGTGATCCCGATGTCCTTTATCATCAATAATGGTGATCAGGATCCTGCAATTCTCATCAACGGATTCGGAGAAGGATATGGTGACACCGGTGATCATTTTGCAGTGAAAGATGATGGAACCGTTATTTATACAACTGTACAGGAAGGCTATAAAGAAGGTATCCAGTGGCTCCATCAGTTGGTAGAAGAAAAGCTGGTGGATCCGGAGGCTTTTACCCAGGAATGGTCAACTTATGTTGCAAAAGGTAAGAACCACAGATATGGTCTGTGTTTCACCTGGGATATTGCAAATATTGATAACAATGAAGATTATGTAATGCTCCCGGCGCTGGCCGGTCCGGATGGTCTTGTAAATATCACAAGACAGAATAACAGTGAAACCAGTGGCTTTGACAGAGGACGCTGCGTTCTGACTACAAGCTGTCGAAATACGGCACTGGCAGCAGCATGGATCGATCAGATGTATGAACCGATCCAGTCTCCGCAGAATAACTGGGGTACTTACGGGGAAAAAGATTCATTTAATATCTTTGAGATGTCCGAGAATGCAGAAGGTGGTCAGATGCTGAAACATATGGATCTGGGAGATGCATCTCCGGTAGAGGTTCGTGAAGCACAGTCTGTAAACGGACCGTTGGCAATACTTAACGAGTATTACGATGTATATGTAACAGAGCCGGCAGATGCAAAATGGCGTCTCGACAATATGCACGAAACATATCTTAAGGATATGAACAGTAAATATGTGTATCCGAATGTATTTATGAGTATTGATGATACCAATAAAGTATCTCAGTATGACACGGATATCAAGAAGTATGCGGAACAGAAAAAAGCAGACTGGATCCTGAATGGCGGCATCGATAAAGAATGGGATTCCTATCTGAAAAAGATGGAGCAGTATGGACTGTCTGATTATCTGGCAATCAAACAGAAATATTTTGACCAGTATCAGAAGTCTCTTAGTGAGACAGAGAAATAAAAACAGAAAAAGATACCGGTCAGAAACATAAAAAGGAAAGAGAGAGCAGAGTATGAGTGAAAAACTTGAAAAAGCACGTCTTTATGAAATAGAGGAAGCAAAAAATATCCCGCAGGAAGAGAAACCGGCCTTTCATGTATCTGCACCGGTTGGCTGGATCAATGATCCCAATGGATTTTCTGTTTTTAAAGGAAAGGTACATCTTTTTTACCAGTATCATCCTTACAGCCGTGACTGGGGCCCTATGCACTGGGGCCACAGTGTGACGGAGGATATGATCAGATGGGAGCAGCTTCCTACAGCGCTTGCACCGGATCAGGAATATGATCGAGAGGGATGCTTTTCCGGAAGTGCTATTGAAGCGGATGGAAAACAGGCTTTGATCTACACAGGAGTTACAACAGAAAAGCTGCCGGATGGAAAAGAAGAAGTCCGGCAGAATCAGTGCCTTGCCTGGGGTGACGGAAAAGATTATGTAAAGGCAGAGAAAAATCCGGTAGTCACCGGGGATATGCTTCCGGAGAAATGCAGCAGAGTTGATTTCCGTGATCCGAAGGTATGGGAAGATAACGGAACATACCATATGCTCGTAGGATGCCGCAGCAAAGAAATTCCTGGACAGGTAGTTCTGTTTTCCAGTAAAGATTTGAAAGAATGGAAATTTGAAACAATTCTTGCGGAGAACTCCAC
>OGPV01002671.1_pt1 | contig 10212 bp, 11 predicted proteins | sample 1553001 | NCBI WGS metagenome assembly OGPV01 (sample SAMEA2580268, study PRJEB22360) | human gut metagenome | biome: human gut; feature: human-associated habitat; material: faeces | place: Denmark | collected 2008/2010
CAAGGGCATTTTTTATGGAAATATCAGCTGTTATGGCAGTGCGATTATTGAGTATTAGAGTTGAGCATCTTGCGTATCCTTGGTTTATGTTTACGATTTCAATATCGTTTTTTACGCAATATTTGTAAAGAGTCGGATCTATTGCAGATACTTTACCGTAAAGCTTATTATTAAAGAAAAGAAAATTCAGCAATATATTTTCGGGATACTTCTTCCCTGCTTTGCTTTTACATATAATCAAATTTTCTTTATATGGTAAAGTTTTTAGCTTTTCGCACTCTTGAAGTACAAAAACAGTATTATTTATCGTCAAAATCTGCATATCGGCATGAGCTTGTTCAGGTTGCGGAAATGCTTTGACAGTGTCCGAAAATATAACATTATGCCCCATTTTTGAAAGCTCATCGGCAAAACATGGGTATTTGTTTGATATTACAAAACTGCTCATTGTCCTACCGCTTCAAATGCCTGACGAATGTTTTTTACTCCGATCAATTCAGCATCATCACATGAAACACCTTTTAGATTATGATACGGCAGAATGATTTTTGTAAAGCCGAGTCTTACCGCTTCGTTAATTCTCATCTGAGCGTTTGATACAGCACGAATTTCGCCTGCAAGACCGATTTCACCGAATACAACAGCGTTTTCGTCAATCGGAGTATCTTTCAGACTGCTTATAAGAGCCATGGCAATTGAAAGGTCAATCGCAGGTTCGTCAACTCGCAATCCGCCTACGATATTTATGTAGGTGTCGCAGTTTGAAAAATAGTATCCTGCTCTTTTTTCAAGAACGGCAAGTACCATTGACAGTCTGTTATAATCATATCCTGTAACCATTCTGCGAGCGTTGCCGTATCCGCTTTGTGTGGCAAGTCCTTGTGTTTCGGCAAGAATTGGTCTTGATCCTTCAATTGTACAGGTGACGCAAGTTCCCGAAACATTTTTCGGACGCCCTGAAAGCAACATAACAGACGGATTTGCAACTTCGTTAAGCCCTTTATCAGTCATTTCAAAAACGCCGATCTCATTTGTTGAGCCGTACCTGTTTTTTACGGCACGAAGAATACGGCAACTCATCTGTTTGTCACCTTCAAAATGCAGTACGGTGTCAACAATATGTTCAAGTACCTTTGGACCTGCAATTGAACCCTCTTTATTGACATGACCTACGATAAACATAGGAATATCAAGTCCTTTTGCAGTTCTCATCAGCATATTGGCAGATTCTCGTACCTGTGTAATGCTGCCGGGGGACGAGTTTAATTCTGAAAGATTCATCGTCTGAATCGAGTCAATCATAACAAGGTCGGGCTTGAGATTTTTTATCTGTTCGCAAATAACCTCAACATCGGTTTCAGTCATTACATACAGATTCGGTGAAGTTACACCCAGCCTTATTGCTCGGAGCTTGAGCTGTCTTTTTGATTCCTCTCCAGATATGTAGAGAATTTTCAGAGTATCACCGAGGTACTGACAAATCTGCATAAGAACGGTCGATTTGCCTATGCCAGGATCACCGCCCAGAAGTATAAGACTGCCCTTTACAATTCCTCCGCCGAGTACACGGTTGAGTTCTCCGCAGCCTGTGTCATATCTGTGTTCATCCTCGGTTGAAATATCCGATATTGCGTATGGTTTTGAGTAGGTTGCAAAAGAGCGTGTTTTTGCAGTTGCTGACTGTTTTGATGTATCTTTAATTTCTTCGTTCATTGTGTTCCATTCGCCGCATGATGGGCATTTTCCGTACCATTTAGGCGATTCGTATCCACATTCCGAACATATGTAAACACTTTTGATTTTTGAAGCCATTTATTTCACTTCCTGTATTTATTGATGAGTATAATCTAAAAATCCTGTTATGATTGCTGTTGCCATTTCTTTTTGATATTCGTCACTTTGCAGCTTAGCAAGTTCATCCGGATTTGAAATAAATCCGCATTCCACAATAACGGACGGGTTTTCAGCCTTTTTTAAAAGATAGATTGAGCCGTCTGCCTTTTTGCATTGCCGTTCGTTATCAGGCTGTAAGCTTTTTTTTACGGAATTTCTAATGCATTCCGCAAGATTTTGACTTTGACTGTTATTCGGGGAATAAAAAATTTGAGTTCCGTAATATTTGCTTTGAGAAAATTTGTTTTGATGAATACTGATTACAATATTGTTTTTGTCTGAATTGAAAATTTCGAGCCGTTTTTTTAAATCGGCAACTTTCCTTGAATGAACCGAATCTTCTCCGTTATCAAGAGATACATCATCTGTTCTTGTTTGAACAACCTTATATCCGAAAATTTTTAATAAATCAGCTGAATTATTTGATATAGAAAGATTGATGTCCTTTTCAAGCACACCGCTTTCGCTTACTGCTCCCCCGTCTTCGCCGCCGTGACCTGCGTCAATTACAATTATCGGCTCTGTTTTATTTTCGGTTATAACAGATTTTGTCGGATTAAGTCTGAAAAAAACAGATACCATAATAATGCAGAATATTGCAAACAGTATAAAGCAGAGAGCATAAAATGTCGGGATTTTTTTATTCATACAAACACCTCTGCATAAAAATATGCCGAGTGTGAGATTATATATTACTTATTCAGTATATACTACAAAACTTTTTCTGACAAGATTTTTCTTTTGGATTTTTGCATACGACAAAGATGTTGTAATAAAATTTGTTTGGTGGTATAATTATCAAGGATTATGAATTGGAAAAATGAAAGGAAGTTAGTAAAATGGAAAAACCTGGCAGAAATGATCCTTGCTGGTGTGGCAGCGGTATGAATAAAAAAAATGTCATATAGATTTTGATGAAAAAATTGAGGAATTTGAGGTTGCGGGTCACATTGTTCCCTCCCATGAAATCTTGAAAAATGCTGAGCAGATTGAAAAAATCAAGGAGAGTGCGAAGATTAATATTGCAGTTCTTGATTATGTTGCAGAGCATATCGGACCGGGTGTGACCACACAGCAGATTGATGACTGGGTACATGAAGAAACGGTACGTCATGGTGGAATTCCGGCACCACTTAATTATGAAGGTTTTCCAAAGAGCGTATGCACATCGATCAACGAGGTAGTATGCCATGGAATCCCGGATGAAGAGATCGTTTTAAAAGAAGGAGATATTGTCAATGTAGATGTATCTACCATCTATCAGGGATATTTTTCTGATTCCTCCCGTATGTTCTGTATCGGAGAGGTAAGCCCGGAGAAGGAAAAACTTGTCCGTGTGACAAAAGAATGTGTAGAGCTTGGCCTTGAGCAGGTAAAACCATGGACACCGATCGGAAATATGGGAAGTGCTGTGCACAAGCACGCAGTGGAGAATGGATACACAGTTGTCAGAGAAATCGGCGGACATGGGGTAGGTCTTGAGTTTCACGAAGATCCGTGGGTAAGTTACACTTCCAAAGAAGATACAGGTGTACTCATGGTACCGGGAATGATCTTTACCATTGAACCAATGGTTAATATGGGATCTGACGAAATTTATACAGATGAGATTGACGACTGGACAGTGCGGACAGAAGATGGCCTGCCGTCTGCGCAATGGGAGATCATGGTGCTTGTCACAGAGACAGGACATGAGGTACTTTGCTGGTAAACAAACTCGAAAATTCAGGAAAAAAGTTCTTGCAATAGAATATTATCTAGTGTATAATCACTTATGTTGTGAAAAAAGATGGTCCTCTGTTACCATATGGGTATTAAGAACATCCAGTATAATTAAGGAGAGAAAGACATGAACGAAATTATTAAGAACATTGAGTCCGCTCAGCTGAAAGCTGAAGTACCGCAGTTCCGCGTAGGAGACACAGTAAGAGTACACGCACTGATCAAAGAGGGAACACGTGAGCGTGTTCAGATCTTCGAGGGTACAGTACTTAAGAGACAGGGTGGAAGTACAAGAGAGACTTTCACAGTAAGAAAGAGCTCCAACGGTGTAGGTGTTGAGAAAACATGGCCGCTTCATTCCCCACACGTAGTTAAGGTTGAAGTTATCCGTCATGGTAAAGTACGCCGTGCGAAACTGAACTACCTGAGAGATCGCGTAGGTAAAGCAGCTAAGGTTAAAGAGCTTGTAAAATAATTTCATAAGTAAAGAGGCAGGGACAATAACATTTGCTATTGTCCCTCTTTTTACATCAAGAGGTATGCAAAATAATGATGCATACAGGGGATAGAATATGGGATTAAATAAGAAGAGAAAAATTGAAGATCTGAAAGAAAGCCGAGCTGTTTCCGAAGCAAGGGAAAGACTTCGGGATGACCGCACAAGAGGGATCGTCAAGTGGGTATTTGAGATTATCGTAACGCTGGTATTTGCTGTGCTGGTTGCGATTTCTGCATTTCAGACTGTGACATTGCAGGAGAGTGCTATGGAACCTACGTATTCGGTAGGCCAGAAATTCTTTGTAAACAGAGCATTGTATAAGATAAAATCTCCGAAACGTGGGGATGTAATTGTTTTTAAAACAAGTGCCAGTGATGATGCGGCTTTGCATATCCGACGTGTGATCGGCCTTCCAGGCGAAACAGTTCAGATAAAAGAAGGCCAGATCTACATTAATGGAAATGTTTACGAAGAGAATGGTGCTTATCAGGAAATCGCAGATGGCGGACTTGCAGACAGTGCTATCACACTGGAAAGTGGAGAGTATTTTGTTCTGGGAGATAATCGGAATAACAGCGAGGACAGCCGTTTCAGCGATATTGGAAATATCAGCAAGAAATATATTGTAGGGAAGATATGGTTTACAGTTTCTCCCAAAAGTAAAATAGGTTTTATCAGATAAAAAATGAGGTGAATTATGAACGTACAGTGGTATCCAGGCCATATGACAAAGGCGAAACGCCAGATGCAGGAAGATATCAAGCTGATCGATCTGATCATTGAGCTTGTAGATGCAAGGGTTCCGCTTCCCAGCCGCAATCCGGATATTGATGAACTCGGAAAAAACAAGGCACGTATGATCCTTCTCAATAAAGCAGACCTTGCCGATGAGAGACAGAACCGTGCCTGGATGGAATATTTCAAAGAAAAAGGGATCTATGCGGTAAGTATCGATTCCCGTAATAAAGGCTCCATGAAAGCTGTTTCTGCGGCAATTACAGAAGCATGTAAGGAAAAGACAGAGCGGGACAGAAGAAGAGGAATCAAAAACCGTCCGGTACGTGCCATGGTAGCAGGCATCCCGAATGTTGGAAAATCAACATTTATTAACACTTTTGCAGGAAAAGCATGTGCCAAGACTGGAAATAAACCGGGAGTTACGAAGGGAAAACAGTGGATCCGTCTGAATAAAAGTGTGGAACTTCTGGACACACCAGGAATTCTCTGGCCCAAATTTGAAGATCAGGAAGTTGGAATGCGTCTTGCCTATATCGGTTCTATAAAGGATGATATTCTGAATATTGAGGAGCTTGCCCTGGGTCTGATCGGATATTTGCAGGAATTTTACCCGGCAGCACTCAAAGAGAGATACAGCCTGGAAGAAGGACAGAAACCGCTGGATATCCTTACTGCAGTTGCAAAAGCGAGAGGATGTCTGAAAAAAGGTGAAGAACTTGATTATGAAAAAGCTTCCCGTCTTTTACTGGAAGAGTTCCGGTCCGGAAAACTTGGCAGGGTAACGCTGGAGTTTTCCGGAAAGCTGGAGGAAGCATAATGGAAACAATGAAAGATATCAGGGCGCATTTTGCGTCAGCGAAGGAGGGCGAATACAACGCCCTTTTTCAGCATTATGAAAACGATGAAAGAAGCGGTGTACAGAAACTGATCCAGCAGTATCGTAAAAAGCTCCAGGTACTGGAAAATGAACGTGCGCGCACAGAAATCATGAAGGAATATGAACATAAATATGAGCATCTTGGGTATCTCTGCGGGATCGATGAAGTGGGAAGAGGACCGCTTGCCGGCCCGGTTGTAGCCTGTGCGGTGATCCTTCCGAAAGACTGCGATATTTTATGGCTGAATGATTCCAAGAAGCTTACAGCCAAAAAGAGAGAAGAGCTGTATGATGTGATCCTGGAAGGTGCAGTTTCTGTTGGAATCGGAATGGCAAGTCCGGAAAGAATTGATGAGATCAATATCCTGCAGGCAACCTATGAGGCAATGCGTCAGGCGATAAGCAAACTTTCTGTGCAGCCACAGCTGTTTTTGAACGATGCAGTTACCATACCGGAGGTTCAGATCCCTCAGGTACCCATTATCAAGGGCGATGCAAAAAGCGTATCCATTGCAGCGGCAAGTATTGTGGCAAAGGTGACCAGAGACCGGATGATGGAAGAATATGACAAAGTTCTTCCGGAGTATGGATTTGCCTCTAACAAGGGTTACGGATCTGCAGCACATATTGAAGCACTGAAGAAATACGGGCCAAGTCCGATACACCGGAAAACGTTTATCACACATTTTGTATAACGGATAAGATACTTAAGATACCGACATCAAAAACAGAAAGGTTATGTTTTTCTGAAAGAAAATAAAAGACAGAAGGGCAGTTATTATGAGAAAATTGCGGCAGTGTTCCTGGAAAAGAGGGGACTGCAGATCAGGGAAAAAAATTTTCGCTGTCGAAGCGGTGAGATTGATCTCATTGCACAAGATGAAAGATATCTGGTATTTGTAGAAGTGAAATACAGAAAGAACGGAAGAAGTGGAAGTTCTTTTGCGGCGGTAGGGAGAGAAAAACAGCGGATCATCAGCAGAGTGGCAATGTTTTACCTGGCTGTACATGGATACCGGGAATTTCCTCCCTGCCGTTTTGATGTAGTGGGAATTGACGGAGAAAAAATCCACTGGATAAAAAATGCTTTTGATTTTTGCAGATGAAAGGGCTGGTTACATAATATGAAAATAAAATGGTATAAAGATAAGCAATTAATGAATGTAAATCAGAAGAATGGGGTTACGTGGCTGACGTATCCTGCTTTTGAGAAAATTCCCGGGATCGTACATGGCTTCAGTACCCGTCTGGGCGGAGTGAGTCAGGGAATTTATGAATCCATGAATTTAAGCTTTACAAGAGGAGATAACGAGGATGCAGTGCGGGAAAATTACCGCAGACTCTCTGATGCTATGGGATTTTCCATGGGAGATATCGTAACTTCTGATCAGACACATACCACCAATGTGCATGTGGTCACGGAAACAGACAGGGGAAATGGAATCACAAAACCGAGGCCTTATACGGATGTGGATGGAATGATCACCAATGTGCCAGGATTGGTGCTGGCAACCTTTTATGCGGACTGTGTACCGCTTTTCTTTGTAGATCCTGTACATAAAGCGGTGGGACTATCTCACTCCGGCTGGAGAGGCACCGTAGGAAAGATCGGTAAAGCGACTGTGGAAAAAATGGCTGAAGAATTTCAGACAGATCCTTCAGAACTTTATGCAGCTATCGGTCCGTCTATCTGCCAGGATTGTTATGAGATCAGCGAGGACGTGGCTGTGCAGTTTATGCAGGCCTTTCCCGGGCATACGTCAGAAATTCTGATTGATAAAGGAAATGGAAAGTATCAGCTGGATTTGTGGAAAGCGAATGAAATTGTGCTGCTGGATGCTGGTGTGAAGAAAGATCATCTGGAAGTGACGGATGTGTGCACCTGCTGTAATCCGGAATTGTTGTTTTCTCACAGAGCCAGTCATGGAAAACGGGGGAATCTGGGGGCATTTCTGTGCCTGAACCCATAAAAAATAAAAAAGAGAGAGGGATAATATGATGCAGTTAAAAGACAGAATAGCAAATGGAATGCTTTTTTATGAGCACGGACATAAGGATCCGGTAGATATCGAACAGGAACAGGAGTTGGACGCACTGCGCAGACATTGTAAAGAAGTAATGTTTGATTACAACCATACCCGTCCGGAAGACCGAAAGAAACGGCAGGAACTGTTGAAAGGATTGCTGGGAAAATGTGGGGACAGTGTGTTTATTGAAGATGGTGTCCATATGTCTTATGGTTGCCATCTCTACCTGGAAGGCGGTTTTTATGCAAATTTCAATCTGAGTGTGATAGATGACGGAGATATTTTCATCGGAGATAAAACCATGATCGGACCGAATGTAACACTTTGTACTACCGGACATCCGGTGGAACCGGAGTATCGTGGAATGGGGGCACATTATTCTCTGCCAATTCACATTGGTAGAAATGTCTGGATCGGAAGTAATGCGGTGATTCTTCCGGGAGTTACCATTGGAGATAATAGTGTCATTGGTGCCGGCAGTATCGTGACGAAAGATATTCCGGCAAATGTGGTTGCAGTAGGTAATCCATGTCGTGTGTCCAGAGAGATTGGGGAGAGAGACCGGGAATACTATTTCCGTGATCTGAAAATTGATTTTCCATATACCTCAGACAGAATCACATCGGAAGAGTAGTATATTGATACAACACAAGAATAGGACAGGGTTGTAAAATTTTATAAAACGAATGGAAAAATCCAAGTTATGCAACCAATAGAATAGCCATCGGTTTTATATCGGTGGCTGTTCTATTGAAGAAATTGATATTTTTGAAAAAAGAACGATTCTGAGAGTTCATATTACAAATAGGGAGATTAGATCAATGGAGAGGACAGAAAAGAAATGTTTTTTTAGAAAGTTCATCGGAGATAAAAAGTTTTATCTGATGGTTCTTTCGATTGCAATTCCAATTATGATCCAGAATGGCATCACAAATTTTGTAAGTCTGTTGGATAATATTATGATCGGACGAATCGGTACAGAACCGATGTCCGGCGCTGCGATTGTGAATCAGCTGATTTTTGTATACAATCTGTGTATTTTCGGTGGTGTATCCGGAGCCGGGATTTTCACAGCACAATATTTTGGAAAAGGAGATCAGGAGGGCGTACGCAACACGATGCGGTATAAGCTGTGGATGGTGATCATTATCACCGCAGCAACGATTGTGCTGCTCCTGACACAGGGAGATGCGTTGATTCACATGTATCTGAAAGGAGAAGGCACTGTAGCACAGGTGGCAGATACGTTGCGTTATGGACGGGAATATCTGGACATTATTGTGTGGGGACTTCCGGCCTTTATGATGGTACAGGTATATGCCAGTACACTGAGGGAGTGTGGAGAGACTATGCTGCCGATGAAAGCAGGTGTTGCTGCAGTAGTTGTAAATCTGTTTTTCAACTTTATGCTTATTTACGGGATGCTGTTTTTCCCGAAAATGGGTGTAAGAGGTGCAGCGCTTGCTACGGTGATCTCACGATATGTGGAAGTTCTGATCGTCATGGGATGGACACACAGACATCATGCGAAACATGTCTTTGCGGAAGGACTGTACCGCACCATGCGGGTTCCGGCTGCTATGACAAGGAGAATCCTGATCCAGGGTACGCCGTTGCTTTTGAATGAGACTTTCTGGGCTGCAGGCATGGCAATGCTGACCCAGTGTTATTCTATACGTGGATTGAATGTAGTAGCAGGTCTGAATATTTCAAATACGGTAAACAATGTATTTAATATTGTATTCATTGCACTGGGAGATTCGGTGGCCATTGTAGTTGGACAGCTGCTTGGTGCCGGTAAGATGAAAGAAGCGCGAGATACAGATAATAAGATGATTGCATTTTCTGTGTTCTGCTGTACGATTGTGGCTTTGGCGATGCTCGTGTTGGCACCGTTATTCCCAAACCTGTACAATACGAATGCGGAGGCCAGAGAACTGGCAAAATATTTTATTATAATCACAGCTATTTTTATGCCACAGAATGCATTTTTGCATGCCTCGTATTTTACACTGCGTTCCGGTGGCAGAACGATCATTACATTTTTGTTTGACAGTGTATTTATTTGGGTAGTGAGTGTATCTGTGGCGTTTACGCTCAGTCGTTTTACCGCACTTCCGGTACTTGCAATCTATGCACTTGTACAGGTGGCAGATTTTATCAAATGCATTATTGGATTTATACTTGTTAAAAAAGGTGTATGGTTGCGCAATATTGTAACTTCGTAGGTTACGGCACATGCATTTGCTCATGCAGACATTCCAGTCGGTGTGATCGGAATCCCGCTACTGTGGGAAGACAGGAAGGCAGCACCAAAAAATAACGGAAGGCAGAATGTCGGTCCTGTTACTGTATAATAGGTAAGATATATAATGCAGGATGATCGAATATAAGCGGAAAATGAGCGTATAGTCACCAACTTGTGGGGTAGTGAAAAAAAGGTAATTATTTTGTTA
>OGPV01002677.1_pt1 | contig 10203 bp, 8 predicted proteins | sample 1553001 | NCBI WGS metagenome assembly OGPV01 (sample SAMEA2580268, study PRJEB22360) | human gut metagenome | biome: human gut; feature: human-associated habitat; material: faeces | place: Denmark | collected 2008/2010
GTGATTCAAATTTTGTATATCAAGTAGGGACATACGAAGCCGCCGGTCCTTAGGTGGCGCCTTAAGCGGCACCTTAGTACCGCTGCAGGCTAAGTTGAGCGGAAGCGATCCCAGCTTGGTATACAAAATCTTGAATCGCATTTGACACATTTACGAGCCGCAGATGTGAATTACAGGTTAAACAATGATGTTGAGAGGTATCTCTCTCCTGTATCCGGGAAAAGAACCACAATAGTCTTGCCCTCGTACTCAGGTCTCTTTGCAAGCTCAGTTGCCGCATAGAGTGCCGCACCTGCGGATATTCCAACCAATACACCATCTGTCTTTGCTATTTTTCTCGCCGTGTCAAATGCATCATCGTTCTGGATCCTGATGATCTCATCCACGATGCTCAGATCCATAACGCCAGGTATAAATCCGGCTCCGATTCCCTGTATCTTGTGTGGGCCAGGTGCTCCGCCTGAGAGAACCGGTGAATCAGCAGGCTCAACTGCAATCAGCTTGACATTTGGATTGTGCTCCTTGAGTCCGCTTCCTGTTCCTGTAGCTGTTCCGCCTGTTCCTACTGCTGATACAAATGCATCAACCTTTCCGTCTGTATCTCTCCAGATCTCCTCCGCCGTTGTCTTCTTGTGGATAGCAGGATTTGCCTTGTTCTCAAACTGCTGTGGGATGAATGCATTGCCGTACTGCTCTTTGAGCTCATTTGCCTTGGCGATGGCTCCCTTCATTCCCTCTCTGCCCGGTGTTAACACGATCTCAGCACCGAGAGCTGACACGATCTTTCTACGCTCAACGCTCATGGTGTCCGGCATGGTGAGTATCAGGTGAAGGCCCTTTGCTGCTGATACAAATGCAAGTCCGATTCCTGTATTGCCTGATGTAGGCTCGATGATGACTGTCTCCTGATTGATGAGGCCATCCTTTATTCCCTGCTCGATCATGGCTGCTGCCACACGATCCTTCACTGAGCCAAGCGGGTTGAAATACTCAAGCTTTGCAACGATGTGTGCCTTGAGGCCAAGCTCCTTCTCATAATTTGTGAGCTCCAGAAGTGGAGTATTTCCTATAAGTTCTGTTAACTGTGATGCTATCTTTGCCATGATTTTGTTTCCTTTCTTTTTTTACTTTTTTGAAGTCTCTATGTTCTTTCTTGATTCTTTACTATCTTTATATACTGTACATTATTTTCTATATAATTCTTAACAGGCCATCTGATAAATCTTTTCCTCTATTGCTCCTGCCAGTGCCGCGTGGCCCTCAGGATTCATGTGTTCCTGATCTGCCTCGCTGCTGTCCGCCACGGATGATGCCGCCAGGAATTCCACACCAAACTCATCGGCTATCTTCCTGTACACATCTGTGAGTTTTCTTGACACCTCAACGGATTCCGGTGAGAACTCAGGATCAAATTCATCCTTCCACACCTGCTCGCCCAAATGTATCGGCGATACGAGAAGTATCCTGCTGTCCGCTGAATACTGTTTTGCCTGAATGAGCAGTCTCCGTATTCCCTTGCCTATCACATCCGGCGATGCCGAGAACACTGTCTTACAGTCATTTGTTCCAAGCATGATCACTATATTCTCCGGTTTGTGTGTCTCCAGCAGAGTTGGGAACAGCGACACGCCCTTTCTTCCCTGTCTCAGTGGATCCTCGAACACTGTTGTTCTTCCACAGAGGCCTTCCTCTATGATCCTTATATCTTTATTTGCCAGCTTCTGCTGCAATATACTGGTCCATCTGATTCCCCAGGGAAATCTCTCCCCATTCTCAGGATTGTATCCCCATGTATTGGAATCTCCAAAGCACAACACCTGTTGCATGTGTCCACCTCCTGTCTATTGAACCTCGCTCTGTTCAATGGATTTCATCATCAATCCACATATATCCTATCTGATATGTAGCAATTATCTGTCAACGTGTTGGAGTATACAACTTATTTCCTACTATGTCAATAGGGATTATGTGTTTTTGTATACAAAAAGGCTGTCACCCGACTTAATCTATAAGTCAGGCGACAGCCTGTCCACATTTTTAAATTAACTTATTCACCCGATCACGGAGAAACGGAAGATATATACAGTTTTCTTGTTGCTGACCTTTGCTGGAGTGACCGTAGCCTTAAGTGCAGCGGTCTTACCCTTGACCACGATCAGCGATGTCTTGCTCAGCTTCACGCCTGTCACCGGCTGTCCGACCGTTACTGTGATCACCTTCTTCACTGTAATACTCTTTACACTCGTTGTCGCTGCTTCTGCCGGCACGCTGACACTCGTAAATGTCAGCGCGAAAGCAAGGAGCACCGCAACAAATGCCATATCTTTCTGTACCTTTTCATACAGTCCCTCTTATTTTAACTTACCCCCCCAATAGTTAATTACCCGATTTCGGGTTAGTTTTTGATATATATACATTCGACGAATATCTGCTTACGGATATATAATATGCCTTGCCCGCAACACATTTATAACTCATGCAAAAATCATTTTTATTAGTTGACAGATCGTGATTTACATCATCCACTGCTGCCAGCTCTTTTCTGTTCTCATCATACAGATATCCATACGGATCTCCTGTCGAAATTGAATAGAAGTAATATGTGCCCGTGGTTTTTGGAACAAATTTGTATAACTCTTCTTTTTCCGCATAAAATGATGTTTTATCGCCAATCTCGATCACATCCTCAGACATTTTTGCTGTGACTGAAACTGCCTTTCTGTCTACCTTTGCAGTTATCACTCCCCGCTTACCCATTCCTTTGGCCTTAAGTGTATATGATGTTCCTGGGACAAGATAAACATACCCATTTGTACCGCATTGTCTGTCATATTCATCATACCATGCTCCGATATCATCAACAGAATACTTGGCATTGTCAGGATTTACAGTAAGTTTTAATACATCTGATACAAAGTTTCTGCCAGTCTCAGACTTGTCAAATTTCTGATTATACAGATATGTGCTGTCATCTCTTATGGATATTACCACTTTGTATGTACCAGGGAACAGATCCATCGAATATGAGCCATCATTTCTTGATGTAGCACCATTCCACGCAAGCTTATAAGGAGTTGCTTTATCCTGATTGTAGAACTTGATCGATACCCCGTTCAGGTTATTTCCATTTATATCCTTGACATACCCCTCAACCTTGATCGCCTTTTTAGCATTTATCTCACAGTTAACTGTGGTGCTGATCTTCGTATCGTTGTCATCCGTTATCTTTACCTTCAGGTTATATGTTCCCTCCTGATAAATTTTTCCTGTGACCCTTCCTGTTATATCAACACTCAAGCCATAGTCATCCCCGTCTATGCTATAAGTGTATTTCCCTGAACCGCCTGCGACAGATGCAGGCTTCACACTTACTGAATAATATTTATCATCCGTGCCTATCATGCCGTATTGAGGTATATAATACGCCGCGATCACCGACGAACTGCTGACATTCCATGTGATTATGTATGTAACTATATCCCCCAGCTCATCAACAGACTTAATTGTTGTTTTCGTTGTTCCTGTCTTTCTCACTGTTCCACTGAAACTGATCGCGTTACTTCCATCCGTTTTTATTGCATATTTCACACCATCAGGGAGCTTGTCTACAGTAATTTTACATATTCCTCTTGCGCGATCCACTGTAAATTCTCTGCTGAATGACTCATTCTGTTCAAGTTCATAAGTCATATAAACCCTTCTATTTGAATGATCCTTGGAATAATATGTCTCAATACTTGACTTACCTGTGCCATACAGTCCATCTACATAGACACAGACTCTCACATAATCGCTTAATGAGCATCCTCTTCTCAGCGCTATGGTGTATGTTTTATTGTCCTTTGTCGTCACGCCGTCCAATGGAATGGTATAGTTATATGTTCCATTCAGTACCGTGCTCGCCTTTACAACAAAACTGGAAGCCGGAAGTTTCTGACTTCCCGATAATGTAACCTGCACAGTTTGTGGGTCACTGACAGTTGCAGATGCTATGGTGTTCGCTTTCGCAACTGTGACTTTGTATGTCGCCTTCTTACCTGTGCCATCTGTAGCCTTTGCTGTTATCACTGCTGTTCCTGCAGCAACCGCATATACTTTTCCTTCAGAATTTACCATGGCTACCTTATCATTTGAAGAACTCCATGCACATTTCTTATTGGTTGCATATGCCGGCTTTATAACTGGGCTGAGCTGCATCGTTTTGCCTACATACAGCCTTCCACTTATTTTGCTGAATTTTAATGATGTTATCGGTGCCTTTACTGTTACCTTGCAGACTGCTTTCTTTCCTGAACCGTCAGCAGCCACTGCTGTGATAGTCACTGTTCCGCCTTTTACCGCTGTGACCCTGCCTGTAGCACTTACCTTTGCGATCTTGGAATTGCTACTCTTCCAGATAACCTTCTTATTGCTGGTTGTGTTAGGTCCTACTGTCGCCTTTATCACTGCCGACCTGCCCTTCTTGATCGTCAGCGCAGATTTGTTCACCTTGACTCTTGTGGCCGGCTGTCCGACTGTGACCTTCACCACCTTCTTGATCTTCGCATTTGACTTGAGAGAGATCGTGATATTTGCACTACCCTTTTTCACTGCTTTTATCTTGCCTGCAGAAGATACTGTCACGATCTTTTTATTGCTTGTTGAGAATTTCAGATTGCCTGAAGTCGTATTTGTCCTCAGAGTAAATGTTTTCCCTGCCTTGAGTGTTAGTGTATTACTTGGAAGATTTTTCACCGTAATACTACTGATGGTTGTTGTGGTCGCTGCTTTTGCCGGAATGCTGACACCTGTAAATGTCAGCGCAAACACAAGGATCAGCGCAACGAGAGCCATAAACCTGTTCCCTTTTTTCATAAATTTCCTCCTTTTTTATGTAACATTCCCTTTTATTACACCATATCATATATTAAAAATTATATACTATGCTTGTCAATCTCGCACATGCTATTGAGCATTATTCATATCCACATAAAAAGACGTACGGGTATCCACTTAATTTCCAGGATACTCTGTGGTTATATATACCATACTGCTGTTTCGTGTAACATTAATATAGTAGACTTTTCCTGCTTCACAATTATATGACATATAGAAATCGTGGTCATTTCCTGTGCTGATATGCTCCTGCTTGTCATCATCATTAATTGTAAGCACTTCTCCATCTGCATCATAAAGATGTCCATATGGATTATTACTCGATCCAGAGCTTGAATAGATATAGTATGCTGCCGTCATCTTTGGAACAAATCTATAGTATGTTCCCACTGATGCATTTATAGAGGTTCTATCACCAATCTCCTCATAGTCTGTCTTAATATCTGCTACAACATATGAAGTCTTGCTGTTTATCGTTGCGGTTATAGTTCCGGCTAAAGCAACCCCGCGACCTGTAAGTCTGTAAGTACCAGGCGCCAGATAAACGTATGCACCAGCTCCAACGCTGTTGCCATCCTCGTCATACCATGTGCCGATATTCTCTATATTATATCCGTTATCCTTTGATCTAACGGATATCTTTTTTACATCCGACGAATAATTTCTTCCCGAAATGTTTCCGGTAAACCGCTGTGAATATATGTATGTTGTGTCCGAACCCGAATATATAGCTATATCATATGTCCCAGGAACAATATCTACAGAATACGATCCATCTCTTTTTACATCAGAATAACAGTAATATGTATACTCTGTGGATTTGTCCCTATTCGTAAATATAATATATGCATTTGACAATACTTCTCCTGCCACATCCCTGATATATCCCGATACTGTAATTCCCTGTGCAACATTTATCACACAGTCTACAGTTGTGCTGACTCCGGCATTATCGGAATCCGTTATCCTGACTTTTATATTATAAGTACCAGCCTTATTGATGTAACCCTCCAATTTACCATTACTATAAATATCAAGACCATAAGTATTGCCAACTATATCATAGATATAATTTCCTGAGCCACCAGCTACAGAATTTATATCAGCAGCTACATGCACAGCCGCTCCACTTTCACCACGAGTGCGATAATACCTTGGGCTGTAATAAGCTGATATCACGGAGCTGTTGTATACACACCATGTTACGATAGTTGTCATTGTATTACCATACTCATCAACTGCTGTAATTGTCGTGACTGATGTGCCAGACTTGGTTATTTTCCCTGTGAAAGTAATACAGTTGGAACGCATTCCACCTATTGTATACCTCATTCCAGCCGGAACGTCCTTTACAGAAACCTTGAGGTAGCCACTGCCAGATAAATTAACGTCTGTATTCACATTCGCATTCTGCTCAATTGCTCTGGCTTCATAATATGTCTTATTATACTTTCCGTCAGAATAATATGTCTCCACCTTACCGGTTCCTGTTCCTGTAAGTCCACTTACGTACACACATATTCTGTCCGAAGATGAAAGCCTGTTCTCCTTGTTTAACCTGATCGTGTATTTTTTATTGTCTCCTGTAGACACACTTTCAATCGGAATGCTCTTGTTGTATATGCCGCCATTTAATGTGGTCTTTACTTTAACAGCAAAATTTGATGCTGTCAGCTTCTGTGCAGATGACAATGTAACATTTATTGTCTGCCTGTTATCCACCTGCGCCGAAGCAATCTTCACAGCATTTAGAACTGTCAGCTTATATTTTACTGTCTTTTTTGTTCCGTCTGTAGTTGTTGCTGTAATCACTGTGGTTCCAGCGCCAACAGCCACAACGAGTCCGAATGAACTTACCATAGCGACCTTATCATTCGAAGACTTCCAGGTACACTTTTTGTTTGTTGCATCTGCCGGTGCAATGACTGGGTTTAACTGTTCTGTTTTTCCCACATACATCTTACCGCTGCCCTTTTTGAACTTTATAGAAGTTACATACGCCTTGACTGATACCTTACAACTTGCCTTCTTGCCGGAACCATCTGCAGCTACTGCTGTGATGACTGCTGAACCACCTCCGGCTGCTGTTATCCGTCCTCTGGAATTAACCTTAGCAACCTTTATATTGCTGCTCTTCCATACGACCTTCTTATTGCTTGCCTTGCTTGTTCCAACAGAAGCCTTTACCACAGCACTTTTTCCTTTTACCAGCGTCAGCTTGCTTTTAGTAAGCTTTACAATCGTGACAGGCTGTCCTGCAGTTACCGTAATAACCTTCTTTACCTTAGGATCAGCCTTCAGCGACATTGTAATCTTAGCTGTCCCATTTTTTACATTTCCTGCTTTGATCACTCCCGCAGTTGTCACGGTTGCTATCCTTCTGTTGCTGGTTACGAATTTCAGCTCTTTCGCCGCCACATTTGTCTTAAGAGCAAATGACTTTCCCGCCTTGAGCGTAAGTGTGCCGGCTGGCAGATTGCTCACAGTGATGCTCTTTACAACCGTGTTTTTTGCCGTAGCCGCCGTTGTAGCTGCCAGCGCAGTTCCCGGAACATTCATACCTGAAAATATCAGTGCAAATGCAAGAATGACCGCCACAGCCTTCATGATTTTTCTGTACCCTTTCATAACACTCCTCCTGATTTAATAAAAAATCCGCTATACTTCATAAAATCAGTATAGCGGACTTTATTTTATTAATCTACCATCAAATACTATCAATGAGTTTTTCGCTGTCATCACACATCCTGTATCCCACGCCCAGCTCATTGATGATAAAACTCTTCTTGCCCGGCTTCACTCCGAACTTCTTTCTTATATTCGCCATATTGACCTGAAGTCTCTTGGTGCTTCCCATGTCATTGTAGCCCCAGACCTCCTTGACTATAAAACTGTATGTAAGCATCTTGCCCGGATGTCTGGACAGAAGATCGACTATGTTGTACTCAGTCTGAGTCAGCTTGATCTCCTCATCCCCTATGAACACTCGTCTGGCCTCATAGTCTATGAGCAGATCCCCAGTCTGGAATTTCCCTGTCGGCAGTTCACTGTCATGTGCCTGGTAAAGCACTGTGCGGAGTGCAGATCTGACCCTGGCAACCAGCTCCTCCGAACCAAATGGTTTTGTAACATAATCATTTGCACCCAGATTGAGAGCCTCCACCTTATCCTTCTCATCAGATCTCGCCGAGAGAACTATGACCGGCGTGAAATCCGTCTTTCTTATCTCTGTGAGGAACGATATACCATCCTTATCCGGGAGTCCGAGATCAAGTATAACTATGTCAGGCCTATGAGACGCATACATCATAAGTCCACTCCCGCAGGATGTGGCTATGATCGTCTGATAGCCATTTGCCTGCATCAGGGTATCCAGCAGATTGTTGATATTTTGTTCATCTTCTATTATCAAGATTTTGTATTTGTTATTGCTCATCCGTAACCTCCTCTATCTTCAGTGTAAACCTGAATACTGCACCACCTTCCGCGGAATTGTATGCACTTATATCTCCTCCATGTGCTTTTATGATGGTCGCACATACCGACAGACCTATTCCGGCATTTCTTCTCGGCCTGCAGTCCGCGGACACCTCATCAGAGCTGTCCCCCAGAAGGCTTCCATCAAACAGGTGTTTCAACCTATCCTCCGGTATTCCATCGCCATCATCCTGTACCTCAAACACAACCCTGTCGCCATCGCATTTCACATTCAATGCCAGATTCTTCATTCCCTCTGCATGCTGTACTGCATTCTCAAGGATATTGATGATAACCTGCTCTATGAGAATTGCATCCATTGGTATGATGACCAGCTCATCGGGCAGATCGACTTCTACCTCCTGATCAGGATATCTCTTTGCAAATTTGATAAGCACCGAATCTATCAGCTCATCCAGGGCTATCGGGGTCTTTATGAGATTAATGTCTCCGTCCAGCCTCGTTACGGACAGCAGATTCTCAACCATACGATAAAGCCACTGGGAATCCTGTTGTATTCCCCTGAGCATCTTCTCCTTCTGCTCATCCGTAAATTCGCTGCCACTCTCTATAAGTGCCGAGCTGGCCCCGTAAATGGTGGTAAGCGGAGTTCGAAAATCATGCGACACTGCACGCAGCAGGTTCGCCCTCATTTTCTCCATCTCACTTTCTTTCTTGAGCATTTCCTGATGCTTTATCTTACTTGTAAAACCACAGGTGATAAACGCTATGGCTATCATGATTATCGCCGATGTGATATTTTCAGGTATCAGGAAATCTATCTTGAAATACGGAAATGTAAATGCAAAATTCACTATTATCACGCTGACTACAGATGCCAGTATTCCATACACATATCCGTCAGTGAACACCGATATCAAAAATACCGAAAACACCATGACGGCCGGTATCAATATGTCTGTAGTAAATGTTGTCTTTATTATCAGACACAATCCAACCCCTATGGCTATCATCACCAGCATCAACAGCGCATTTTTTATAATGTCCTTACATTTACACCCCTTATTTTTTTTGCTTTTTTGTATATTTATTTTTTTCATATGTATCAATCCCTTTTGGATTATTCTAAAGAAAGCGCCACCAGTACACCTCATGTCACAAACGACATAGATCTTACCAGCGGCGCCCGCTTTCACACATTCAAGTGAAGTATATCATGCCTATAGTTAAGATGCAGATAAAGAATATCTACGATATGTGGAGCAGGCGCATTCCGATGCGCTTCGCGCAGCGCCCGCATTATCATAAGGAATCCACCCTTATGATATATTCTTCAGTGCTTCCTCAAGGGTGTGCCATCCGAGGACCGCACACTTTACTCTGGCCGGCATGTGCGCTATATCCTTGAGCGCTGATGCCTCCTCAAGCTGGTCTATCTCCTCGTCTGTAGCCTCTCCCTGTATCATCTTCAAAAAGAGCTGCCCAAGCTTCAAGGCCTCCTCCTTGGTCTTTCCTATGATCATTCCAAGCATTATATCTGCCGACGCCTGGGATATAGCACATCCGTCTCCCACGAATGATCCATCCTCGATGACTCCGTTCTCAACCTTCAGTTTAAGCCAGATGTCATCACCGCAGTTGGGATTTACACCCTCCAGCACAACATTTGCTGCAGGAAGATCATATTTGAATTCAGGTCTCATATTGTGCTCTGTAAGGATCTCATTATAAAAGTTCCTGTTCTGAATATTATTCTGCATATCCCATTCTCCTTCTCACATTTGCGACACTCTCCACAAATGCATCTACCTCTTCATCTGTATTGTAGAACATAAAACTTGCCCTTGTCGTGTTGTACACGCCAAGGTGTACAAGCAGTGGCTGTGCGCA
>OGPV01002681.1_pt1 | contig 10189 bp, 9 predicted proteins | sample 1553001 | NCBI WGS metagenome assembly OGPV01 (sample SAMEA2580268, study PRJEB22360) | human gut metagenome | biome: human gut; feature: human-associated habitat; material: faeces | place: Denmark | collected 2008/2010
CCGAGTGGATCCGCATCTGCAAGGAGCATGGTCTGACGCGTTCGATGAGCGCGAAAGGCTGTTCTCCGGACAACGCGGCCACGGAGGGGTTCTTCGGCCGGACCAGGCAGGAGTTCTTCCATAAGCGGAGCTTCGCGGGCGTCTCGATGGACGGGTTCGTCGACATGCTGGACGGCTACATGGTCTGGTATCGGGACAAGAGGATCAAGACGGAGTTCGGACACGGGCATCATGGACCGCGACGCGGGCTCGGTCTTGTGGCATGATTGGTGGTGATGGAATCAATGACGAGTCCAACAAAACGGCACCGGCCCCCAAGCAGCGTGGAAAAATGTGCACTTTGGTGGTGGACTGTATGGTACTCCGCAGGATGCTGCGCCTCTGGCCCTATATGTTCGAAAGGACATTCTCGATGAGCATGGGCTGAAAGTCCCCACTACTTGGCAAGAATTCTATGATGAAGGAGTCAAGCTTCATAAACAGGATCCAAGTAAGTACATGGGGTTCATTTCCTCTAGTGATACTTCTTTGATCGATGTATTACGTACCGTTGGCGCAAAGCCTTGGACGGTAAAGGATACAACGAATATTGATTTCTCGCTAACCACAGGTCGGGTGACGGAGTTTATTAAATTCATTCAGAAGTGCCTGGATGATGGAGTTCTTCGTGCTGCTGCTACCGGTACAGATGAATTTAATCGTGAAGTCAATGATGGCGTATATGCAACCAGGTTGGAAGGATGCTGGCAAGGCAATATCTACAAGGATCAGAATCCTTCTTTGAAGAGTAAGATGGTCGTCGCCCATCCTTTGGCATGGGGTAATGATGGAGAATCGTATCAGTCTGCTTCTAATGGTTCCATGTTCTCTGTTTCATCAGCTACACCAAAGGACAAGCAAGCAGCGGCATTGGCTTTCATTCAGTGGGTCAATGGCAGCAAGGACGGAGTTTCTGAGTTCTTGACGGCGAATAAAGGTAATTACTTTATGGCCTCTAACTATTATCAGAAGGATAAGAGCAAGCGAGATCAGCAAGAAACAGACGGATATTTCGCAAATACTAATGTGAATGAGGTCTATTTTGAGTCTATGGATAAAGTGAACACGGATTGGGATTATATTCCATTCCCTGCGCAGCTCACAGTTGCATTTGGTGATACCGTAACTCCTGCTCTGGCAGGTAAAGGAGACTTGTTGACTGCATTTACCAAGTTGCAGGATAACCTTAAGTCTTACGCCGAGGATAACGGTTTTAAAGTCACCACTGACGCAGACTGATAACCGCCCATAATATGTTGTTGCGGGGAGGGCGGCCAAACGGCCGTCCTCCCTTTTTGAGATTAAACATTTTTCCAAAGAAGGAAGCGCATCGTGAGCGTTATTACCAAAGTCACCACCTATGATTTCCGATTCCCGACATCGGCCACCTTCTCTGGCTCCGACGCCATGAACCCCGATCCGGATTATTCCTCCGCCTATGTTGTCATCGCCACGGATGCCGGTGATTCCGGCAACGGATTCGTCTTCACCATCGGCCGCGGCAATGATGTCGTCGTCCGGGCCATCGACTCCATGTCCGAAACCCTTATCGGGCGTAACGTCGAGGAACTGCTCGGCAACATGCGTCTCGCATGGGATCTGTTCGTGCGCGATTCGCAACTGCGCTGGCTCGGCCCTGAGAAGGGCGTCAAGCATATGGCCATCGGTGCTGTGCTTTCGACTCTGTGGGATCTCAAAGCCAAGCGCGCCGGCAAGCCGCTCTGGCTGCTTCTTTCCGAGATGGAGCCTGAAGAGCTCGTTGCGACTCTCGACTTCCGCTACCTGACTGATGCTCTCACTCCGCAGGAAGCCATCGAGATTCTGCGTGCCGCTCAGGAAGGCAAGGCGGAACGCATCGCCCACCTCAAGGAAGTCGGCTACCCGGGATATTCAACCGCAGCTGGATGGCTCGGCTATTCCGACGAGAAGATGGTCCGTTTGGCCAAGCAAGAGACCGAGGTCATGGGCTTCAAGCAGATCAAGCTTAAGGTCGGTCAAAACCTCGAAGACGATCTGCGCAGGCTCAAGCTTGCCCGTGAAGCGGTCGGTCCGGACATCGCCATCGCCGTAGACGCCAACCAGGTCTGGGATGTGCCGCAGGCCATTGAATGGATCGGCAAATTCAATGACTACGATCTCGCGTGGGTTGAGGAACCGACCTGCCCGGATGACGTGCTTGGACATGCCGCAATCCAGAAGGCCATCGATCCGATTCCGGTGGCCACCGGCGAACAGATGCAGAACCGAGTCATGTACAAGCAGTACCTGCAGGCTGGCAGCTTCAAGGTCATGCAGATTGACGCGACCCGAGTCGCCGGCCCCCAGGAAATCGTCCTCGAATATCTGCTCGCCAAAAAGTTCGGCGTCAAGGTCTGCCCTCACGCGGGCGGTGTCGGCCTGTGCGAAGCCATCAGCCAGCTTGCGATGTTCGATTACGTATCCGTCTCTGGCGAGATGGAGGACCGTGTCGTCGAATACGTGGACAACCAGCATGAGTATTTCGTACATCCGACCGTCATCAAGAACGGACGATACGTCGCACCGCTCGCTCCGGGCAACGGTACGGAGATGAAGCTCGACGAATGCATGCGCTACCTGCATAGGGACTAGTCGGAAAGGCTTCGTCATGGATCTGCATCTTCAGAATAAGGTGGTCATCGTCACCGGCGGGTTCAAGGGAATCGGCAAAGGCATTACCCTGCGATTGGCCGAGGAAGGCGCCATCCCGTGGTGCTGAATCGTCCGGACGGCGCCGATGATGAATTCCGCCAGGACATCGAGCGCGTCACGGACTCGTACGACGTGTATCTGATCGATCTGAACGACACCGATGGAATCAAACCCATCGTGGATTCGGTCATGTCGAAGTACGGCCATATCGATGGCGTGGTCAACAACGCCGGAAGAAACGACAACCTTTCGCTCGAGACGACTTCGTGGCGTCAGTTCGAGGAATCGCTTCATGGCAACCTCACCCACTATTACGAGCTTGTCCACCAATGCGTTCCGGCACTCAAATCCAGCAAGGGATCCGTGGTCAGCATCGGCTCCAAGACGGCGTTGACGGGGCAGGGCAAAACCAGCGCCTACGCCGCGGCCAAAGGCGCGATCCTCGGACTGACCCGCGAATGGGCCGCCGCGTTGGCGCCGGACGAGGTCCGTGTCAACGCCGTCGTGGTGGCCGAAGCGTGGACCCCGCTGTACGCGCAGTGGATCAAGACGTTCGGCGACGAACAGGCGCAACGCGAACAGCTGGCGAAGATCGCCGACCGCATCCCGCTCGGCCACCGTATGACCGAAACGTCGGAAATCGCCGACACCGTCGCCTTCCTGCTGTCCGACCGTTCCTCGCACACCACCGGACAGTGGGTGTTCCCTGACGGCGGATACGTCCACCTCGACAGGGCGCTCGACTAGAAAGGAACGGCATGCAGGGGATCATCGACTCGCATTTCCATATCTGGGCTCCGTCCGTCCAGCCGCTCTCCTGGCTGAACGGCACAGACGGCTCCATCACCCGACGCTATGACATGGGCTGTCTGGAACGGGCCTACGACTCGTGCGCCAAACGCCATCCGGAACATGGAATCCGATTCATCGGCGGCGTGTACGTGGAGGTCGACACCGACGATACGGAACTGGAAGACAGACTACTGTCCGAGAACCATGACCCCCTGCTGCTGGCGACATCCATGCGCTCCGCCGTCGGACCGGCCATGCGCGTTCCGCTGTACGCGCATGGCGTCCGCGAATCGCTGCATACGCCATCATCGCCGCAAGGACGGTGCCTGCAGGAGGATTTCATACGAGGACTCAGGCTTATGACCGAAAAAACATGCCGTTCGACGCGTGCATGCGTGTCGGCGAGCTATCCGATCTCGCCACGGCGTGCGAACGGGTTCCCGAAGAGACCGTGATTATCGACCACGCCGGCAACATCGTCGACCGGCAGGGTCTCGAATCCTCTGCCGGCACCCTGCGTAGACTGGGGTCGCTGCCGAATGTGTACGTCAAAGTATCCGGATATCCGACCGGCGACATCGGTTTCGTGACCGATCTGCTCGACCTGCTCCAATCGGCTTCCCCGAACGACCGTCTGCTGTACGCGTCCAACTGGCCCGTCATTGACATGTACGCCGATCTTGACAGCCATCTGTCGATCCTTCTTGACCGTTTCGCGGGGAACGACGACTTCTTCATCAACAACGCGCGAAACGCCTACCATATCGTCGAAAGGAAGAAACCATGACCAGCAACGCCATGTTCGAAGGGGTGTTCTGCCCATCCATCACCATCACCAAGGAGAACGGGAGCGTCGGCTACGACAATTGGGGTAGGCGCCTCGACCATCTCGCCGATTCCGGCATCGACGGCGTGCTGCTGTTCGGCAGCATCGGCGAGTTCTATTCCATTGACGTCCATACCAAGGCGGAAGTGGTGAAATTCGCCGTTTCAAGGGTCGCCGGAAGGATGAAGGTGCTCGTCGGCGTGGGAGACGCGAATCTCGACAACGTCAGGACGCTTGCAGCTGAAAGCGAGGCCGCCGGAGCCGACGCGCTGGTCGCGGTCTCCCCATATTATTTCGGCCCGTCTCCCGACACAGCGAAACGGTATTTCTCCGCCGTGGCCAAGTCGACGACCCTTCCGGTGCTGCTATACAATTTCCCCGCCAGGACCGGCAACGACCTATCCCCGGAGCTGGTGGCCGATTTGGCAGCCGAGAATCCGAACATCGTCGGCATCAAGGACACCGTCGACACGATCAGCCATACCAGGAAGGTCATAGTCGCCGCACGCCGCGTGAACCCGTCGTTCAGCGTGTTGTCCGGGTTCGACGAGTACTACACCGTCAACCGCATCAGCGGCGGCAACGGAGTGCTGTGCGGCCTGACCAACGTGGAGCCAGAAACGTTCGTGAAGCTGCATCGCGCATGGCAGAAAGGCGATTACGCCACCGCCGTGCAGGCGGCCGAACGCATCTCCTACCTGATGCGTCTGTATGACACGGCGGATCTGTTCATCAGCGCCATCAAGGGGGCGGTCAAGGCGAAAGGACTGTCCATCAGCACGGCCATCCGCGAACCGGCCACCCAGCTGACGAACAGGCAATACCAGAACATCCAGAACATCCTGCGTTGAAGGATATGGTGGAAGGGAACGCGTCATGAAGCTCGTATTCAATGGAACGTCATCGCATTGGGAGGAGGACATTCCTCTCGGCAACGGCCGTATGGGAGCGGTCCTATGCTCCGAACCGACAGCCGACGTCCTGTATCTCAACGACGACACCTTATGATCCGGATATCCGCATGAGGAGTCGCCGGCGCTGAATCCCAAGATTGTCGCTTCCGCCAGACGGGCGGCGTTCCGCGACGATTACGCCGAAGCGACCCGAATCATCAAGGAGGCGACGGTACGGGAAAAGGACGAACAGATCTACGAACCGTTCGGAACGGCGCGCATCCGATATTCGACCGAAGACGACGGTCGCGACGGCATGAGCCGCCGGCTGGACCTTTCCAGAGCTGTGGCCGGGGAAACGTTCCTAATCGGGGAAACCGCCGTCGGGGTCGATGCATGGTGCAGCGAACCCGATGACATGCTGGTATACAGAATGTCATCGGACGGGCCGGTCAACGTGTCCATTGACGTGTCCGGCAGCTTCCTCAAACAGTCCAGGGTCTCGTTGAACGCCAATCCGGACGCCCGTACCGCTTCGCTCATCGTCATGGGCAGGATGCCCGGGCTTAATGTCGGCGTACTTCCTCATCAGGTGGAATCGCCATGGGAGGATGAGGATTCCGGCACGGGAATGGCATATGCCGGGGCTTTCATCCTGGATGCCAAGGACGGTGACATCCAGGCAAGCGGCAACATGCTGAGATGCACGGACGTCACCGGATTCACACTGCGGTTCCGCAGCATGAGCGGCTTCCGTGGCAGCTATGAGCAGCCGGAACGCGACATGAACGTTCTCGCGGACCATCTGGAGAAGTCCCTTGGCGGATGGCCGTCGGATCCCCAAGCGTCGCTCGAACGTCATGTGGCCGATTACCGGCGTTACTTCGACCGGGCCAGGATCCATCTCGGTCCGAGCCATGATGGCGATGTGGAGGTCCCGTTCACGGAAACACTCCGTTCGACCGCCGACGAAAGGCCGAATCGTCTGGAAACATTGTCGGAAGCGATGTTCGACTTCGGAAGATACCTGCTGATCTCATCATCCAGGCCACGCACGCAGCCCGCGAATCTGCAGGGATTGTGGAACCACAGGGATTTCCCGAACTGGTACAGCGCGTACACGACGAACATCAACGTCGAAATGAACTATTGGATGACCGGCCCCTGCGCGTTGCATGAGCTTATCGAGCCGCTCGTTTCCATGAACGAGGAACTGCTGGCTTCGGGGCGCGAAGTGGCCGAGCATGTCCTTGGATGCCGTGGATCGGCGGTGTTCCACAACGTGGATATCTGGCGCAGGGCCTTGCCCGTGAACGGCGATCCGATGTGGTCGTTCTGGCCTTTCGGACAGGCGTGGATGTGCCGGAACCTGTTCGACGAGTACCTGTTCGACCGGGACAAGTCGTACCTCGCGCGCATCTGGCCGATTCTGAGGGAGAGCGCCCGGTTCTGCATGGATTTCCTGTCGGACACCGAACAGGGCCTCGCCCCTTCGCCGGCCACTTCTCCGGAAAACTGCTTCCTGGTCAACGGGAAGCCAACGTCCGTCGCGCAGGCAAGCGAGAACGCCACCGCCATCGTTCGCACCTGCTCGACGACCTCATCCTTGCCGCGCAGGATATGGACGACCTCGATGGCGATGACGAAAGTCTGGTCCAGGAGGCAAGGATAGTCGTCAGGCAGTTGGCCGAACCGCAGATCGGTACGGACGGAAGGATCCTCGAATGGAACGACGAGTTCATCGAGGAGGATCCGCTCCACCGCCATCTGTCGCATCTATACGAGTTGCATCCAGGCACCGGCATCACCGCGAGAAGTTCGCGCTTGGAGAACGCGGCCCGCAAATCGCTTGAGACCAGGGGCGACGACGGCTCCGGCTGGAGCATCGTGTGGCGCATGATCATGTGGGCCAGGCTGCGTGACGCGGAACATGCCGAACGAATCATAGGCATGTTCCTGCGCCCGGTCGACGCCGACGCCGCGACCGGTCTGGTAGGAGGAGGCGTATACGACAGCGGCATGTGCGCGCATCCGCCATTCCAGATCGACGGCAACCTTGGATTCCCGGCCGCGCTGGCGGAAATGCTCCTGCAAAGCCACGACGGTCTGATCCGGATTCTTCCCGCCTTGCCGAAAGACTGGCATGAGGGACGTTTCCGTGGATTGAGGGCGAGAGGGGGCGTTTGCGTCGATGCGTCATGGACGGACGATGAGGTGAAATATACTTTGCGTTCGTCGGGGCCGACGGAAGTCACGGTGATTGTAGAAGGCGTCAATATGGCGCACGTCGTGGTATCTCCGGATAAGCCCCTTGATGGCACGGTACGGCGGAGATGATCGGATTCGCACAATATGAAGCGATCCCGTTCGCAGACTGTCATTTTTGTTTGCGGATGGGTCGTTTTCATTGAAAACGAAATTTCCGACATTGATGGCAATTACGCTTTCAAACATGATAAACTCGTTACTAAACACGTTTAGTTGCTGAATTTCCAAGGAGGTAGGTTTCCATGGCCACGATCAGGGAGATCGCGGAAAAGGCGGGCTTCTCCCAGGCGACCGTATCGAGAATACTCAATGACGACCCCTCGTTCTCGGTGAAGGAGGCCACCCGTCAGAAGATTCTGAGCACCAGCATTGAGATGGGGTACGAGAACGTCCCCCGCTACCAACGTGTCACCATTCCGCAAGACATCGCGTTGCTGAACAACTCCATCCACGACAAGGGGCTTCAGGACGCCTATTTTGACGAGCTTGAAGTTTCATTACGTCGCCATGCCAAGGACGAGCGCATGAGAGTGACGGAATACAACGATGTCAAATCCCTGATGAAGGACGCGTCCAAATACGCCGGATTCATCTCAATAGGTCCGGCGCCGTTCAAAAGGAACATGTTGAAGCGTCTGCACGCGGTCCTTCCGCATGGAGTGTTCATCGACATCAATCCCGCGCCGAGCCTGTTCGATTCGGTGCAGCCGGATCTGGAGCAGACCATTCTGGACGCCTTGGACGAATTGATGGACGCCGGCAACAAGCGAATCGGGTTCATCGGAGGGTTCGGCAACATCATGGGCGACCATGAGTATCCCGAGGATCCGCGTGCGTTCGCGTTCCGCAACTGGACCGTCCGTCTCGGTCTTGACGTCGACGGCCTGGTGTTCGATGAGGGGCCTTTCACCGTGGAGAACGGCCGTGCCTTGGGAGAGAGGTTCGTGGCCGAATGTGGCGACAGGCTCCCGGATGCTCTGATTGTGGCGGCGGACCCCATCGCCGTAGGCGTCTTGCAGGCGTTCGCGGCGTCCGGCATTCTGGTTCCACGCGACATGCGACTGGTGAGCATCAACAACCAGGAGATCGCGAATTACACTTCGCCGACGCTTTCGTCGTATGACATCAACAAGGACGAATTGGCCAAGGCCGCGGTATTCATGCTGTCGGAGGCCATTTCCATGGGGCGCTCCGTCAACCAGCATATGAGGATTTCAACCAAGCTGGTCGCCCGGGACAGTTTCACCCCGAAAGCTAGGTAGGGTTTAAGAAGAAAGGGTTCGGTCCTCGTTGACACGCTTAATACGTGCCAACGAGGACCGAACCCTTTTACATCTGTGAGGTGTTTTCGAAGGAAAGTCTGTCAAGCCCTGTTCCCGATATGGAAACGAGGGCACGGCACGGGGAAAACATGGAAGACGTGCCGTACCCTTTCAAGGCGCCGTCTCCGGTTTGATGTCAAGGTCCACCCTTGACGACGGCACCGTCCTTTCGCCATACGTTTCCGCGTATGGCGAAAGGAAAGCCAAGTCCCGGTTTCCGCCGGGGCGCGCCGGTCAGATCAGGTCGAGATCGACGTCGAGGCTGATCGGCTGGTCCGCCGGGATATGGTACTGGGGGTGGACCGGGGACATCCAGGAGTCATCTCCTCCGACACCCATCTGCTCGGCAAGCACACGCAGGAACATGTGCTTCGGGGCGGGGAGCTCGTCCTGATGCTGGGCTTCCTCAAGCATGAAGCTGGAGTACGGCTGCAGGCTCATCGCGAACGGTTCGGCGCCTTCGGCGCGGCTTATGCGAAGGCCATGGCCCTTCTCGTCCGTGATCTCGGCCCAACGCACGTCCTCATGGTTGCCGGTTTCCTGCGGCATGAGATACGGGGCGTGGTCCTTGAACGCGTCGGTGCTCCACACACCGAGCTTGGCATGCTTGCGATCCTGGTAGGTCTCCTCCGGACCAGCGCCGAAGAAACGCAGGTTCGAGTACTGGACCGGAAGGGTCCATTCGATGCCGAACGCGGGGATGGTGGGCAGGTCGCCCGGCTCGCCCGGGTATTCGACGTGCAGATTCACTCGTCCGGTGGTGTCGGCGGTGTAGCTGACGGTCACCTTGGTGCGCTGCGGGGTGGCGAGCTCGTACGTGTAGGAGGCCTTGACGGTGTTCTCGTCGATCTGTTCGATCTCGTTGCCGATGCAGCGGGCGTAACGGCCTGCTCCCAGCCACTGGGCGCGTTCGAAGCCGTGGCCTGCGCCGCGATCGTTGTCGGTCAGCGCGCGGAACGTGGTGACCGCCGGACGGCGCAGCACGAATTCTCGATTGTTGAACGTGTAGGAGACCAGTCCGCCTTGGGTGCGGGAAAGCAGTACCTCGCGGCCGGATCCCTGCACGCCGACGTTCCAACGGCCAACGGTGACGATGCCGTCGACCGGCTTCACCGGAGCAGAGGCCTTCTTGGAGCCGGCGACGACGGTCTGGCCGAATGCCAGCTCATAGCCGGCTACCGCCCAATTGGTCGCCTTGGCGAGACGCTGGGATACCTCCAGCACCAGTTCGGACGCGCCGTCGCGGTACAGATCCAACGGCCAGTCGACATCGAGCTTCTCCGTCGAACCGGCCGGCACGTCGAAACGGCGTTCGGACTGCCATACCGGTTCGCCATCCGCAAGGACACGCAACACGAACGTGTATTCGCCAGTGGAGG
>OGPV01002686.1_pt1 | contig 10172 bp, 9 predicted proteins | sample 1553001 | NCBI WGS metagenome assembly OGPV01 (sample SAMEA2580268, study PRJEB22360) | human gut metagenome | biome: human gut; feature: human-associated habitat; material: faeces | place: Denmark | collected 2008/2010
CCAGCCACACGGTCTATGTGGACGATGACGACGACGGCTATGTGCAGCCGGAGCCGGATTTTGAGGTCGGACAGGAGCAGCCCCAGCAGGAGCAGCAGCCCGAGAGCCCGGCCCAGCGGCCTCGCCAGCAGCAGCCCGCGCCGAGTAACCGACAGCAGGGCCGGAACGGCGACAGCGAGTTCTGCGCGGACTGCGGTAAGCAGGTCGGCCTCGACGTAGCAGAGTACAGCCGCAAGCATTTCGGCGGAGTGGCTTATTGCCGCGACTGCCAGAGAAACCATACATGGAGGAAATGATTATGATGATTCTTTCGCAGGACGGCATGGTCGCCGTCAATTCGGACAACGTGGCAATGTTTGAGGTCAAGGAGACTGAAACAATCCCTCACGAGGCACAGCTCATGGCGACCATCTTTATTTCCGGCGGCGGACGTTACACCAACGCCGAGCGCACCTGCTGCCCTATCGGGACGTTCCGCAGCCCGGACCGCACCGAGCTCGCAAAGCTCGCGCTGGACTACATTTCGTTCAGCATCAGCTCCGGCCACAAGGGCTCTGCGCAGGTTCCGACCGAAGATGAAATGAGGAATATTCAGGGCGCGAAGTCTCGTGCGGATGCAGCGCGGCGCGGCAAGCTCGACGACATCATCAAGGAGCTGCTCAAGGAGGATATGTGATGCTGAAAGTATTGCACACCGGAGACTGGCACATCGGCAGTTTCCCCGGGCCGGAGGTCGGCGGACAGAATGCCCGCTTTCAGGACATCTGCCGCTGCCTTGATTTTCAGGCGATGTACGCGGAGGAGCACCGGCCGGACCTTATCGTCGTCTCTGGCGACATTTTCCATCAGGCCCGCGTATGGTCGGACAGAGGCCTCCGCGAGAGCCGGACAGCCATAGACCACATCCGGCGGCTTTCCAACGTGGCCCCGACCGTCGTGTTGCGCGGCACTCCGAACCACGACAGCGAGGAGCAGTTCGAGATGCTGACGACGGCTTTTTACGGCGATGATTCGGTCAGCGTCGTAACGGAGCCGGAGGTGCTCCACATCCACACCTACCACGGGCAGCGCGTAGACGTGGCGTGTATTCCGGGCTTTGACCGCGGTGTACACCGGGCAGCGCACCCGGGCCTCTCTCGAGAGGAGGAAACGCAGGTGTTCACGGACGAGCTGGCAAAGGTCGTTCTTGGCCTGAAAGCACAGTGCGAGCCCGGTGTGACGAGCATCCTGTCTACGCACTTCACCGTCCCGGGATGCAACATGGAGAGCGGCCAGACCGCGCTATTTGCACAGTTTGAGCCCGTCATCTACCCAGACACCCTGAAAGCTGCAGACTTTGACCTCGTAGCACTCGGCCACATCCACCGGCCGCAGCAGCTCCCGGAGGCAGGCCGTGCGGTGTTCTACTGCGGCAGCATTACAGGCCTCAACTTCAACGACGAGGGCCAGCCGCGAGGCTTTTACATCCACGACATCGACGACGACGGGGAGACATGGAGTGAGTACATCGAAACGCCCTACCGGGAGTTCGAGACCATCCGCCTCAACGAGGACGATGTCTGCACAATGTTGAGCGCGGAGCGGGTCGTTGTACCTGACCGCCTCAAGGGAAAAATCGTCCGCGTTCTCTACACCTGTTCTGACGAGACAAACAAGGCTTTCAACAAAGCTGTCCTTGAGAAGAGGCTCTATGACGGTGGCGTGTTCTATGTCTCCGAAATCACGCCGGAGGAAATCACGACAAGTGTGAACCGCGACGAGCTCCATGGCGACAACAGCCCGGAGCAGAACCTCGCCGAGTACCTCGCCGAAAAGGAAAAGAGCCCGGAGGACGCCCAGCGCATAATCGAGCTGGCCCGCCCGATTATCTCGGAGGCAATGGAAAAAGGCCGCCTTGAGACCCCGACCGGCGTGTTTATGCCGGTAGAGATTGAGGTCAAGAACTACCGCAACTACCGCGACGAGCTGTTCAGCTACGACGGCATTTCCTTTGCCACCATCAACGGCGAGAACGGCGCAGGTAAGTCCAGCCTGTTTATGGACGCTATGCTGGACGCCCTTTTCGAGGAGCCCCGGGAGGGCGACCTCACGGGCTGGATTTGCAACGACCCGGATGCCCGCAGCGGCTCCATCAAGTTCACGTTTTACCTCGGCGACAAGCTGTACCGCGTGACCCGCACCCGCACAAAGAGCGGCAAGGCGACGCTGAATCTCTCCGAGTATGTGGACGAGAGCTGGCAGAACCGCAGCGCGGAGAAATACCGCGATACGCAGACTATCATCGAGAACACCATCGGTATGGACAGTCTGACGCTCAAAGCGACCGGCCTTATCATGCAGGACCAGTACGGCCTCTTTTTGCAGGCCGACAAGGCGGACCGCATGGCAATTCTCGGAAACATCCTCGGCCTCGGCATTTATGACCGCATGGAGAGTATGGCGGCCAACCGGGCAGCGGACGCCAACCGGGAACTCCGTCGCATCGCGGATTTGCAGGAGGAGACCGGCCGAGCGATGCCGGACAAGGCAACAGTCGAGGCAACCATGAACAAGACGGCCATCGAAAAGGCCAGCGCGGTAGCAGACAGGGCCATCCATACAAAGGCCATGAGCGAGGCGCAGACAAAGCTCGACATTGCCAAGCAGGCGCAGAAACGGTCAGAAAAGCTCACCAGCGAGCTCGGCTCTTGGATTGCGGAAAAGAACGCGAACGCCAGCGCGCAGGCTGTTTGCAGAGCGCAGATTTCCGATGCACAGGCTCTCCTTGATAAGCGCGAGGAAGTCGAGGCTGGCAGCCGGAGCTATGGAAAACTTTCCGCGCGGCGGGAGGAGCTGCTGGGAACGGCGGCCCTGATTCAGCCCAAGGAAGAAAAGCTGCGGGACGTTATGGCCGCGCTCTCCACCCAGCGGAAAAAGAAAAGTAGTCTCGAGGCCGAAAAACTTTCTGCACAGGCAACGTGTTGGAGCTATGAGCAGGCCCTCGCGGACTACGAGGAGCTCGAGCGGAAAGCGGCAGACCTCGCAGGAGCGAGCGAACGGCTCGCCGCGCTGGAAGAACAGGACGAGCAGTATCTCGCAGCAGACCAAGAGGCCATGAAGCTGCTCCAAACCAAGAACGCAGAAACCGCGCGGATACAGTCTTGGCTCGGCATAAAAGAGAGCGAGGTCGTGCATATCCGCTCCCGGGCCATCATGCTCGAGACCTGCGGCTGCCCGGTCGAGAACCCGGAGTGCCGTTTCCTGCAGGATGCAGTGGAGGCGAAAAAGAAACTGCCTACGGCCGAGACGGAACTGGAAACCTACCGGCAGCAGGCCGAGGAGCGCGCCGAGCAGCTCGACGCTGAGTATCAGGCCGCAAAGAAAAAGGCGACGAACCTCAACTGCCGCAAGGACTTGCAGGCCCAGCGTTTCCTCGTTGCAGACCTGCGGAAAGCCTCGGAGCGGTTCGCAAAGCTGACGGCGCAGAAAGAACGCCTCGCAGAAGTTAAAGAGCGCATCAAGGCCATCGACGAGGAGCTTGAAACCATCCCGGCCAATATCGAGAGTCTCGAGGCTGACCGCTTCGTCGTTGAGGACGAACTGAAAAAGCTCCGGCAGAACGCAGCAGAGCTCGCCAGCATTGAAGCGCAGCTTTCGGACGTTAAGAAATACATCGAGCTGGAAAAGCTGCTCCCGGCAGCGGAGGCTAAAAAGAGCGCAGCGCAGACCCGCCTCACGGAGCTCCTGACCTACGCAGAAAAGGCCCGGACGGCGATTGACGGAATCAATGCGGAGATTACGACCCTCGCAAAGGCACAGGCCGGTGTGGACGAGCTCAAGGAACAGTACGCGGAGGCGGATGCGGCCCTCACGGTGGACAACATCCGTATTGGTGAGTTGGACCAGCAGGCTGGACACAGCCGCAGGCAGATGGAGGAAATCGAGGCGGCGGAGGCAAAGCTCGAAGTCCTGCGCCATCAGGCAACGGAACAGGGCCAGCTTGCAGCTGGCTACGAGGAGCTCAAGCGGGCTTTCTCTCAGGACGGCATCCCGCACAACATCGTCCGCAGCATCGTCCCGCTGTTCGAGGCGACCGCGACGAGCATCATCAGCCAGATGTCAGGCGGCCACATGAGCATCGAGATGCGCATGGAAAAGACCCTCAAGAGCAACAGCAAGAAAGAGGTCACCGCGCTGGACATTATCGTGAACGACGCAGCGACCGGAGCCCTGCCCTACATGAGCCGTTCCGGCGGCGAGCGCGTTAAGGCGGCCCTCTCGGTCATCCTTGCGCTGGCGGAGCTCAAGAGCAGCACCGCAGGAGTGCAGCTCGGATTCCTGTTTATTGACGAGCCGCCGTTCCTCGACGACAAGGGTGTACAGGCCTACTGCGACGCCCTCGAGGCCATCCAGAAACGGTATTCCTCGCTCAAGATTATGGCTATCACTCACGACCCGGAGATGAAAGCCCGTTTCCCGCAGGCTGTTGACGTTGTAAAGACGGCGGAGGGCAGCAAGGTCATCTACTCTTGAAATCACCAGCAGAAAGGAGGTGCGAGACTTGGGAAGAAGCAACAGGCAGACCGCCGACTACTTTCCCCATTACGTCGGGGAAAAGAGCCGGACAAAGTTCATCCTTGAAAAGAACTGGGGAAACGACGGGTATGCCTTTTGGTTTAAGCTGCTCGAACTTCTTTGCGCGGCAGACGGCCAGTATTACGACTGCTGGGACAAGATGGGCTGGGAGTACCTACTCGCCGTCACCGGAGTTACAGCCGAAACGGCGGAGGCCATCCTGAACACGCTCGCCTCCATGGGCAAGGTGGACAAGGAGCTGTGGGGGAGCTGCCGCGTCATTTGGGTGCAGTCCCTCCTTGAGAACCTCCGCCAGCTTTACTCCAAGCGCACCGCAGCACCGACGAAGCCGTCGGTCGATAACTTTCCCGGCCGCAGGGCGGAAAGCCCTGCACAGGAGCCCACAGCGGCCACAGAGGCGGAGGGAACGCCACCGGCCGTACCTGAGCCCGCGCCGGAGGAGCACGACAAACCGAAAGCTCCCCGGCGTAAAGCCGGGAGCCTCTCGGCGGAGCAGGCCGAACGGTTTGACCGCTTCTACGCGGCCTATCCGAAGAAGGTGGACCGGGCCACGGCAGAGCGGGCGTGGGCCAAAATCAATCCGGAGCCGGACGACGCGGCGACCGACAGAATCATCGCGGCGGTTGAGGCCGCAAAGAAATACGACAGCCGGTTCAGGGAGCGGCAATTCACGCCAAACCCGGCAAGCTGGCTTAATGCAAAAGGCTACATGAACGACTACACAGGGGGTGAGCAACGTGGAAACGATGACGGCTATGCTGGATTCACTCCGTCCGGCGGATTCGGCTCGTTCGGCTGAGACCGCACAGCACCGACGGCCGACAAGCAAGGATATTCTGGCTGGCGGTTACAACTGCCAGCGCGAAATCCCGGAGCCGGTCGAGTGCGAGTTCTGCGGCCGGAAACTGTACCACGAGGCTCTCGTGATGGGACGAACGGTCCTGATGTTCGCCCCGTTCCCGCAGAGATGCACCTGTGACCGAGCAAAGGCGAAGTGGGCGGAGGCGGATGCGGAGGAGGCCAGACAAAAGGCAGAGGCCGAGAAAGAGGCGGCGCGCCAAAATCGAGAGGCTGCTCGGCAGGAGCGGCATCAAGAAACGCTTCCAGCAGCGGACGTTCACCAACTTCATCCGGGATACCCCGGAGCGGCGGCGGTGCTACGACACGGCCAAAACCTATGCAGACAGCTTTCCACAGCGCGCAGAGCGCGGTGAGGGTCTCTACATAGAGGGAACCTACGGGACCGGCAAAACGCACCTCGCGGCCGCCATCGCCTTGCAACTCATAGGCTGCGGCGTCCCGGTCGTCTGCAAGACGTCCGGCGACCTGCTGGCCGACATTAAGGAGGCTTTCGACAGCGGAGACGCCACCGAGTACGAGATACTCAAGGCGTACAAAACGGTCGATTTGCTCATTGTGGATGACCTCGGAAAGGAACAGTGCACAGAATGGAGCGTGAGCACCCTGTACTCCATTCTCAACGACCGGTACGAGGATATGAAGCCGACCATCATCACGACGAACTACAACGCCGACGAGCTGGTGCGAGCCCTCACCCCGAAAGGCGGCGACGGCACGAAAGCCCGGGCCATTATAAGCCGCCTGCGGGAGGTCTCGACGGTCATCACAATGGCATGGGCCGATTACAGAGCAGGAGGAGGCAGACGAAATGCCTGAATTGAGACAGGAGTATTTGGATATTCTCGAGAAGCGCGAGTGGAGCGTCAGCGGCTACACCGACGACGGCCGCGTGGAGCTCGAGTGGTGGTCACCGGCTGGAGAAGATTTCTTAGTCTGCGTGAATGTCGAGAACTTCCCGGACGAGATTCTGAATTATTCGGACGACTTTGACCCGGATGAGCACATCGAAATGTGGGTTGTGGCGAGGGCGAACGGCAGACAGGATGTTCCGTGCGCGCGGAGGATTGCCAAAGACGCAGAGGATATCCAAAAAGAACTTGACGAGCTCGCATTTGAATTACAGGAGGCAGAAAGAAAATTATGGCTTACAGGTATTACAGCACCCTCCGCCCGCTGATGGTGGGCGGTATCCCGTTCCCGAAACAGCCCGGAGAGAGCATTACCACAATCGTCAACTTCGAGGAGGGCCGGACGTACTGCAAGGACATTGACCGGCCTGCGTGGGGCTACATCGAATACACCGCACCGCTCGACCCGCAGCAGGTCTCGGACTACGAACTGGTGCTGGCACCGGAGGAGGACTGCCATGAGTGACGTGAAAATCAAGGAGCTGGACAAGAGTCTCATTCATCGGGCGAACAGCAACAGTATGGGCAGTCAGCGCGGCGACATTTCGGCCCATGAGTACGAGGTATACTGCCAGAAAGTTATGAGCTGGAACATCCCGGACAGCCGCAAGCAGAAAATCGTGGACCAGATTTATACCCGGTGGAGCGAGCAGCTCCGGCACGAGGCAGCCCATGTGAGCGTCGCCGTCGCAGGACCGGCGCGGTACAACGCAAAGAAGCTGGACCACAGCGACACCATTCTCCGCCTTTCCTCTGAGTTCGTGGAGTGGTTCAACGGCCTGCAGGAGCAAGTCTGGCAGGGCCGCATCGAGGACAAGGACGCAAAGGAGATTGCACGGCTGGTCGATGACATCAAATTCTGCATCGAGCGGCCGACGCTTAATCCTACCGCGAGCCTGTGTGAGCTCGCCAACAAGGACCCGGAGCTCTTCATGGAGTATTACGAGAAGCTCCATGAAAAGTACCGCTGGCGTAAGAACAGCGTCATCGCCAAGCTCTACGCGGCCGGGAAAGAGGGCAAACTTGCAAACCTGAACCGGCAGAAGTTTTTCGAGGACGAGAACCTCGTCGCCTACACGATGGGCGACCGGGCGTACATCAAGTTCGTTATGAAGCCTCGGCAGCAGCTTATTGTTGCCCTCAAGAGCAGGAAATGGTGGTGGAACAGTTACGAGGAGGCGTGGAGCACATACCTCAACAAGCTGGACAAAGAGTGGGTGCAGAGCATCAGCACCCGGTACGCCGATTACGTTTGAGGAGGACAGCATGAAGCGACTTATGATTATCGGCCTGTGGCCGGACGACACGGTCAATTATTGCACCGAGAAATGTGACTGCCGCAGGTACGCATTCGACAGGATACTTTACCACAAGGGCGGACGAGCCGCCCGCGAGCGCATCTGCATCCCGGTAGTTGACAGGAGCGGAGCGGCAACGACATACCTCGACCTCCCCGTAACACTCCTCGAGGCGGGCGTCGTTTATCTCCGCCTCGACGACGGCAGCGACATTTTTTTGAGCGACACACAGATGGCGTTAATTGCCAACGAAGTCGAGAGGCGGCGCGCAGAGTGCGCAGGAACTGGCCTCAAGACGCTCGGGAAATGGTTTGAGAGCGGCCTCCCGACCGCAGAGGACTATCTCGAACCGGGCGACGAGGTAGACGAGGGCCTGATTGGCTACTTTCTTGACGTCTTACCGCCACGCACAAACCGCGCAGGCCTGTTGCAGGTGGGCGGAGAAATCAGCACCGCAAAGGACGTCAACGGACGCTGGCAGCCGACTTACCTTACGTTCAAGCGACGGGGCGGAACATGGCGGTACGCAGGACGGTGTTTTGAGGGCTCTGCGGAGCCAGTTCAGAAGTACCAGTCCTCGCTAGAGAAGATGATGCTTACACGCTGTAAGCTACTGGGAGTTGTAGCGCAGGAGGTTGAAGCCTGATGGACTGCAAGGACAAAATCCGAAAGCTCCTCGCCCTCGCAAAGAGCCCGGAACCGGAGGAGGCAAAGCTCGCCCTGCTCAAGGCCCGCAAGCTCATGGCGGAGCACAAGCTCACCGAGAGGGACCTCGAGGAACGGAACACGACGGTCATAAAACGAGCCATCGGCGAGACGTTTTCCAAGAAAGCAAACTCGTGGATGGACCCGCTCTCAATCATTATTGGAGAAAACTACTGCTGCTCAGCGTTTCGATGCAAGATTAGCGCAAAAACAACCGTTTGGCACGTCGGATTCATCGGTTTAGAGGGCGATTTTGAAATCTGCGTAAAGATATTCCGGTATGCGGTCCGGTGCGTTAAATCGGAGCAGAAGAAGCTCCGCAAACAGCATCGGGACTATTACACACCGCAGGAGACTGCAAAAATCTGTGATTCCTACGGTTATGGGTTCGCCAGAGGCGTATACGAGGCGTTCACAAGACAGAATGAGGAAAATCAAGAATACGGCCTTGTGCTGAAAGTTCCGAAAGAGGTCAAAGACGAGCTCGAAAAGATTGGACTGCCGAAAGAGTTCAAAAAGACGCCCCAGCCAAAGACGGTTGGAGAGCTCGACGCAGCATGGCGCGGCGTCGAGGATGGCAGGAAGTTCGACCCGTCGAACAAGCTGAAAGAAAAGAAGCAGGAGGCATAACCAACATGGCAAGCACGAAGTTTGAAGTCTCAATGGAAATTTTCAAGTTTCAGGGAGAACCGGATGTCAGCGTCACGCTGACCGGTAAGAGCCCCGCAGAGCTCAACACCGCGCTCAAAACGCTCGAGACCATCGCCAAGACCACGACGCTGTACAACGGCGACAGCGCGCCGGAGGCGGAAAAGAGCGTCACCAGCGAGCCGAAGCAGGCAGCCCCGGTAGTTTCCACGGCGGACAAGACCCCCCCCAAAGAAGCCGGTAAGCTGGCTTACGCCCGTCGGCGCAAAGGGGCTCATGCTCCTGCGCTGCCCGAAATGCAAGAGCGAGTTTGTACAGTTCTTGCGCGAACCGCAAACGACCAACGAGTGCCGGAAGTGCGGCGCGAAAATCCCGCTGGACGCGCTGGCACGGTTCGAGTTCACCTGCCCGGTCTGCAAGAAGGAGAGCTACGGTCGGACGAACGTCGAGGACGCCGAAATCGCAAACGAGAAGTTCTCCTGCGTTTGCGGCCGGAGCATCCCGAAGCTCACGTGGAACCCGGCCAAGCGTTGCTATACGACGTAAGGAGGGCTGGATGATGAAAGCACTGACCCACAACATCCAGCAGGAGCGCGAGGACCAGCGCGACCGCTCCGCCCAGCTCTTTATGTGGTGCATCGTCGTCTCCATGCACCAAGACGACGGCATTGGCGCGTCCCGCCTCCTGCGGGCCTGTAACGAAATGGACGCTTTTGAGAAAAAGTACCAGACGGCCATCCTCTACGGCAGCAGCAAGACTGCAACGGACGCCATGAGGGAGAACCTCAAAGGCATCTGCGATTTTGAGGTTCGGCTGCCGGTGGACCGCGCGCCGAGAGGACGACGGGAGGAGCAGCTCCGCATGGCGAGCAATCAGGGTGCAGAAATCGCATGGCTCGTTATGGCCGCCACCTGTCACGAGACGTTCGGCTACGGGAAAGACCGACTGGCGCGCCTCAAGCAGAACTCCATGAACAACTACAAGCAGTACCTCGAGTGGGAAAAGGAGGATAAGGACCTCGCCCTCGACCGTCTGCGCAGATGCGTACAGGACGCCCTCAAAGAGGACCTCCGCGTCACTGACACCGACGACCGCAAGGGGATGCTTTCGACCCCGGGCAGAGGCCCCAGCGTCTACGAGACGGCCGCTGTCTACTCGGAGATATTCAGGAGGGCC
>OGPV01002692.1_pt1 | contig 10158 bp, 6 predicted proteins | sample 1553001 | NCBI WGS metagenome assembly OGPV01 (sample SAMEA2580268, study PRJEB22360) | human gut metagenome | biome: human gut; feature: human-associated habitat; material: faeces | place: Denmark | collected 2008/2010
TGAATATTCATAGTAACTCTTCCAAAAGCCCAAAATGTGGGAAACAATATTAAGGGTGAGAAGAAAGCAGAAAAGTAAGATGGTCACAGAGCCGTTTTTCGATAAGAATTCTTCCATATCATACATTTTTTTCATCATTCGTTATTGTCACTTTCAGAGTCCGTTTATAATGGCTTACAGGTACACAAGGCTTGCCAAGTCCTTGTCTTTTACCGGAGTAGCTAATTATCAGGGCATGTCCCGTCACATGGACATGAGGACTCTCCGCATCCAATCGGCAGAAGCACTGCCGGAAGCTCCTTGATCCTCTGGGCTTTCCCTGAAAGAAGAATCAGGAGAAGTATCCCTGTGATGTAAACTTGGTTTTGTCTCATTCTTACTAAATATTATCCCCAGTCAAATAGCCTATAAAAGCAGTTTGCCGGGATTTTATTACTTTTGCAATTCAGTTATTAATTAAAAGCAACCGTCATGTCTACAAATTACAACCAGTTACTGAAAGATCTTGAAATAGGTTCCGTTTATGTCAAGATCCTTATTTGCTTTTTGGGATGTACTTTCATGTTGTATCCATTTTTGTGTTATTTCACCCATTTTTTTCGGGAGCTCTCCGTATATGAACAGATCTTTTTCACATTAGGCAGTTCTGCCCTATACCTGGGTCTTGGACTTCCATTCTCCATTATGGGACCTGTCAGATATCCTGCCTGTTTTTATACTCCCATGATATTGTTAACCTGTGCCATTGTGATATGTATTTTTATATATTTATCGGTGGATTTTTTTTCTCCGCTAGCATCATTATGCATAGTACTGTTTTTAGAATATCTGTTTCTCATTATCACAGGGGCAATAGCCGCTTTCAAAGAGAAAAAGATTTCTAAAAATGAAATCTATTACTAATGTCTTTTCATTTTTCTTTTTATTTTCCATTTAAGTGCTTCTAGATATTCCAAACATTTTATTAGGATGTCTTCCAGCCTTCCTGTAAAAAAGAGCATAATGAATACGTTTAAGCAGATTCCGAAAAGAATGGGGAGAATATATTCCCACCCTTCTGGTTTGTTCCAAAATTCTTTCATTTCATATATTTTTTTTCATCATTCGTTATTGTCGCTTTCAGAGTCCGTTTATAATAGTTTACAGGCACTTCACTTCCTGATTAGCGGATGCCTTTTCCCCTTTAAATACTTTTTAATTTTTCGCATGGCCTTCTTTACAAAAGTCCCGATACTGAGAATGAAATTTTCCAGTTTCCCTGAGAACAGGAGTAGGATATATCCATTCAGGCAGATAACCAGAAGGGCAGAAAGTGCATAGTACCAGAATTTTTCCATGTCATACAACTGCATGATTATTCATTTCATCAAACTCCTTCAGGAAGCGTGCCACATCCGCAGCCGTTGGGAATATCCCGTCAAAGAGCTTGTACATCAGTTCCGGTCTCTGCGGCCGGTTCCGATATACTATCACTTTCTTTCCGGCCCCCTTCATCCATCCCGCTTCGGAATGTGCTGAAGCCCCGCAGGGGAGCACAAGCACACATACGTCGGCCTGCCGCATGGCATCGAAGTCCGACCTGAATCCCGCTTCTGCCAGCGGATGCTCCAGCGCGTCCAGGTACTCGTCTGTCTCCATCTTCTCCCAGTTCCCGCTGATCTGCGACCAGCGGAAGTCTGTTTTTCTTTCAGGGTTCCTGAAGTCGTACACCTCATGCCCCCGTTCTCTTAAAAAAGCCACGATCCGTGGCTGGTATTCGTTGCTCCAGCTGCTTGCCACATATACTTTCGCCATTGTCCTTATCCTTTCCTATTTAATCTGTATTTCTATTTTTTCGCATCCTTCAGCAGTATCCGGTAGTTCGTCTTGATGGTCACCTTTATCTTTCGGATATTCTTGCTTGCGGCCGACTTGGTCGCGTTGATGACGCTGTTCGCCGCGCCCGCCACTATCTGGCTTCCCATGTCAAGTCCCCCGGAAATGCTTGTGTTCGTCCCGCTGACACCCGCGGCTTCCGCCTCCTTGATGGTTTCCGCCTTGGCATTTCCCGGAACGTATATGCCTTCCATGGCATCCTCGGAATACACCTCCTTTTCAAAGGGAAGTATGTTCCCTGCCAGATTCACCGAGGTGATTTTGACCAGCACCCGTTCCCCGTCGATTCCGGTCACCTCCCCGAACACCGGTGTCCCCTTGCGGATGCGCTGTCCGTCGTCCGTAAGGCAGTTCTCCGCCAGCTGCATCTTCAGCGTCGCTCCGACCATGACCGTCTGTGTGGAATGTACGAATGCCCGTATGACGTTCCTCTCGTCCTGCCGGACAAGGCGCACGCTGTTGAATCCTCTCCGGGGAGTCTCTTCGGGGACCGTCTTCCCCGGTTTCTCCTCCTCACCGTCCGTTTCCTCCTTCTCCCTGAAGGGGGAGGGGGCGGGCTGTTCCGTCCCGGAAAGCGGAGCGCTTCCGAGGGTCTGCTCGTTGCGTCTGATCAGTTCCCGGATGCGCTGTATCTCGCTTTCCGGGGAAACGGTGTCCTCCGGTTCATCCATTCCGTAATTTCCTCCACCGGGCATGGGGGTTTCTCTCCGGTTCTCCATTTCCTTTTCCACACTCCCGAGCATGTCCTTGAGCGTGAAATTGTCCTTGATTTCAGAGCGCAGCCTCACTTCTCCCTCCCTGCCGTCCTCTTTTTTCGGTAATGTGGCGATGATCCCCCATACCAGCAGGATGATCACGGCTCCTATACCCCCCAGCGCCACTATTCTGCTCCTTTCAGTTTTTGTCATGGCATCTCGTATTGCTGGTTGTATGTCCGGAAGAAAAATCCGGAAGTGTTCTCCGGAAAACGTGGCGTGGTACGTATGACGGTGCCCTCGCTGAGAATCCGTATCTTTCTGACATCATTTCCGTTGATGATGCTCAGGACTGACGAGAAGGTGACGTGATACTCCTCCCCGCTGACGGATACCGAGAGCATCTTCTCGAACTCCGTCCTGTAGACCACTCCGAGTTCCAGGGCGTCGCCATACCCCCTGTCAGCCTGGTATTTGGCGAATATGGTGTTCGCGTCCGGCTTGTTGACCAGGAACAGGGCGCGTGCCCGGTTCTCCTGCAGGGAGAGCCTGTCGAAACTGTTCAGATAATAGGCCGTATGGTAGCAGTGGTTCTTTAAAAGGGATTCATACAGCAGATCCTGCTGCATGGCCTTGAAGCGGAGCAGTTCCCCGCCTTCATTGACGACCAGGATCTTGTCCATCGCGCTGTTTACCACCCTGTAGCTGAAAAACAGCACCATCGCTATTGTGGCGGCGCAGAATATGAATACCAGCCTGGTGCGGAACGTATGGTTCTTTCTGGCTTCCGCCAGGCGGGAGAAATCTTTAAGTATGTTCTTTATGTCCATCATATCAGCTATAACCATTTGTTAACCGTTGCTTTCACCGTGGCGAGCATCGCCAGTTTCAGCAGGAAGGAAAATATCACCATGAGCGTTATCGACCAGGGGCGCTGCTGTACATAGTTCACTACAATCAGATCAGAAAACACGCTGGCGATGATGAATCCCGGATACAGCATGTAGCACCCGACCATCTGTCTGGCCCATGTGTAGAAGGAACTGCGGGTGTCGCTGTTGTACAGGCAGGCTATCGCCAGGGGCGATATGACCTCGAGCAGTATCAGGATAAGGTAGCGCGTGCACAGGAACACCAGCATGAGGTAGTCGTATGCGACTCCCCCGAAACTGCCCACCGCTCCCGCCAGCAGGGAGTCGAAGGCCGTGTCCAGCCCGTTGACCGCTATGTCGATGATGTCACTGTTCATCAGGTCGTCGAAGAGCTGCTCGATCGGCTTCTTCCAGATATTGTCCGGATTGTAGACCCCTCCGGCGGCGAGCGACTCCATCAGCCTGTCCGCGGCGTATGCAAGTACGGTCTCAAGCGTGTCCAGCAACACGGGCATGATGCAGATGAGGGCTATGCAGAGGATGTACTCCCTGCCCAGCTCATAAAACTGTTTTGCATTGAATCCCTTGCCTTCGTGAACCATCTCCTTGATGATACCCGCAAGCTTGAATACAAAGGTGGTAATCACAAATCCGGCAACAAGGGCATAGAATCCCTCCACCACTATCATCCCCTTGATCTGCAGGTATGCGTTGTTCAGATTGCTGTATGCCTCTTCCATATTATCTCAGGGCTCTTTTCAGTCTTTCATACTGGGATATGATCCGGGATACCTTCGAGACCTTCCTTTCCTGCTCGATGGTCTGTCTCTCTATCTCCTGCAGGACGGCCAGCCGCTCGGAGTCGTTCATCTTCACGCTTGTGGAAAGTATGGTCCTTGACAGGCTGATGAGCCGTGTGTTGTTGAGCATGACCAGGTCAAGGCTGGATGTGAGCGTCTGCAGGGTTGACGTGCCCAGTTTTTTGTTCGTCACCAGGTCTATGCACTTCTCTGACAGTCTTCCCTGTCTCTCTATGATTGATTTGGCGGTCTCACAGCTGGAGATGACGGAGTTGACCTTGCGCATCATGTCCAGTGTCTCGTCCAGCCGGTCTTTCTGCTCCTTCAGGTAGCCCACCTGTTTCTGCAGTTCCGAGAAGTTCTTGACGTTCTGTGCAAGGTTGGGCGCGTCCGCCACCGCCCATTGTGCGGATGCGGTTGCCGCCGTCATCAGCACGAGCATGGATAAAAGTAGTTTCTTCATTTGTTCTTGTTTTTGTTGTTTCTTATTTCTTATTGATGTTCCCTTATATATTCCTCTATGGCGTCCTCCATGGACATCCTCCGGTTCTTCTCCTCAAGGTCCGACCATATCTCCCCCTCCGTCTGGAACGCAAGGAATTTCTCCCTTGAGAACTCCAGGCGGGTGACGGTGGCGTAATGTTCCCCCAGCCGCATGAAACACTCCGAATAGGGCCGTTGTCCCGAAAAATTGTTCCTCATGGACTTCATCAGGGCTATCTGTCCGGGATGGGTCAGCCTGAACCTGTCTATGACGGACTGGTAGATGACCTCCTTGGTGGGGAGCACGAACAGCATGTCCGTATTGGCTATGATGTTCTTTGTGTGCTCGTTCTCCGGCAGCTGGTCGGGATTCTGGATGATGGTGTACACCGCCCCGTTCTCCTTCCTGATCTTCTGATAGCAGAAGGCCACGGAGCTGTGTATCCCGGTTCCCGTGGCCGTATCGACCATCTGCGCGGTCTCGCCGTACTCGTCAAAGATCAGGACGCCCCGTTTCCTCCGGTCACTGAGCAGCTTCTTCTGTATGACGGTGAATATCATGCCCATCACGAGGTTGCTCAGAAACCTGTCCTGCTTGATCTGCGTCAGTTCGAACACGATGAACCTCTTTCCCGAGAAGTCCGTTCCCGTATCCTTGCATACGTTCTCGTAGCGTCTGCCGGGCAGGAACTCGCCGCAGTTCAGGCTGAAGGACTCCAGGGAGAAATAATCTTTGGGGATGTGCTTCCTTGCCAGAATCTCGGGGTAATGTTCCGTCACGTGGTTGTAGAAACTCTCGAAATTGTGCCCTTCACGGACATTCTCGTAATAGTCCTGGATGAAACGGGTGAGGGCCACCTCCTTCTCCGACTCGTCCTTTGTGAACATGTGCCTCCAGTATTTCTGCACGACCCCCGAGAGCATCTCGATGCTTCCGTTGTCCAGTTCCTCCCCCTGCAGGTCGAAGGGGTTGATGCCCAGCGCCGTCCTGCCGTCGTAGTCCACGTGCAGGGAGATGTCCGGATAGAGCCTGCAGAGCTGGCTGAAGCTCTTTCCGAACTCGACCACCACGACCGTATAGTCCTGCTCGATGAGCTGCTGGGTAAGGTTCAGGGTAAAGGCGGACTTGCCGCCGCCGGTTCCGGCTATGACCATCCCGTTACGGGCATTGACCCTCTTTTTGCCCGCATCCCAGATGTCCTTTCTCAGAGGGACCTGGTACATCCTGTCATGCACATAGATGCCCTCGCTGTCATTCCTGAAACTGCCGCACTGGAGAAAGAAGCACAATGCTATGGGCAGGGTGGTCAGGAACAGGTATTTCCGCGGCATCAGGTGGATCTGGCCGGGGACGCAGGCGAAATGCACCGCAGCCAGGTTCTCATATCCGGGAATATAATACCCGAGACGGGCCAGGTTGAGCGTCTCCCTGATCTTTTTGTCGGCCTTCTCCAGTTCGGCCTCCGACTCGTCGAACACACAGACCGAGAAGAAGCTGCGTACCAGTGTCTCGTTCTCCTCAAGGATTTCCTGCTGGAGCTCGTCCAGTTTCTGGTACTGTACCTTGATGGACCTGCTCATGCCGGAATTGCTTCCATAAATGTCGATATTGCGGGCGATCCGCTCGCGCAGCCGTCCGTTCCCCTCAAAGAAAACCACCTGGTTCACGATGTGGTTGTACGGCAGGTACATCCCAAGCCGCTCCAGCATCGGATGGTACAGCAGGGAGCCGGCGGGAGGAAGGGAGTCGTCCCGTACACAGGAATCCAGGCTGCCGTCAGGGAGAAAGATCTCATCGCAGACGGCGAAACAGCGTGCCCGTTTCTTTCCTGTGCGGAGTTCCGTGTCGGCATGTATGTCCACAACCGCCCCCGGGGCGTCGAACAGGGTGGTGTATCCGGCCGTGAAGTCCCGCATTTCCTGCCCTGACATCGGGGCTATCTCCGTATCACGCATGCTCCGGATGATGCCGACGGCGTTGTCAACTCCCTCGAGGAATTCATCGAGCCTGGCGAGGTCCTCCTTATGGAGGTTCTCCTTATAGGACAGGGGCGAGGATATGTAGGCCTTCTCAAGACTTTTGAGTCCGGAAAGTACAAAGTGCATGACGCAGGTATGGCTGACATACAGTCGTCCCCGGAAATGCCGCGCATCGGCCCGGTCAAGGAAAGAACCGCCGGCAATGTCCGGACAGTACCTTTCCTTGAGGAACACATCCTGTTTGTGCACATATGTGCCGTCCGGGAGAAACTTGAAGGCTTCCCGGAACATGCCGTCCCTCCTGTCGATATCCTCCGGAGTCAGGGAATAGCATTCCGGTTCCCGGAGTTCGAAAGAAACGCATATGCTGCCGCTGCGGGTCAGGACGACGCCCTGTCCCTCCGATTCACTGACAATGTCAAGTATGCTGTATGCCTCTTCTGATTTCATTATGCTCCTTTTTTGTTAATACCCTGTTTATGTCCAGATTACTGATGTTTATCTCTTTTCCCGTCTCCTTGAACTTTTGGGGCCGTGCCTTTCTTTTCAGCTTGTATAGAAGCAGCGGCAGGGTGGGCAGCGAGATGACGAGCACCAGGACCGGCAGGTTCCAGTTGCCTGCGGATATCCCCGCACGGATGCCGAGGAAGAACAGGACGAAAGCGGCGGAACAACAGCCGACGAATATCCAGTAGTCCCCGGAAAGAAGCCCCCGTATCATGCAGGGGCTCTCCAGTCCTTTTCTGATCCTGTATCTCATATCGACAGGCTGATACCGGAAATGGCACTCTTTACGGCGGACACCACGACTGCGGCCAGCAATGCAAAGCCGACATACCAGCCCAGTGCGACGAATCCTTCCTTTCGCGTGCCCCTGTTCTCCTTGTCGATGATATTGTCCCATTGCTGGATAAGGCCCAGAATGATACCTCCAAGCATAAAACCGCCGAACACGGGCAGTGTAAAACTGTCCAGGACATCATTGATCGCTCCCCGGGCATCCTGGGCGAATCCCCGGAGTGTATATGATGCAGACATGACAGTCAGAAACAATTTTTTTTCTGTAAAATTTCTCATTTTGTTATTATTTGTTAGGTTTGATAGTTCCGTTATAGTCTTCTCCTTCCTGCCAGGGACGGACACTTACACCGGAGAGAATGAGTCCCCCTTCTTTGCCCAGGGACAATGCATATCCGTATCTTTTTCCGGCCTCCAGGGTGACGGCCGGCAGCAGCCAGCCGTATGTGTTCTCCTGAAAACGGATCACGACCCTGTTGTTTCCCGCCTTGCCCGGCAGCAGAAGGACGGTGTTCCCATCCGAGGGGACCGTTCCTTTTTCCCCTGCCGAGAGTTTGCCGCCGGCAAGGTCATAAGTGCCGCCTGTAGGAACCCCCTCCACACTCAGAGTGCACGCGCTGCTGCCCTCTATGGTGAATTCCAGCAGGCAGAGCAGGTGTTCCATCCCTATGTCCGCTGACCGGTTCTGCCAGTCCAGGCGTATCTCCCCGGATGCCAGGTAGTCGGTCTGGGGGACCAGGCTCAGGGGCAGCTCCTTTCCCGGGATGGCGGCGAAAGGGGAGAATGCGAACAGCCTGCAGGGGGTCTCCGTGAGTGTGACCTCCGGAAAGATCCAGCCTTCCCCGTATGTTACATGCAGCGGGTTTACGGCTCCGGCATAACCGCCGCCCGTATCGTCAAGCAGCACCATTCCGAAATCTTTCACAAGGGTGGGACTTCCGTCAGTTCCGCCACGGCTGGAGCAGCTCTCTATCCTCAGTCCGGCCTTCCCGCCCTGCGGGAAGGGCTCCCGTTCACCCGAGCAGCCCGCAAGGACTGCCGGTAGCAGGAACAGGACAACCGGTTTGTATATGTCTATTTTCATAACCGCATTCAATTGATTTTTTGTTATTGTTCGATGTCAATGGAAGTCTTTCCCGGCTGTACAATTTTCAATGACAGCGTTTTGCCGCTTTCATCCTGTTTGAGGGTCACAAGACCGGTCCTCCTTTCCTTTGCCGGATTCTCGTCATAGCTTACCGATGAGCCGTTCACATGAATCCAGCTGTCACCGGATGCGTTCCAGGAAAGGGCTTTTGTAGAGTTGCCCGTCTTCTTGTAACTTGTTATGTCCAAAATGAATGAGCCGGCCGATGAGTCGTCCGGATATTCGGTATGGCTGGTTCCGCCATCCGCATAGCTGAAATAATAGCTTACCGGAGATCCCTCCTGGGTGATTGTGGCCGTGGCCGAGCTTCCTCCGTGACTTGCCGTAAACACACAGCTCCGGGATGAGCCTGACGGGTTTTCCGACACTGTCACCGTATTCCCTGAAAGGAGGAATCCTTCTGCTCCTCCGCTGAGGGAGGGGACAGCCGTCTGTGTGTTTTCTGCCACTCCGTTGACGAACACTCCGCGTGAGGCTCCCGCCACAAGGGAAGATCTGCCGCCCTGCCAGCCGATGACGGAGGGATTTGCCGTCAGGGTGACCGACCAGCCGCCATAATTACGGTACCTGGGCTCGAGTGTACGGTCCGACAGTACCTCGAAACTGTACCGTGTGTCATTCGACACGATCCTGCCGTCCTCGTACCATCCTGCGAACTCATAACCGCCGTTCACGGACGCGGTGACCGTGCAGGTGCTTCCCATGTCGTACAGGCCCGCACCTGTGGTGCTTCCACCCTGCGGATAGTCAAGGACGGTTATCCGTATCTTGTAATCTATCCGGTAGTTGTGGATTCTGCCGGGTTCGGTGGTCATGTCGGAAGTGCCGCGCAGCTTCATGTCCGGGGTTCCTGTGAGGGTTATGTAATTGGAGGTTGTCGTAAGGGTCTGGGCGGGTATGGTCATCCGGAATACCGTGGTGAGGTTCCCGGAACTGTACCTGTACATGGCATAGCTTCCCCTGGTCTCGTCCGTAACGGTTTTTCCGGTAAGCAGGTTGAACCGGCTGCCGTATTTCACATTTTCCATACGGGCGCCGTCCACGCGGTCGCTTCCTTCCACCCGGACCTCCACGGTCGACAGCCGGTGCTCGAAATGCAGCGGTATCGTATAGTCCTGTATTACGTCCGTATAGGACGCTGTCAGGAAATCGGCTGAAAGCCATCCGGACTTTTCCTGCTGGTCTCCTATGGCATGGGATATGGCGGTGATGTCTGTCTGCCCCTCCTTGAAAGGATAATATACATAGAAGTCAAGATCGGTCCCCACCGTCACAATGATGTTGTCCTCTTCCGTTGCGGGTTTGAATGCCCGGCCGTCATAGGTGTATTTGTTATTTGTGGCCCAGTACACGCCGGTCTTGGGCTCGATGGCAAATACGCCTATGGAGTTTCCCTTTTCGAACGTGCCTTCCTGGGTGGCACGCGTTTGGGCGACGGTAAAGGTGACACGGCCGTTTTCCGGGCATGGCTCCCCCCGTTCCTTCCCGCAGGGGGGGAATTCGATAAC
>OGPV01002694.1_pt1 | contig 10153 bp, 6 predicted proteins | sample 1553001 | NCBI WGS metagenome assembly OGPV01 (sample SAMEA2580268, study PRJEB22360) | human gut metagenome | biome: human gut; feature: human-associated habitat; material: faeces | place: Denmark | collected 2008/2010
TCTGTGATTGTCACCGTCTGCCCGTCGTCCTCAATGTCTTTATGTTCAGCCACTTTTGTAGGTTCGTCTGGATTTGTTACGTCGTATAATTCCTCAAAAGTGACAAGCTCTTTTCCTGCAAGCTTGCTGGTATTAAATGTAAACTCAATCTGAACTTCCATCTTTGTATCAGTAGCGGTAAAAGCAAGGTCGTTTTCCACACGCTCACCATTTACAAGAAGCTCTGCATTTTCAGACTTCACCATTTCCCAGCCTTTGAGCTGATATTTTGTGCCTTTTTCCAAACCATCTAAAGTGACCGTATCAAGGATAGTCACATCTTTACCAGCAACAATCATCTTTTCACCTGTTGCCTTGTCGGTAGCTGTGGTATGAACAGTAATCACTCGTTCTTCGATTTTCACGGTCTGCCCGTCGTCCTCAATGTCCTTATGTTCAGCCACCTTGACAGGCTCGTCTGGATTGGAAAGGTCGTATAATTCTTCAAACGTCACAAGGTCTTTGCCACCTAAAGCACTGGCGTTGAATGTATAGGAAATCTCAACTTCCATTTTGGAATCCTTTGCAGTGAAAGAGTAATCACTTTCCACTGGTTTCCCGTCAACAAGAAGCTGTGCATTTTCAGATTTCACCATCTGCCAGCCTTTGAGTTGATATTTTGTGCCTTTCTTCAATCCGTCCAAAGTTACCGTATCAACGATAGTCACGCTCTTACCGGCAACGATTGACTTTTCACCTGTCACCTTGTCGGCAGCGGTAGTATGGATAGAGATTTCTGGCTCGTAATCGTCTGTCAAAGTACCTAAATCAATGACTGTCTTATTTCTGGAAATCACCACATCAAAGGCAGGAATCAGCGTCATTCCTTTGTTGGAATCACAGCGTAATTCTTCGATTGTGTAAGAATCATAAAGCAATGCTCCTTTGCTGTCGTCTGGTGTGGAAGTACCGAACCAGATACCGTCCTCACTGGATTTACCAGCGTTGGTATTCTGTTTATGCGATACCCATTCAGAGGAAGTGGAGAACTGACCGTTTGCGTCAGTCACAATGATGTGGCTTTCACCAGTCGTCTTGCTGGTGATCCTGAACGGAACATTCGCAAGTCGCTTGTGAGTGCCATCACCGATTTTCACACCCTCCAAATCACCACGAATAATCTGATTGTAAACAGAGTGTGCTTCGTCTGTTAAGTCAACGATTTCACCATCATTCACAATGTCAAACTCACGGTCTGCCGCACCAGTAGTCAAGTAGCCTGTCGGACTTTTAGATTCCGAAATCTTATAGTGACCGTAAGGAAGTGTGTCTGTGGCAGTCGTAGCGATACCGTCAACGCCTGTATGGATTGTCTTGACAACTTCATTTTTGTTGTATAGCTTGCCATCTACCAAGACAGGATTATCATTTAGGGAAATGATTTCAAAGGCAGTATCTTTCAATGTTGCACCGCCTTGTGGTTTTGTATCTTTCGTTTCAAGGTCACGCTTCTGGATTTTCACACCGCCACGAATCACCTTGTCTGATACGGAATACTGGTTGCTGCCGCTTAATACTGCAAGCTCACCATCTTCTGTAATCTGTGCCACATAGACACCTTTTATCTGTTCCGAACTTCCGTTAGCCTGCATATATGCACCCTCTAACAAGTACCCGTTTGGAGCAGCTTTTTCTTCCACAGTGATAGTACCAAGCGGCAGGCAGACAGTACCGTTTTGTGTGTAGAAACTGTCACCCGATATTTTGTAAGCGTCAGCTAAACGTGTGATGTAGTGGACTTCGTTATTACTGTCTTTTTCAGCGATTGTCTTTGCCATCCATGTGCGTGTTGCTTCTGCTGGAAGATTATCTTTTGTGTAATATCCGTCATAATACTTCCAGACGAACTCTGCACCTTCCAAAGAAGCGTTACCCTGTGCGGTGGATTTTCCTGTTTCCATATCAATCTTGAAAAGCTCAATCAAAGTATCAGTGACTTTTGGTGTATCACTGACTTTCAAGGTAGTGGTTTCACCAGCCTTGACCGTAAGGGTGTAGACGTTCTTATCTAACTGGAATCCCTTTGGAGCTTCGGTTTCTTTTATATAGTATGTAGAAGCTCTTAACTCCACAGTGTCCGTATTTCCGTTGTCATCTGTCGTAAGTGTGGCAACAGACTTCGTGCAGCCTTTATCAGAATAGACAGTATAAGTCGCCCCAGATAAGGAATAGCAGTCATTAGAATTTGTAACTGCTGTATTATTGGACGATTTCTGAATCTTGCCATCACCGACAGCCAGCTCTGCCCAAAACTGTCCTAAATCCTGCCCCTCGCCGACATAAATATAACCGCCACAGTCGTAGCGGTCTTTATTCGCTTTTGCGAAAGCCGTTGCGTTCTCATAGACTTCTGACTGGATTTTTTCTGATACTTCGTCATAGGCAGCTCGTACATTGTTGTAACCCCAGCCTAAATGAACGCTCAATCTACGCCAGACAACGCATTGTTCCAACAGATAGACTTGCTTGCTGGAAAGACTGTGTGTTTTTGCATACTGTTTGACGTATTCCAGATTCAACGCCACGTCTGATATTTGGTCGTCGCTCATTCTGCCTTTAGCGTCAACTCGGTTTTTATATCCCGATTCAAAGTTAGTGTTAATATCTACACAATAGGCAGTCTGACCGTCAGCGGTCATTATGCTTTCTTCAAAGCTCTTAATCTCTGTACCGCTATTGTCAACCTTGACGATTGTTCCTGCTTTACCGTCCGTAGTGGTATAGACGGAATCCGCAGCATGAACCTGTGTGACAGGTAATGCGGTAAATACGGTTGTAAGGGTAAGAACACCCGTAAGCAATCGCTTTAGTATCTTTTTCATAATGTTTGATTCTCCTTTCAATTTTGGGTAATAAAATAGACGCTCATTTCTGAACGTCTATCTAAAATTAGATATTGAGGTTTTGAATTTTTGGTACTGAATTAAACAAAATTGAGTACCTTATTGCATTAAAATTGCATTTTTTTTGTTTCTTATATTGTCTTTCAGTAGTTTATAATGCTTGAAAATGCCTTAAAATCAACGATTTTTGCTTATAACCTGTACTGTCGGTCTGGAGTTTGAATAGTAGAATAACTTCTTAAAGTATACTTTAAGAAAGTGAAATTGTAAAGAGAGAATCTTCGTTACGTTTCACTTGGCAGTGCAGCACTTGCTGTTTTGATGCGTAGGAAAGGAATATTTATCAGAAAGTGAGAAGAAAAAGTACATTGCTTATTTGCACTAGAGTGGAATATAATATAAAGCAGAAAAAACGTGAAAAATGTGAGGAATAATCGTGAAACAGGAAATTATAGCAGACCTGTCCCGGATTACGGAGGAGGAACAGGCAATTCTGGACGGCAAGACGGAAGTGGAAAAGGAGCGGTATTCGAGCGGGCAGAAGTTTGTGATGGATGCGGGAAAGCTGCTGGAGCGGGGAAAATTGATTGATATTCGGCCGCACACGCGGTTTATTCGTTTTCCGGCGCACAGCCACAATTATGTCGAGATGATCTACATGTGCCAGGGAAGCACCGTGCACACCATCAACGGGGACCGGATCGAGCTGAAAACGGGTGAGCTGCTGATTCTGAATCAGAATGCAGTGCAGGAAATTGAACCGGCAGGGCGTGACGATATCGCGGTCAACTTTCTGATTCTGCCGGAGTTTTTTGACCAGACGCTGCGAATGATCGGGGCAGAGGAGAATCAGTTAAAGGATTTTATCGTCGGCTGTCTGAAAAGCGGGGAGGTACCGCTCTGTTATCTGCATTACAGAATTGCGGATGTCCTTCCGGTGCAGAATCTGATCGAAAATCTCGTCTGGACGCTCTTACATCACCAGAGCAATAAGCGGAGCATCAATCAGATTACGATGGGCCTTTTATTCCTGCAGCTCATGAACTACACCGAACGCGTGCAGGTGGGAGAGCAGTATTTTGAACAGGAGATGCTGCTCGGCGTATACCGCTATATCGAGGAACATTACCGGGAGGGCAGCCTTTCGGAACTGGCGGAAGAACTGCACTACGATTTTTACACCTTAAGCCGCATGATCCGCCGCCTGACCGGGAAAAACTACACCGAACTCGTTCAGAACAAACGCCTGACCCAGGCCGCGTATCTGTTGGAAACGACAGGACTTTCCGTGGCAGACATCGGCGAGCGGGTCGGGTATGAGAACATGAGTTATTTCCATCGGATTTTCAAAGAGCGCTATGGAATATCGCCGAAGAAGTACCGGGTGGAGAAGAAAATACAATAGGACAAGAAAAACGGATCGAGAATCTGAACTTAAAACCAGATTTTCGATCCGTTTTTGTTTGTAAATTACTTACTGTTCATTTTCATCCTTCGGCAGCCGCACGATCCGTACCTTGTCGACTCTCCGGTCTGCCATTTTCAGTACGGTTACGTCGAGGCCATCCGAGACGAAATGATCGCCTTCCTTTGGCACGCGCTCGAGGATCCCCATGATCCATCCGCTGACCGTAAAGACGTCAAATTCTTTGTCAATATCGAGCTCTTCATACACCTTGTCGATGCTTGCCGTTCCGGTCACGAGGTATTCGTTTTCGGAAACTTTCTGGATTTCCTGTACAACCGCATCATGCTCATCCCAGATTTCGCCGACGAGCTCTTCGAGGATATCTTCCATGGTGATGATACCGTCGGTGCCGCCGAATTCATCAATGATAATGGCAATATGCGATTTCTTCGCCTGCATTTTTTTCAGCAGCGGGCCGACCTTCGTATTCTCGGTTACAAAGAGCGCCGGGCGGATGATGCTGCTTAGCGGTTTGTTGGTGTGGTAAATGTGGTTGTGGAAATCCTTCTGATACACAATTCCCACAATGTGGTCGATATCATCATCATACACCGGCAGCCGGGAAAATCCGGTGTCGGAGAAAGTCTTAGCGATCTCGGATTTCGTCGCATCGAGCGGAATGCCGATGACGTTGACACGCGGAGTAAAGATCTCTGCGGCCTCCATCTCCATGAAGCCGATTGCATTCTGAATCAGATCGCCTTCCTGGTCGTCGATGTCGCCCTCCTGGGTCGCCTCCTCGACGATGGTCATCAGTTCCTCATCGGTGATGCCGTGGTTTTCCGAGGATTTGAAGATGCGGGAGAGCAGCTTCTTCCACTGGGAAAAGAAAAACGTCACCGGGGTCAGCATGATCATCAGAATGTGGAGAAACGGTGCGGAAAATTTGGCGATCGTCTCCGGAGATTCTTTTGCAATGCTTTTCGGGGAAACTTCGCCGAAGATCAGGACCACGATAGTGGTTACGATCGTGGAAACCGTCGCACCGGAGTCGCCGCCGAGAAGCTTGATAAAAAGCACCGTGGCAAGGGAGCTGAGTCCGATGTTGACGATGTTGTTGCCGACGAGAATCGTGGAGAGCAGCTTGTCAAAGTTCTCCAGCAACTTTAACACCAGTTCCGCCCGCTTGTCGCCTTTTTCTGCCATATTTTTCATGCGGATGCGGTTCAGCGAGGTGAAGGAAGTCTCCGTCGCCGAAAAGTAGGCTGAGAGCATGACGCAGATAAGAATGATGATGAGTGACACAATGTCGCTGTTCATTTGTTTTTCCTTTCTTAGGAAACCGGGACACGATGCAAAAAATGTACAAAAAGACATAACCTATCTTGAATCTGGCGGAATCAAAGATAGATTATGTCTCCGTTTATCAAATGATGAAAATAAAGCATCGTCGAGGCATACTGCCTGAGTCGTCCATGTTTCTGTAATCCTTTCGTTGATCAGTAATCCCTTTTATTGTACGGTATGTGGGAATAATTGTCAATAAGGCATGCGAAAATCACAGGAAATACGAAACCGCATTGTTGTAGCTGATATTTTCCACCATCTCTTTCAGAAACTCCAGGTTCGCCGGGTACTCCCCGTTTTCCACCCAGTTTCCGATTTGATTGCAGAGAATCCGGCGGAAATATTCGTGGCGCGGGAAGGAGAGGAAGCTGCGGGAGTCGGTCAGCATGCCAATGAAGGTGGAGAGCATGCCGATGCTGGAAAGCGTCGCAAGCTGGGATTCCATGCCGTATTTGTGATCGTTGAACCACCATGCGGTACCGAACTGCACTTTTGAGCGGATGCTAGGCGCAGCAAAGTTTCCGGCCATGCTTGCAAGCATCGGGTTGTCGCCCGGGTTCAGGGAGTAGAGCACGGTTTTCGGCAGTGCGTCATCCTCGTCCATATCGTTTAAGAAAGCACCGAGCATCGGGGCAAAGGCGAAATCGTTCATGCTGTCAAAGCCGGTATCGGCACCGAGCGCACGGAACATCCGCTTCGAGTTGTTACGGAGTGCTTTGATATGAAGCTGCATGGCGATATTGTGCTTATGATACAGCCGTCCGAGGTTCGTCAGAAGGAAACCCTTGTACATGCCGAGCTCTTTTTCGGTGAGAACACCGCCGTTCATGCGCTTTTCAAATACATCATTCGCCTCAGCAGCCGTGCATGGCACATAGAAGCAGCCCTCAAGGCTGTGGTCGCTGACAACGCAGCCGGCGGAGAGGAAGAAGTCGAGGCGGCAGGAGAGGGCATGCACCATATCCTCCGCGGATGCAATCGTCCTGCTGGCGGCAGCGGCAAGCTTTTCCACATATTCCGGGAAATCCGGCTTCTCGAGATGAACGGCGCGGTCCGGGCGGAAGGACGGCAGAACGCGGCAGGCAAAGTCTTCCTTCTGTAATGCCAGATGGCAGTGCAGATCATCTGCAGGATCGTCGGTGGTGCACAGATGCGACACATGCTGGTTCAGAATCAGATTGCGCACGGTAAACTCCTTCGTCTGCAGTTTTGCATTCGCCTCATCCCAGAGCTCCTTCGCTGTTGTGCGGGAGAGCGGTGTCGTGATGCCGAAGTACCGCTGCAGCTCCAGATGTGTCCAGTGGTATAAAGGATTGCCGATCGCGTTCTCAATCGTCTCGGCAAACGCCAGATATTTGTCGTAATCATCGGCGTTTCCGGTGATCAGATCCTCCGAAAAGCCCATCGCACGCATGGCACGCCATTTATAATGATCCCCGCCGAGCCAGACGCGTGTCAGATTCTCCATCTGGCGGTCTTCGAGAATCTCCTGCGGATTCAGATGGTTGTGATAGTCAAAAATGGGCATTTTTTCAGCTGCCTCGTGGTACAGCGTTTTCGCCGTATCGGTCTGCAGCAGAAAGTCAGCGTCCATAAAAGGTTTCATATGGAAATACCTCCCTTTTAGAATTGAGCAGTCAGCGCAGCAAGCGTATCTGCCACAGCGCCAGTTCCCTGAAGCATCGAGACAAAAGCATCCAGTACACGGTCAGAAAGTCCGGCGAAAATCAGATCCACACCGAAAATCGAAGCATCGGAGAGCAGCGGAGCCAGCGTTTTGGAAAGCGCCTCACGGTCAGCCGGTGCGCCGAGTTTCAGATCCTGCACATACGGGCGGACCGTGGCAAGCAGCGGATCCGGGCTCAGATCAAATGCATCGCCGTTGTCATCCACGCCCATCAGATACCGCAGCCATCCCGCAAATACAGCCGGAATTGCCTGAAGATCCGAGAGTGACAGCTCCGGAGAAGCAAGATACGATTTGATCGTCTCACCGAACCGGATCGACAGCTTCTGTGACGTGTCGGTCGCAATTCGCTGCGGCGTATCCGGCATAAACGGGTTCGGGATGCGGATGTTCAGCACTTCATCGATAAACTGCTTCGGAGAGAGAATGCCGGGATCGGTGACAACCGGAAGTCCTTCCACATATCCGATGCGCTCCACGAGCTTTTTCAGTACCGGATTTTTCATCTCCTCACTGATCAGTTCATAGTCCAGCAGGCAGCCGAACACAGCGAGTGCGGTGTGCAGCGGGTTCAGGCAGGTGCAGACCTTCATGCGCTCTGTTTTGTTGACAGTTTCCCGGTCGGTAAAGATCCATCCGCTCTTTTCCATCGGCGGCCGTCCGTTCGGGAAATGGTCTTCGACCACGAGGTACTGGCATTCCTCTGCATTGACGAACGGAGCAACGTAGGTGTGGCGGGAGGTGACGATCGGCTGTGCATCGGCGAGGCCGTTCTCCTCGAGTATCTTTTCGATGGAACCATCCGGCCGCGGGGTGATCTTGTCGATCATGGTCCACGGGAAGCTGACTTTTTCCGGGTTCTGCAGATAGGAGAGGAAGCCTGGCTGTACCAGCTTGTTTTCTTCCCATGCAGAAGCGTAGGCTGTCAGGGCAAGGGAAAGTTTTTCGCCATTGTGGGAGCAGTTGTCGGTGCTGACCATCGCAACCGGTTTTTCGCCTGCAAGAAATCTTTCATATAAAAGAGAAGCAACTTTTCCCATATAGCTGGTAACGGAAGAAGGTCCGGCAGCAAAATCGGCGGCAACAGACGGCAGCAGTTCGCACGCACCGTTTTTCAGGGAATATCCCTTTTCGGTGATCGTAAACGTCGCCATCTGCAGGGAATCCTTGGTAAAGATTTCTTTTAACCGGGCAAAATCCGGAGAATCCGCCGTATCGGCAGGCTCCCACAAGGGCAAAACCCCGGAAACCCCGCCGTATCGGCAGCCAGCGATTCTGCGATGCTTCCAACAACGGTTTTCTCGACAGAACCATCGGCTTTTAAGGTCACCAGAATGCTTAAATTATCGTGCGGCTGGTACATATCACGGATGATTTCTGTATCGAAGCCCTCTGCGACGATGACACCGCGGTCAAAGGTACCGTTGTTCAGCAGTTCCTGTGCTGTATTTGCCTGGAAGGCACGGAAAATATTTCCGGCTCCGAAATGCACCCAGCACGGAGATTCTTTCGTGCGGGTGATCATTGCTTCGCGGTCATAGGATGGAAGCGCATAGCCTGCGGCTTCCCACGCTTTTTGATCTGCCAGTCCGGCAGCTGTTAAGTTAAGAGACATCAGTAAAAACCTCCTTTAAATTCCACGTTTGTGACTCTTGTCAATAGCTTCCCAGAGTCCGTTTAAATAAGTCGCGCCGAGTGCGCGGTCATACAGTCCATAGCCCGGCATTGCCTTCTCGCCCCAGATCATACGTCCGTGGTCCGGGCGGATCGGGCCGTCAAAGCCGATGTCGTACAGCGCTTTCATGATCTCATACATATCGAAGCTGCCGTCAGAGGAAAGGTGTGCGGCCTCTTCGAAATCCTGCTGGCTGTGGAATTTCAGATTGCGGACGTGAGCGAAGTGGATGCGGCCCTTTAAGGAACGGATCATATCCGGCAGATCGTTCTCCAGGTTTGTTCCGTAGGAACCTGAGCAGAAGGTCACGCCGTTGTGCGGGTCATCGACCATCTTCATCATGCGCAGAATGTTTTCTTTATTAATGATGATTCTCGGAAGACCGAAGACACTCCATGCCGGGTCGTCCGGGTGAATGGCCATTCTAATGTCGTACTCGTTGCAGACCGGCATGATGCGTTCGAGGAAGTATTTGAGGTTGGCAAACAGTTTCTCATCATCCACATCGCGGTAAGCGTCAAAGAGCTCTTTCACTTTTGCCATGCGCTCCGGCTCCCAGCCAGGAAGAATTGCGCCGTTTGCATCACCTGCGATAGATTCAAACATTTTTTCCGGAACAAGTGCGTCTACGGCGGACTGTTTGTAGGCAAGTACGGTCGAGCCGTCCGGACGGACGCGTGCGAGTTCTGTTCTGGTCCAGTCGAAGACCGGCATGAAGTTATAGCAGACAAGGTGAATGTCTTCCTTGCCGAGGTGCTTTAACGTTTCAATATAATTATCGATGTACTGCTCACGGTCCGGGCTGCCGATTTTGATGGCGTCGTGGATGTTGACGCTCTCGATGCCGGAGATGTGAAGTCCAGAGGCCTCAACCTCTTCTTTTAACGCGTGAATCGCTTCGCGTGTCCACACCTCGCCCGGGGTAGTGTCGTACAGGGTTGTGATGACTCCGGTTACGCCCGGAATCTGGCGGATCTGCTCTAAGGTAACGGTATCAAATTTGGAACCATACCAGCGAAATGTCATTTCCATAAGAAAAACTCTCCTTTATTTTGTAATGTACTCTCGGAATCTTTCTGCACTTGCCTTTGCGGCTGATTTTCCGCCAGCTGCACCCGAATTTCATCAACGTACGCACCGCGTACGCCTCAGAA
>OGPV01002696.1_pt1 | contig 10146 bp, 8 predicted proteins | sample 1553001 | NCBI WGS metagenome assembly OGPV01 (sample SAMEA2580268, study PRJEB22360) | human gut metagenome | biome: human gut; feature: human-associated habitat; material: faeces | place: Denmark | collected 2008/2010
TCTTGTAAAGAGCTGCAGGGCAGCACATAACCAGCTTCTGGAATTCAGGATCGGAAGCCTTAACGCCTTCCTTAATCTTGATATGAGCGTTTTCTTCGTCGACCTCAAACTTGTTGAGGGAAAGCTTCTCGTCGACGTTAACAGTGATGTCGATCACAGTGCCTTCACTCCCTTCATGGCAACCTTAGCGAGCTTGAACAGACCCTGACGCTTAACCGGAGGAAGCGCAAGCTTCATAACATGCTGGCGAGGCTCGCCGTCAACCTTGAAGAGCGGGGTCATGATGTCGCGGATCATCTCAGGATAACCGCGGAACATGCCGGGGCAGTTCTCGAGGAACTCAGGTGCGTCCTCGTACATCTTCATGTCGCGCATGATGAAGGAGCTGTCGAGCATGGTTTTGTATTCAGCCAAGCCAGCCTTGGAGGTATCGCCTGCATCGAGAGCCTTGATAACAGCCTTAGCAGCAATTGCGCCAGACTCAACAGCAAGGTCCATACCACGAACGGTGTAACCGAGGTTCATGCACAGCATAGCTGCGTCACCAGCAACAACAACGCCGTCGCCAATGATCTCGGGCATCATCTTGATGCCGCCCTCGGGAACAACGTGACCAGAGTATTCTACAGTCTTACCGCCAGCGATAAGGGGCTTGATCTCCGGACGGTTCTTGAAGTTCTCGAGCATCTGATATACAGGGATGTCCTGCTTAAGAACTTCGCTCATGGTAGCTACAATGCCAACAGAAACGGATTCCTGATTAGCATAAACAAATGCGCCACCAATAATGCCATTTGAGCAGTCACCAGCGAAGAGCCAGGAAGCGCCCTCGCCAGGATTGCAAAGGAAGCGGCTTTCAACAACGTCGGCAGGAAGCTCAATGGTTTCCTTAGCGCCAACAGCAACCTGATGAATAGCAGGAGCCTTCTTGGAAAGACCCGCCTTGGAGGTGAGGAGGGAGTTAACGCCGTCAGCGAGGATTACAACATCAGAGGTAATCTCGTCACCAAATGCAAGAATGCCCTTTACCTTGCCATCTTCAATAATGAGGTCTTCAACTGCGATGCCATAAATAAATTCAGCACCAGCATTTTCAGCCTGCTCCGCCAGCCACTGGTCAAAGGGGCCACGCAGTACGGTGTAGGACTCCTTACCAGCCTCTTCGAGCTCACGGGCTGCATAATCAATCGTGAAATTGGAGTCAGGCGACATGAGAGAAATGCGCTCATGAGTCACCTTGCGCTGCAAAGGAGCTTCCTGATAATTCGGGAAAACCTTGGCCAGCGAATGCGTATAGATACGGCCACCGGTCATGTTCTTGGCGCCAGCGTACTGACCACGCTCAACGACAAGAACCGACTTGCCTGCGGATGCGAGGGTGTAAGCAGCAACAGAACCTGCGCAGCCAGCACCGACGACAATCGCGTCAAAATCGGACATGCTGTTCCTTTCAGAGTGTGAACAAAAAAACAGGGCGCAGAAAACTGCGCCCTGCAATAATACGCTTTTACAGCGCTTCGATCAAGGCAGGAAGAACCTTGTAGATATCGCCAACGATACCGTAGTCGCACTGCTTGAAGATAGGTGCGTTCTGGTCCTTGTTAACTGCGATGATGGTGTCAGCACCCTGAACGCCTACCATGTGCTGCATCTGACCGGAAATGCCGAGAGCAATGTAAGCCTTGGGAGCAAGCTGAAGACCGGAAACGCCGATGTAGAGGTTGCGGGGCAGCCAATCAACGTTCTCAGCCAGAGGACGAGAGCAACCGAGCTCAGCGCCAACCTTAGCGCAGAGGTCGCGAGCCATCTGAAGGTCAGCTTCCTCAGCGAAGCCACGACCAGCGCCAACAACAACGTCGCACTTGGTGAGGTCTGCGCCCTCACGGGGAACAGCCTTGGTGCCGCGAAGAACAAGAGCCTTCTCGGGAGCAACATAGGCGATGGTCTCAACGTCGTCAGAACCAGTTGCCTCAGCCTCAGCGAAAGCAGTACCAGCTACCGTGTAAACCTTAGCGCCGGTTGCCTTCTGCTTGTTAGCAGCAAGACCACCAAAGTACATGTTGGTTACAGTGTCACCGTCAAATGCGGTAACGTCGGATACAACAGCGGTACCGAGCTTAGCAGCAAGAAGACCAGCAAGGATCTTGTTGCGGGGAGTAGGCTCAACGAGCACTACGTCGGGCTGAGCGGCTTCATATGCAGCCTGAACGCCAGCAGCAGCGTTCTCAACGGGCTGGCCTTCGGGAAGCTCTACGTCGTATGCCTTATCAGCAACGCCCGTAAGAGGAGCACCCTTAACAACTGCGAGTACTACTTCGTCAGCAATGGTACGAGCACCAGCGCAGAGAGCGCGCTGAGCATCGGTAGATTCTGCAAGAACAAATGCTTTCATGTTTTAGAACCGCCTTATCTCTACTTGAGTGCCTCAGCAACAGCCGCCGCAAATGCGTCGATGTCGCCTTCTTCGAAGATCTGCTGCTTACGGGGAGCGAGCTCGGGAGCCTTGGTCTCCTCGATCTCGATCTTAGCGTCTACGCCACCAGCAAGCTCATCAACGGTGGAAGGCTTCTTGCCAGCTGCGAGGATCTCACGCATGCCAGGGATGCGAGGCTCACCGATGGAAGGAGATACAGCGATAACTGCGGGGAGGGGAACCTCGATCTCCTCTACTTCTTCTTCGAGCGTGCGCTCAACAACAACCTTGTCGCCTTCAGCAGCGATGGAGGTAACCTCATTGATGGTGGGTACACCGAGAGCAGCTGCGAGCTGAACGTTTACCTGACCAGCATAGAAGTCAGCGGAACCGTCGCCAGTGAGGATCAGGTCGTAATCGGAAACCTTGTCCTCAACGATGCCCTTCAGAACCTGAGCGGTTGCGAAGGAATCAGCGGTTGCCAAAGCATCATCAGTAACCATGATGAGCTCGTCAACGCCGCGAGAAAGGATATCCTTCTTCAGCTTAGCGTCGGTAGCCTTGGAGGTTGCAGCACTGATAACAGTAACGGTACCGTCGTTAGCAGCAGCGAGCTGAGCTGCAGCTTCGATAGCGTTCTTGTCGTAAGAGCTGATGACCTGATGAGCCTTAGAGTAGTCAAGCGTACGATCGCCAGCGACGAAGATGTCCTGGTCGTCAGCTACTACTTTAACTGCGACAACAATTTTCATAACTTTCTTGCTCCTATTCTCCTTGTATTACCTATACAAACGGGAGTTACGTGCAGCAGTGCGCGTAGGGTTACTTATACAGCTTAGGAATTGCACGACCGGCGATGTAGTCCATAACCTCACACGTACCGCCAGCGAGCATATTACCACGAAGGTCACGCCAAATGCGACCAACACGAACTTCCTCAGTATAACCGAGGCCGCCGTATACCTCAATTGCATTATCGGCAATCTGAAGATGAGCGCGAGTGCCCCAAGACTTCAGCATAGCGATGTCAGCGTTGATGGACTGACCCTGATCGAGCTTCCAGAGGCAGTAGTACAGCCAATGACGAGTCTGCTGAAGCATGATTTCGTTCTGCTCGATGAGACCCTGAACGCGGGGGTTGGTGATGATCGGCTTACCGAAAGCGATGCGCTCCTTAGCGTAAGCGATAGCATCGTTCTGAGCAGCCTGAGCAAGGCCAAGACCCTGAGCAACAACGAGGCAGCGCTCGAACTCAAAGTTCTTCATGAGCAGCAACCAACCAGCACCAGCTTCACCAATGCGCTGAGACTCTTCAACAACAACGTTGTCGAAGAATACGTCTACGAAGGGAACGGTGTGCTGACCAAGCTTGGTCAGATGAGCGGTGGAAACACCCTCAGTCTCGCGCTTAACAAGCCAGAGAGACATCTTGTTGTTCTCGCGAGCAGGCTCCTCGTCCTTGCAGATAACGATGAAGTAAGGAACGTCAGCACCATTGGTAACCCAAGTCTTCTGACCATTCAGAACATACGTACCATCGGCCTGTTTCTTGGAGGTCATGGTCATGCCCATGTTGTCGGAACCAGCAGCAGGCTCGGAGAGGCAGAGAGCAGCAACGGACTGACCGGACTTCTCGTACTCTTCCATGATAACTGCGGACTGCTCAGGGGTGCCGAACTCAGCGAGGTCAGCGCAAGCGAGCATACCAGTCATGAACGGGGTCATGGCACCGGTGAACTCATAGAGCTTCTCAGTCATGAGACCCAGGGTTACGTGGTCCGTAGGAATGCCACCAACCTCTTCGGGAAGGCCCATGAAGGGGAAGCCTGCGTCGCGATATGCGTCCTGGGCCTCGGCGCTAACCTGATGGTTTTCATACATCTGACGTACGGACTCATCGTCGAAGTAGCGGTCTGCATACTCCTTGAGGGACTCAACAAGAAGTTCCTGCTCGTCGGTGAGAGCAAAATCCATAATCTTCTCCTTCTCCTCGCCCGCCCTATCCAAGGACAAACGAACTAGTTCTGACATGACTGCATGCCAGAAAACGGACTTTCTGCTGTAGTTGAGTTTAATCGCAAGAACAAAGCTGTCCAATAGAAAAAAGATAGATGGAGTAAAAAATTACCGATTCATCTTGCAGATTTCCATAGGGCAGATCTATTGATTTTCAGTCCTGATGCCATTTCCGTAAATGTATGTGAACGCGATCATGAATAGTCAACAAAAACTAGTGAGTCGAACCGTCTGGAATTATTACTAATTTATGTATGAAAACATCTTGCGAGGTGAAGCACTGCCGAGCGAAATTACTAAAAAACGAACGATAGAGCAAGCCTATAGAAAGAAGTTTTTAAGTTGCGCATATCCTATTGGACACCTCTTAACGCGAGAATGCTAAACTGCTTGTAGCGGAATATCCGGAATCTGCCGCATAAGGGTTAATCAGGAATCGAAAGGTTCCATTCACAAACCGATTAGGAGGGTTTATGAATCCGAATGCAACCATCACCGACGAGCAGTTCAAGGCGTACCTCAAGAAGGTTCGCGACATGGTCGAAGGTCCTTACACCGAATGGCAGAAGGAGATCGAGGTAACCAACACGTTCCCCGAGAAGTTCTACCAGTCCAACATCGACAACGACATCTATCGTTACTCTCTCCCTGTAGAGTACGGTGGATGGGGCCTCTCCGAGAAGGAAATCCTGCAGGTTCAGGAAGAGTTCTCCCGTGGTCCTTCGGGCATGCGTATGCACATGCACTATGCATCTGACCTGAACTGGCGCATCCTCAATGATTTCGGCCAGCCCGAGATCAAAGAGAAGTATATGCCTCTCTTCCAGGACAAGACCATCTTCACCAACTTCGCTCTGACCGAGAAGTCTGGCGGCACCGGTGCTGACCTGCACTCTACCGCTGTATGGGACGAAGAAAAGGGTAAGTGGATCCTCAATGGCGAGAAGTGGCTCATTTCTCACACCGACTGCTCTCAGTTCTCTTACGTAATCTGCGTAACCGATCCTGACAAGAAGGGCGACGATCGTCTGTCCGCCTTCTTCGTTCCTATGGATCGTCCTGGCTTCGAGATCGTTCCTATGCCTCACATGATGGGCTGCCGTGGCTCCGGTCACACCGGCCTGAAGTTCACCAACGTTGAGCTCGAGCCCGAATTGATGCTCGGCAAGCGCGGCGAGGGCATGAAGGTTGCTATGCACTCTCTCGCGGTTTCCCGCGTACACATCGCAACTTCTAACCTCGGTATTTCTCAGCGCATGTTCGAGATGTCCATCGCTCGTGCACGCGACCGCGTTACCTTCGGTAAGCCGATCATCAAGCGTCAGGCTATCCGCATAAAGCTCGCTAACATGCAGATGATGATCCATGCTCTTCGCTGCACCATCATCGACTTCTGCGATGACTTCGATCTGGACAACAACGGCGAGTACGTATCCGAGAAGGCTGCAATCTGCAAGCTGTTCTCCATCGACACCGTTCGTCTCGTTTCCGACGAGATGCTCGAGATCTTCGGTGGCGACGGTTACTTCGAGGATTCTCCTTATGGTCCTACCGAACTCCTTTACCGCGACTGCCGCGCTATGTGGCTTGAGGAAGGCGCTCCTACCGTACAGCGCATTACCATCGCTAAGGGCATTGAGGATCATGACGGTACTCTCGAGTACCAGACCTGGATCGCTGGCTCTAAGCTCGACTAGTTCTGACTCTTTCAACCAAGAGTTATCTTGGCTAGATTCCGGGAAAAGGGGAAGCATTTGCTTCCCCTTTTTTGTTAGCACATGTTCGGCTGCCTCCTACTCTATCGATACATCAAGCATCCCTGTTTTGCGCAAATCACCAGATTGCCACAATGCAAAATCACGTTGGCTGATTATCCATCATGTCAACTTCTCCATACACAACTGCAACGGATCGCATCCATTTAGGGCTATATCCTGCCGCTTTCGCATCAACATGAATCCCTTACTGCAAGTTCTGTCTTTCTTCGGATAAGAGCACTTGCTCGACTGTACTTATCCGAGGTTCATATAGAATTGAAACTCGGCATTATAGCGCGACCCTTTTAGAAAGGCTGTACATGGCACTTTTCAATAAGAAGGACAAACAAAAGAAGGAAAAAGAAAAGCCTCAGAAAAAACCTCTGGAAATTTGGTATACAGAGGATGGCACCAAGATCGGTGACGATGGCTACCCTATGACCCCCCTTCGCACCAAGATGCATCATGTTTGGAATGCTTACTTTATCTACGCAATGATTCTTTTGGTTTGGGGCCTTGCCTGTACATTGCTTGGTTGGTTTTCCGGCGAAACGTTTACCGACTGGGAGCTTCGAGCTACTGGCGGTTGGGAATACAACGGCTATCGTCTTGCCACCCTTGTCCGCATTGAGGCTCTAGTTTGCCTATGGACCGCCGTAGCCAGCGTAATCCTCAATCTAAAGGGGTTTGCTTGGATGTACGACCGCGCCAGCAATGGGCTCGTAAACGGCCTTATGTACGCTCTGCTGGGCATCTCTATCGCTATTGAGCTTGTTGCCCTTTTCATGATTCATATCATCAGCCCTGCATGTCTTATCAACATCGTCCTCATTGTTATGACCATCATCACAATGAAGCAGATTGACGAAGAACGCCCATCACTTAAAAAGGCTAAGCGTTTCCGTAAAGAGGTTAAATAGCCCCGCATTCCATCCATCAGCTAAATAAGCCACCTGCACCATCGCAGGTGGCTTATTTTTTGCGCAATTGCTGGCTGTTTCTGTTCCTAAGTGAATAGTAAGTACCATCGCCAGAGAGAGAGGGGGGGGGTGATATACCAGCAAATGAGCTATGTATAGCCAACAGAACCGAAGCTGCATGTATATAGCATTAGATTGTCGCAGTACTGTACACGCGCACAATATCGATTGGATAAAAGAAGGATGTCAAATAAAAATGCCGCCACTCGAAGTGACGGCAAATGCTTCCTTATGGTGGGCCCACCCGGATTCGAACCGAGAACCAAAGGATTATGAGTCCCCTGCTCCACCATTGAGCTATGGGCCCAAACACAGCGTCTTCGTCAGAAGCTGCGATTGATTATTCTAGCGTACTTTATGGCTTTTGCCACTTCCATTCCTAAGGATCGACACATTAACGTGCAAATCGACCTTTGCAGCTGCTCTGGCGCAATACCGTCGTAAAATATCGCGCTTGTGGCGAAGTTTGGCATTTTGTCGTCTTCCAAGCCCATGCCTTATGGGTTATAGGACACACTTTTGCCGCGTAACCCCGACTTTGCTCGACATCAACTAACAAAAAACGGCTAGACACGCGTGCCTAGCCGTTTTGAAGCGTCAAAGGAGCAGGTCCTAGTAAACCATATGCATAGATTCACGAACCTCATCCAAGGTTTCATTGGCGATTTCATTAGCTTTGCGGTTGCCTTCATGCAAAACCTCTTCCACATAACCAGGCTTTGCAGCGATAGCCTCACGGCGTTCACGGATGGGAGCAAGGTATTCGTTAACCGCTTCGGTGACATACTTCTTGAGCGTGCCCGAACCACCGTTGCCAACCTCTTCCGCGATCTCCACCTCAGTGCGGCCTGTGCACAAAGCAGCCGTAGTAAGAAGCGCAGATACGCCAGGACGATTTTCCTTATCGAACGTAATGAAACGTTCGGAATCGGTCTTGGACTTCTTGATAATTTTGGCGGTTTCCTCTGCCGTAAACGAAAGACTGATGGCATTGCCGTAGCTCTTCGACATTTTGCGGCCATCCAGACCGGGAATCTCAGGCGCATCATCATTCAGAAGGCCTTCGGGTTCAGGGAACACGAAGCCGTAACGCTCGTTAAAACGGCGAGCGATTTGGCGGGTCTGCTCGATATGGGGCAACTGGTCCTTGCCGCAGGGCACGATATTGCCCTTGCAGAACAGGATGTCACATGCCTGATGCACAGGATACGTCAGAAGAAGGCCGGTAAGAGCATGGCCCGATGCTTCCTGCTCGGCCTTAACCGTGGGGTTGCGAAGGAGCTCTGCCTCGGACACCAAAGAAAGGAACGGGAGCATGAGCTGATTCAGGGCAGGAATCGCAGAATGGGTGAAAATAATAGTTTTCTCTGGATCGATACCGCAAGCAAGGTAGTCGATTACCATATTGCGAACGTTGTCCTGGATGTTCTCTGTGGTGTCGCGGTCGGTAATAACCTGATAGTCGGCAATGATAACTCGCGTGGTTACGCCTTTATTCTGCAGCGCAACGCGTTCCTTGATGGTGCCGAAATAGTGGCCCAGATGCAAACGACCCGTAGGGCGATCGCCCGTAAGCATCGTGTACTTGCCGGGGTTTACCTCAAGGTCGGCGCGGATTGCCTCGCTGCGCTTCTGGCTTGCTTCAAAACTATTGGAGCTCATAACGAACAGTGCCTCTTTCGTTTGATTCGTAAGGGTGATTGAGCCGCGCATAAACGGCATCAGATGCATTGGGAAAGTATACCATTGCTTATCTTCCGCATAGACTATTGCCCTTCCGTCCCCTACACTGAAAGGCATGACTACCTCAACTTTTAATACGCTTGGCTTATCCAAGCCCTCATTGGAAGCCATTGAAAATCTTGGCTTCACCGAACCTACCCCTGTACAGGCACTTTCCATTCCACCGGGAATCGAAGGGAAAGACATCCTGGCTGCTGCGCAAACCGGAACGGGAAAGACGCTTGCCTATTTGCTTCCCATCTTCGACCAAATGGTGCGCCACTTCGGCTCAAAGCGCCCCAAAAAGGGTCCTTATGCATTGGTTTTGGCACCGACACGTGAGTTGGCTCAGCAAATTTCCGAATGCGCAAGCACTATTGCGCAAACCACCAAGTTCCGTACGCTTACCGTAATCGGCGGCAAGAAATACTCCACCCAGGTCGAAAAGCTCAAAAAGGGATGTGATGTGCTTATTGCCACTCCCGGACGCTTACTTGACTTGGCACAACAAGGGCTTCTTTCCCTGGAAAACATCCACTACCTGGTGCTTGACGAAGTCGACCGCATGATGGATATGGGCTTTTGGCCCCCTGTGAATACCATCGTGCGCATGACTCCGAAGGAACGCCAAACTTTCTTATTCAGCGCTACTTTGACGCCTGACGTTCAGGCAAAGGCAAAGCTCGTGCAGACGGATCCGGAGGTCGTCGAAATCGCCCACAAGGAGGGCATCGACGCCGTGATTCAGCCGGGCGGCTCGGTACGCGACCAGGAGAGCATCGACTACTGCAACGCGAACGGCATGGCAATGTTGTTCACCGGTCTCAGACATTTCAAGCACTAACAAACCCTCTCACTATAAAGACCTAACGATTATGGGCTTATTTTCATTGACACAGGAGTTGGCCATCGACCTCGGCACGGCCAACACGATCATAATCAGCAACGGGAAAATCGTCGTGGACGAGCCGTCGATCGTGGCGCTCGACCAGCATACCGGCAAGGCGATGGCAATCGGTAAGAAAGCGCGCCAGATGCACGGCAAGACCCATCAGAACATCAAGACGGTACGTCCGCTGAAAGACGGCGTGATCGCCGATTTCAACGCCGCGGAAATCATGTTGCGCGGCCTGATCAAAATGGTCAAGAGCAACGGGCGGCTGTTCAGCCCGTCGCTGAAAATGGTGATTTGCATCCCGTCCGGCTCGACCAACGTGGAGATCCGTGCCGTGCGCGATTCGGCCGAACACGCCGGCGG
>OGPV01002702.1_pt1 | contig 10126 bp, 9 predicted proteins | sample 1553001 | NCBI WGS metagenome assembly OGPV01 (sample SAMEA2580268, study PRJEB22360) | human gut metagenome | biome: human gut; feature: human-associated habitat; material: faeces | place: Denmark | collected 2008/2010
TACGACTTCGACAGCCGCTGGGAGGACGAGCTGGCTCCCATGCGCCAGAAACGGATCATGGACTGCTTCTCCATGCAGGAGGAGTGGTTCTCTTTCGCCCTGAAACAGCGGGCCAGCTTCGGCAAGGGCGGAGAGAAAAACTTCGAGGGCACGGTCACCGACCTGCAGATGGGAGGCTATCTGCTCATCCGGGACTTCCGCCAGCGGATCAACAAGAGGGGGGCCCCCTACGGCTGGCCCATCTCCGTCTACACCACCCCAGAGGTCCTGTGGGGATATGACCACATCTCCTCCGCCTATTCTGCAGAACCAGCGGAATCTAAGATGCTGATCTACAAGCAGGTGCGGAAGAATTTTTCGGAGGCCACTCAGGAGGAACTGGACGCTGTGCTGGGATGGACCCGATAATGGGACAGCGATTGTGAGATACTATTAAAACTGAGAGGAGGGAAAGCGCCATGAAAGATCACACCTATATTTGCTGCGATTTAAAATCGTTTTACGCTTCCGTGGAGTGTGTGGAGCGGAGCCTGGACCCCATGACCACCAACCTGGTGGTGGCGGATAAGCGACGCACCGAGAAAACCATCTGCCTGGCCGTTTCCCCCTCTTTGAAAGCCTATGGCATTTCTGGCCGCGCCCGGTTATTCGAGGTGGTTCAGCAGGTGGCGGAGGTGAACGCCAAGCGTAAATGGGACGCCCCCGGCCACCAGCTTACAGGTTCTTCTTGGCACGATCCGGAGGTCCGGCAAAATCCCTCACTGGCTCTGGACTATATCGTGGCCCCACCCCGGATGGCTCACTACATCGACTGGAGCACGAAGATCTACAGCGTCTACCTGAAGTATGTGGCCCCGGAGGATATCTTTCCCTACTCCATCGACGAGGTGTTCATGGACATCACCAATTACCTGGATACCTACAAGATGACCGCCCGGGAGCTGACCCGAACCATCATTCTGGACATTCTAAAGACCACCGGCATCACCGCCGCGGCGGGGATGGGCCCCAACCTGTACCTGGCCAAGGTCGCCATGGACATCGGGGCCAAGCATGTCTCAGCGGATGAGTACGGGGTGCGCATCGCCCAACTGGATGAGATGAGTTATCGGCGGCAGCTGTGGAACCATCGGCCCCTCACCGACTTCTGGCGGGTGGGCAAGGGTTACGCCAACAAGCTGGAGGCCCACGGGATGTACACCATGGGGGATGTGGCCCGGTGCTCCATTGGCAAAGACACCGATTACCACAACGAGGAACTGCTGTACAAGCTGTTCGGAGTGAACGCCGAGATCCTCATCGACCACGCATGGGGGTGGGAGCCCTGCACCATCGCGGACGTGAAATCCTACAAGCCGGAGAACAAGAGCATCGTCTCCGGCCAGGTGCTCCAGTGCCCCTATGACTTTGACAAGGCCCGGATTGTAGTGCGGGAGATGGCGGACGCCCTGGCCCTGGATCTGGTGGACAAGGGGCTGGTGACCAACCAGTTGGTACTCACCGTGGGCTATGACCGGGAGAACCTGGACGATCCCAGCCGCCGCCAGAACTACCACGGCCCCGTCACCACCGACCGCTACGGCCGGAAGATCCCCAAGCACGCCACAGGCACGGAGAACTTCCCCTACACCTCCTCCGCCAATGACCTGCTGAGGGCAGTGACTGCCCTCTACGACCGGATCGTGGACAAGAATCTGCTGATCCGCCGGCTGAGCATCAGCGCCAGCAAGCTGCTCCCCGAGGCTGACGCGCCCAAGAAGGAGGCGGAGCAGTTGGATCTGTTCACCGACTACGCCGTCAAGGAGCAGCAGGAGCAGGCGGACGAGGCCGCCCATGCCAGGGAGCGGAAGATCCAGGAGGCCATGCTGGGCATCAAGAAGAAATACGGCAAGAACGCCATCCTGAAGGGCATGAACCTGGAGGAGGGCGCCACTGCCAAGGAGCGGAACCAGACCATAGGAGGGCACCACGCATGAGTGGGAAATACGATGACATCATCAACCTGCCCCATCCCACTTCGGCAAAGCACCCCCGGATGCCGATCTCAGACCGGGCCGCCATTTTCAGCCCCTTCGCCGCCCTCACCGGCCACGGGGATGCCATCCGGGAGACCGCCCGGCTGACGGATCGGAGGATGGAGCTGGACGAGGATACAAAGGCCATGTTGGATCTCAAACAGAAAATTTTGGCCGACAAGATTGACGAGCGACCGGAGGTCTCCGTGGTCTGGTTTCGCCCGGATGAAAAGAAAGACGGCGGTAAATATGTCACAACCACAGGGCAGCTGAAAAAGGTTGACGACATTGAGAGAACCCTGCGACTTGCCGACGGCACGGCGATCCCCCTGGACGATGTACTGGAACTCCGGAGCGACTGCTTCTGCGGTGTCTTTCAGGATGGATGATCCATTACAATAAACGACAATAACCCCATTGTAACCCCTTGATAAAGAGGTTATAATGGGGTATAATCATCAAGAGAGAACGGAGGTGCGACATGGACGAGCAAAAGCGGTTAGAAACCATTCAGGAGTTGGAGCGGCAGATTGCCGGGCTGCCCATTGGTTATATCTCGAAGAAGAATATCAACGGAAAGACCCGCTACTACCACCAGTGGACAGAGAATGGAAAAAAGCGCAGCAAATACCTGCGGGACGGAGAGATGGAACCTCTCCAAGAGCAGATCGAACAGCGGAAATCCCTGCAGGCGGAACTGAAGAAACTGCAGGCTGGAATGCCAAAACAGCGGCAGCCGAAGCTGGACTTTGAAACCAGCGTAATTATTGGCAGGGGCCTGACTGCCATGTCGCAGGGCGTGGAGAACTGGGGCCGCCGGGACTGCTTTGCCCAGCTGGAGGATTACCTGTACAGCCCGGAGCGCGACCGGGTCTGCCTGATCTTCGGCCTGCGCCGGACAGGAAAAACCACCATGCTCCGCCAGGCTATCGGGCGGATGAACAGCGACGACTTCGCACGAGCCGCTTATCTCAAGGCCCGCAGAACCGATACCATGGCTATGGTGAATCGGGATCTGAAGAAACTATTTGATGCGGGATTCCAATATGTGTTCATTGATGAGGTCACGCTGATGAAGGACTTCATCGACTCCGCCGCCCTTTTCTCCGATGTCTTTGCCGCCATGGGGATGAAGGTCGTGCTGTCCGGAACGGACTCCCTCGGATTCTGGCTGGCAATGGATCAGGAGCTGTACGACCGGGCCAAGCCCATCCACACCACCTTCATCCCCTACCGGGAGTACAGCCGGCTGCTTGGGATCAACAGCATCGACGAGTACATCCGCTATGGAGGGACCCTGCGGGCCGGTGAAACGGCCTTTGATGACGCGGATGCCAATGCCCAGGACGCATCCTTCCGAGATGACGAGTCCACACGGCGGTACATTGACACGGCAATCTGCAAGAACATCCAGCACTCCCTGGCCTGCTATGAGGCTGGCGGACATTTCCGACACCTGTATTCCTTATACGAGGCCGGGGAGCTGACCAGCGCCATCAACCGGATCATCGAGGATATGAACCACCGATTCCTGATCTCAGTGCTGACGGAGGATTTCACCTCCCACGACCTGCGGCTCACCGCCGCGAACCTGCGGAAAGAGCGCGATCCCCAAAAACGCACGGAGGTGCTGGATGCCATCGATACCGAGGCGGTCACCCGCCGGCTGATGGAGCTGCTGGACATCCGCAACCGGGAGGAGCAGTCCATAGGCATCACGCAGGCCCATATCAACGAGATCAAGGAATATCTGACTGCGCTGGAGCTGATCGTGGACTGCCCCATTGAGACGGCCGATCCCAACACAAAACCTGTGGAACACATTCTATTCACCCAGCCTGGAATGCGATATTGCCAGGCACAGGCCCTTGTCCATGCGCTGATGAAGGATGAAACCTTTGCGGCGCACAGCGAGTTGGAGAAGTCGCAGGTCACGGAGCGGATTCTGGAAGAAGTCCGTGGACGGATGATGGAAGATATTGTCCTGTTGGAAACCATGAAGGCTACCGACGAGCACCATCGTGTATTCAAGCTGCAGTTTGCGGCTGGCGAGTTCGACATGGTGATCTATGATGAGAAGGAGAACAGCTGCGAGATATTCGAGATCAAGCACAGCGGGAAGCAGGCGCCGGAGCAGTACCGGCATCTGGTGGATGAAGAAAAGTGCCGCCAGACGGAGCGGCGGTTCGGTTCGATACAGGGTCGATTCGTTCTCTACCGTGGTGAGAGCACACAGCTGGAAAACGGAGTCACGTATTGGAATGTAGAGGATTATCTGAAATCCCTGCCTGAACTGGATATGATTTATACACAGGAGCCTGATATCCAGTCAATCGAGCCTGTTATGTAAGGGATAATCAAGACGAAAAAGCAACATATTGTAAAGGAAGAAAACACCGGCTGATTTTTCAGATCAGCCGGTGTTTTCTTAAAATTTTGAGTAGACTGAGGTGGTTCATGTGGATATGAAAAATATAAGAATCGCTACGCTTCACGATGCGGAAAAGGATTTAGCACAAGGATCGATGGAAAGTCAGCAAGATCTGCTGGAAGATTTTCTCCGGAAGGAAGGGATCATTCCAGAACACAGTTATTATATTAGGAGAAATTTGGATTCGGAACCATCGCCCCACGTTTATGAGACGCTTTTGCGGGACGCATCTCTGGGGCGCTTTGATTTACTGTTGGTCAAAAATTTCGAGCAGATACCGCCATGTGATGAGACAAATCTCCCGCAACTCCGTATCTATTCGCTGGAAGATCAGGAAATGCGTGAGATAGGGACCTTAGACCAGTCTTTGACAGAGACAGAGAATGATACTCCTGACATCAAACGAGCTGTTATCTATTACGGGCGGGAACAGAGTGCGGAAACTTTTGAGGTTCCGGCGATTGAAGAACAATGTATGTGACTACATACCTGCCAAGGCTGTCCAAGGCCGCTGACGGGTATTTTTAGGAGGAAACGCGATGAATGAAGTTTTTAGAATTGGTAAAACGGCGTCCGAGATGCACATTACTGTTCAAGGCTATAAAGTAACCCTTTGCTTTGCGGAAAAGGCGAACCTTGAAGTCGCCGCCTTTGTAAAGCAGGCTCTCCTGGGTGCCTGTTCAATGTCTTCAAAATAGAAAGCAGAACAGCTTGGGCCCCAAAAATAGAAAGAATTATTTCCCAAAGATTATCAATTCCCCTGGCTATTATGGCCGTAGTGTGAGATAATGGGTATGGCGAAAGCCGGGAACCTTGATAATCGAATATAGTGAATTGGGTGTTCGCCCTCTCACACTAAAATGACGAGAGGACGGATACCAAAATGGCTGAAAGAGTTTATTGTTTATACAGAGTTTCCACCAACAAGCAGGTCGACCATGATGAGAACAACCAGGCAGACATCCCCATGCAGAGGAAAGCCTGCCATGAGTTCGCTACAAAAATGGGTTGGATCATCGTGGGTGAGGAGCAGGAAACCGGCGTGTCAGGCTACAAGGTCAGTGCCGATGACCGGGACAAATTGCAGCTCATCAAGAAGTATGCAGAGCAAGGGAAATTCGACATCCTGCTGGTCTTCATGTTCGACCGGCTGGGACGCAAGTCTGATGAGACCCCCTTCGTGGTGGAGTGGTTCGCAAAGAAAGGCATCCGTGTCTGGAGCGTGAAGGAAGGGGAACAGCGGTTCGAGTCCCATACGGATCGTCTAACCAACTACATCCGTTTCTGGCAGGCTGACGGAGAAAGCCAGAAGACCTCCATGCGTACCAAGACGGCTCTTGGCCAGATGGTAGAGGATGGGCGGTTCCGTGGAGGAAACGCGCCATACGGGTATCGGCTGGAAAAGAGCGGTATCTTCAACAAGCGCAAGCATGAGGTTTATATGCTGGTCATCGACGAGGACGAGGCCAGAGTTGTCCAAATGATGTTTGATCTCTGTGTTTCGTCCGGCTATGGCAGATGGCGGCTTGCCAACTTCCTCAATGACCACGGCATCAAGAACCGAAAGGGGCAAAACTGGCACGATGCCAGTGTGGGCGGAATCCTGCACAACCCGCTTTACAAAGGCATTCTGCGAAGCGGCGAAACCTATGCTGGCCCCTTCGAAGCCCTTCAAATTATCACGCCAGACCAGTTTGATCTGGCACAGCGGCTGATGCTGGAACGGACCAACGAGAGGAAAGAGCATCGCACAGTCCCCCTGAATACTACAGGCCAGTCCCTGCTCTCCGGGAATGTTTTCTGCGGCCACTGCGGAGGCCGGCTGGTGCTGACCACCAATGGAACAACGGTCCGTCTCGCAGATGGGACTCCGATCCACAAAAAGCGCATTCGCTATGTATGCTACAACAAGACCAGGCGGCGCCAGGAATGCTCCGGACAGACTGGTTACACGATGCACATACTGGATGGAATTGTTACTGAGGTGCTCCATCAGGTCTTTGATAAAATGCAGGGTGCATCCACTGAGATGATTGCAGGAAGTGCGGTTCAAAAACAGATGGCCATGATACGCTCCGAGCTGCAGCGGGCCAGAAATGAAAACACCAAGGCTAATAAGGAATATGAATCCCTCAAGGCGGAGGTGCTGAAGGCGATCCAAGGGAAAAGTGTCCTGCCGCAGGATGTGCTGTCTGAGATGCTGGAGGATACCCGCCAGAAAGTGTTGGATACCAGTGAACGCATCACAAAACTGACTGCTGAACTGAACGACGGAAACTCTAAAATCGAGGAGATGAAAGCCGAGTTCAATCGGATCGTGTCCTGGTCCAAGATTTTTGATGAAAGCCCAATGGAGGTCAAGAAAATGATCTGCGGCTATATCATCAAAAAGGTCTCTGTCTGCCAGGACTACAAGGTCAAGATTGAATTCAACATTAATGTGGAGCAGTTCCTGAACGGCATTGACAGCGTCGATGACTGTGAGGATTATGAACTCCCCATAGCGCAATAAGCTCTCACCCTTGCCCATCGGCGGCAAGGGATACATATCAAAAATGATATGGCCAGTTGACAAATTAAAATCCCCATGTTACAATAGGCTAACCGGTACAGATGCCTTTCTTGAAAGGGACAAGCACTATCCCAAACAATCAGAGGGTGCATACCTGATGGCTTGGGAGAGCGCTTGACTGGCAGTCAAGAGGTCAGCGGTTCGATCCCGCTTATCTCCACCAATCGGGTGCGCTGAGTATTCTTAATAAATGCTTGCTTTGAAAAAAGCAAGTTTTTTGTTTTATGTCCGCTTCCCTTTTGAAGCGGGCTTTTTTTATGCGGCGATTGCCGAAATGTCCAGTCCAGCGCTGAACTGCTCAAAGTCAATGTTGAAGTCGATATGCAGCCGATAGTCCCGATACACCTCCACACGCCGGATCAGGCAGCTCACGATCATTTTCTTTGACTCCATGCTGGCGCTGTCGTACATATCCGCCCATGAAATAATATCGTCATACTGAGCGTTTAAGGCGTCCAGCATAGCCTGTCCCTCGTCGTAGGCCGCCTGCGCCGCCTCCATAGTGTGCTGAACTTCGAGACATTTTGTCTCACAGTCAGAAATCAAAGAACCAAGCAAGTCCTGCGAAAAAGCACTTTCGCCCCGGAGGGATTTAATAACCTCTGCCCGGAGCGTATCAAGCTCGGCGGCGGCTTTGGCGTAGTCTGATTTTGCACTTTTGAGAAGCGTTTTCCGTTCTTCCATCTTTTCACGATAGCGGATATTGACGATCTCACTTTTAGGGATTGCTTTCATTCGCTCGAAGATCTGCCGCACCACTTTATCAATGATACCGTCAAGAATATGCGCTGTGTAGCCAGTCTGCCCATCACATTCGGTTTGCTTGCGTGTCTTGCCGTAGCAGATATACCGCACACGCTTTACAATGCGGTGAGCATTTTCCTTGCATGGATAAGCCTTGCCGTTGGTGGTGAGCGCCAGCCGGGAGCCACAATGCCCGCAAAAGACATTCCCGGCCAGCAAGGACTGGCCACGGGTATTCAGCGGTACACGCCGTTCCTGTTCGGCGGAGTTGGCGCGGGAGGTACGAATGTGCTGTGCGGCCTCAAACAGCTCCGGCGCTATGATCTGCAAATGGGGCAGCGTTTGGGAGCGGCTTTCGCCGCTGCGAAGCACCCCGGTATATGTCAGATTGCAAATGACACCCCGGATGCTGGCGTGATGCCACATTTTACCCGTTCTCGCCCGATAGCCGAGGTTATTTAAGTAGGTGGCGATCCGTTGAGCGCCGAAACCCTCATGCACATACTTGTCAAAGATAATCCGTACCACAGCGGCCTCGGCTTCATTGATAGCCAGCTCAAAAACCTCGTGCTTGCGTTTATTGAAGCGTCCGCTTTTTACAAGGTCATACCCATAGGGAGCAAGACCGCCCTTGAAACCGCCGTCCTCGACAAGCTGGCCGAGAGCGGTTTTTGTGCGAATTGAAGTCTTTTCGCTTTCGCCGTCGGCCTGCCAGAAGCGGATGTAGTTGGTGAGCTTGTCCGTGTGATTATCAAAACGCTGCTCACCCTCCTGCGTACTCCAGACCCGGATGCCGTTCTTAACAAACCATTCCACCACGAAAGGCGTTTCGTCAGCGATACGCCCGATACGGTCAAACATGAACACAAGCAGAATATCGAATTTTCCCTGCTTGGCTCGTTCCTTGATGATTTGCAGCTTGTCCCGGTTTTCGGCTCTAACCTTATGCCCAGACACGCCATCCTCCTGTTCCTCGTGAACAATCGTCCAGCCCATTTTTTCACAGAAGCGATGGCACTCTCTGCGCTGCATGGGAATGTCGGCTTGGCTTTTGTCATTGTAGTCCACCTGCTTGTCGGTGGACACGCGGTATAGGCAATCGACTCGATTACCTGTCATCATTCTGTTTTCCATCATCATATTGATCCGTCCTTTCATTTGTCGATGGGTCAATGAAAAAACGCAATCAATACGCGGGGAATATGAAGTTTTCAAGGTACATAGGGACTACCCCCACTATTATTATCCCTCTGTTCGGGAGGGATTGCAAGGATGTCGCCGGAGCTATTTTTTGCCGTATTGTTGGCAAAGGAAGATAGTAAAATCTGCTTTACATGATGGAGCGCTGCCGCATTTTTGCAGTCTGCAAAGCTGGCGGTGATGGCATAGCCATCCACAGCAAATGCGGTATGTTGTTTTCTCTGCTGCATAAAGACCTCCTTTTCAATTCTCGGCAACAGGGAAAGGCCAGCGCCTCATAAAAGCACTGGCCTGCGACTTATGACCTTGGGACGAAATGTCCCAAGGTGTTTTTGACAGTTGGGAGCGCCGCACCCGCTCCTGTTGGCCTGTCATAAGACAGCTCATATTCAATGCGGCGCTCCCTCACAGCGGACAGCGACGATCCGTGACGGAGCATCAACTACCTTGCTGCGGAGAGGTGAAAACTACCTCTCATATACCAAGGACAAAAATCGGGCAAATGGAGATACCCTTAGAGAAATTTTTTCAAATATTTTCTCATGGCCGCCTTGCCGCTTTTGACGGAATGGCGAACGGCGCTCTTGTCCACGCCCTGCTCCCGGGCGATCTGGCGGTAGCTCTTGCCGAGGATCAGATGCGCCTCTACCCGGACGCCCTGCACCTCCGGCAGAGAGTTGAGGGCGTTCCACAGGTGGACGAACAGCTCCATGCGATCCAGAAGCTCCTGCGGCGTCGGCTCATGCAGGCAGGCCGAGTATTCGATCCCATCGTCACAGTCGAGGGAATACTGCGCCTTGTTGCGGATCACCCGCCGCTGGTAGGCAGCCTCATACAGCTTGTCGGCCCGCAGCTCGGCGGCCACTTCATCGGAAACTTCGATATATTCATCATGGGTGTACCAAGAGTAATAGTCCTTCAGATTGATAGTAGTCATTATATTTTCCTCCGTTCAGATTTTTGTGGTGGGTTGATAAGCGATTTGAACGGAGGTGCGGCGGGGATCGGCATCCGGGGCAGCCCTTACCGACCTTGGGACAAGTTGTCCCAAAGTAGGCATAGAAAAACGCGCTTGCATGGCGCAGAGCCACACAAGCGCGTGAAATGATATATTCATTTACATACTGGCAGATTTCATATCCAAGGCCGGACTTGCCCGGAGGG
>OGPV01002711.1_pt1 | contig 10103 bp, 9 predicted proteins | sample 1553001 | NCBI WGS metagenome assembly OGPV01 (sample SAMEA2580268, study PRJEB22360) | human gut metagenome | biome: human gut; feature: human-associated habitat; material: faeces | place: Denmark | collected 2008/2010
TATCCACTGGCGGTTGCCTTTGATTATGTGTCGGAAGAGGCGACTGCGCCGGAAAACAGTGAAACTGGGGAAGAAACCGGGACGGCGGTCAGTGAGAGCGGCGGAGAAAAGGAGACGGCTGGCGGTAAATGGCGCGTCTGGTATGCGCCTGCGAATCTTGCGGTGGTGACCGGCCAGGGAAAGGATGAGCAGGAGGAGGGAACCGACGAGGACCCCGCATCGCTGTTCTTGGAAGCGGAGACGTTTGAGGAGATTGCGCAGCAATATGACAGCACAGAGGAATATGATCTCGACACCGGACACGTCCAGGCGATTGTATTTTCCGATGCACTGCTCAGTGACCGGGGACGGATGGAAGAACTGTTGAAGTACCTGGAACAGGACCGTGCGCTTGGGCACAGTGCCTATCTGTTTCACGCAGAAAAACCAGAAGATATCATGGAGCAGAACGGAAAACAAGTGGAGTCCGCCGGTGAGTACCTGTGCGGAATTTATGACAACCGGGTGAAAAGAAAAGAGGCGGTGACACTGGCGGACTTGTGTTATGCGTGGGAAAACGAAAGGAGCATTCCGTGGATTCCGAAAGCGCCGTAAAAGGTTTAAAGTGTATGGAATATCGGAGCGGGCAGTGAGTGTCTGTGTATAAAAGTTTTGAAATCCGGCAAAACTGGAAAAAACAGGAGGCAGCATATGAATGAGAAAAAAGTACAGAGCCGGAAACGGAATCAAAATCAGACACAGAAGAAATCCAGGGACAGGCAGGCAGCCCCGAAATACATTTGGGAACCAGCATAGAAGTCAATTCCAGGCGGCATTTCAAATTTTCTGCCGCCGCTGGCTCCCCGTCTGCATTGCGGCGCTGATCCTTTCCGGAACCGCCAATCTTCTCCGCGAGTCCCGTCTGCAGCAGGAAGTCGCTGCAAAGATCGTGCGCTTTCACGTAAGAGCCAACAGCGACTGCGCCTCCGACCAGCAGATCAAGCTTCAGGTACGCGATGCCGTTGCCGAAGAACTGCAGACGATCCTGCACGGAGCCGAAACAAAAGCAGAAACCGAAGAAATCCTGCGTGAAAACGAGCCCTCCATCCGTGCCGCCGCCCTTCAGACGCTGCGCGCAGGAGGCAGTACTGACGATATCACCGTAACGTACGGAAAAGCCAGTTTTGAGGAAAAAGAAACAGGCAGTTATATTCTCCCCGCCGGAACGTACGACGCTCTTCAGATCAACATCGGCAGAGCCAAAGGGCACAACTGGTGGTGCATGCTGTACCCGTCCATCTGCTTTTCGGATGCCCTGCGCCCCGTAAACGAGGACGGCGAAAGTGCAGAAAAAGTCGAAAAAAGCCGGATTCCGCTGCAGAATCTGTTGAGTGACGCCGCCTACCGCGAAATCCTGAAAAGTGACCGGATTTCGTTCCGGTTTTTCTGGCGTTAAGCGGATTTTTCGAAAGACTTTCGAGAGAAATGATTGCAATATTCCTCCATTCGGGTTAAAATAATGTATCAGCGACCTATTTTAACCAGGGTCGTGAAATGAAAAAAGAAATGTAAAAATTCAGATATATTAAATATAGAAATGAACCCCATTCGGCATGACAAAAAAGTAATGCCGGATGAAAAATGGAGGAAAGTATGAAAGCAGACAGACAGGCGCCGATCGGCGTCTTTGATTCCGGTGTCGGCGGACTGACCGTAGTGCGTGAGATTATGCGAAACCTGCCCGACGAACGAATCGTATATTTTGGAGATACCGCGCGTGTGCCGTACGGTTCCAAATCGAAAAATACCGTCATCCGTTATTCCCGCCAGATCGTACACTTTCTGGAAACCCAGCAGGTCAAGGCAATCGTCATCGCCTGCAACACCGCAAGTGCGCTGGCACTCGATACGATCGAAAAAGAGATTGATCTCCCGATCATCGGCGTGGTAAAACCGGGCGCACAGATGGCCGTCGAGACGACGCAGAACAAGCGTGTCGGCGTCATCGCAACCGAGAGCACTATTCAGAGCGGCCTCTACCAGCAGCTCATTACCGAGGCAGATCCGGCGATCACCGTTTACGGAAAACCGTGTCCGCTGTTCGTGCCGCTCGTGGAAGAAGGCTGGACAAAAGATCCGATCACCGAGGAAGTGGCGCGCCGCTATCTGGCAGAGATTCTGGATAAAGACATCGACACGCTGATTATGGGATGCACCCACTATCCGCTGCTGCGTTCTCTGCTGCGGAAAGTAGTCGGAGAAAAAGTAACACTCGTCAACCCGGCATACGAAACCTCACAGGCACTGCGCAGACTGCTGCGGGAGCTGGATCTGGAGAATCCGGGAAACGATGAGCTGGGCCGTCAGAAATACCAGTTCTTCGCAAGCGACGGCGTGGAGCGGTTCAATGCCTTCGCACATTCCGTTCTGCCGGAGCAGATCAGCGATACGAAACAGGTACAGATTGAAAACTATTAAAAACGACATACAGAAAAGAGAGAGGAACACCAGAAAAGGATGGAAAAAGACGTACTCATCAGCATCCGCGGACTGCAGTATCTGATGGATGAGGAATCCGGCGAACAAGAACCGGTGGAGGTTATGACGACGGGTTCGTACTACAAGAAAAACGGCCATCACTTTCTGATCTACGACGAGGCAACCGAAGGCTTTGACATGATGACGCACAACATGATCAAATTTACGGAAAACGCCCTCGAGGTGCGCAAGCGCGGCCTCATTGATGTCCATATGATTTTTGAGGAGGATAAAAAGAACATTTCGTTTTATCACACGCCATATGGCATGATCAACATGGGAGTTGCGGCGACGAAGGTCAGAATGAAAGAGACGCCGGATCAGATTTTACTGAAGGCAGAATACGCGCTCGACATCAACGACAGCTACGTGGGGGACTGCGTAATCGATATCGAGGTAAGACCGCGGGAAGGCGGAAAACTGAATTTATAAAAAAATACCCGGGAAGAATGAAAATCATTCAACTCGGGTATTTTCGCGAGCAACGAGCCAAAGTCCGTGCTTGCACGAGACCTTGGCGACTGCCGCGAAAGCAAAAAGAAACACGCAAAGCGTGTTTCTTTTTGTTTCAGATGAAATTTTATTTCTCCTCGCCGCGTGCCTTGCGGAGCATTTTCTGCCAGAAGCCGTTTTTCTTTTCCGGCTGCTCTAAAGAACCGCGGATGCCGCGAACGCCGGTGATGTAGATACCGCTTACGGTAGCCTTGACTTCTTTTTTCACCGGGATCTGATCGAAGATAGCAGCGTCGCAGATCAGGGTCATGATTCTCGGACCGACTTTTGCCTTGACGATCGGCAGTTTTGCACGACGCATCATTTTCGGTGTCTGGTCGATGACCATCTGTGGAAGTCCGGAATCTTTCATGCGAAGCTTTTTCTTATCTATGATCAACATGGAGACAGTCTGTTTCATGGCCTCCATTTGTTCCTGCTGTGCGGCCTGTTTTGTCTGTGCTTTTTTACCGAAGTAATACAGCAGACCAAGGATGACAGCGATGACAGCTAATACGATTAATACGATAATCCAGGGTTTCATCCCTCTATTCCTCCTCTGCAAAAAATAATGTGGGCATCGGAACATACAATGCCAGTCTATGAACATTCTAACATTGATTTCGGCAAAACGCAAACACATTTTAGCGCAATCCAGGCGATTTTATGGTCGAAAATCATAAGAATTTCTAAAATCGGAGCCCCAGCCTTTTTTTTACCAGACAAGTATGGTAAAATGAGATTTACAACGCGCCGGGAACGGCGTAGTATGGAGGAAAATTCAAGAATGAAAAGAAAAGCAGCAGTCATGCTTCTGCTCATGACACTGGGAGCAGCCAGTGTGAGCGGATGTGGAAAAAACAATACAACAAGCAGCAGTTCCGTATCAAGCGCAAGCAGCACAAGCGCTTCCTCAGCATCCGATGCGTCGAGCGCAGGCAGCACATCGTCTGACAGCACAGCTTCTGAGGAATACGCTTCCCCGAGTGATGTAGACGGGATTCCGGTTGTCGATGAGGAAGTTGATCCTGCAGAGTGTGTAACGCTTGGAGATTACAAAAAGCTCACACTGGAAAAGAAAGTAGAGCAGGTAACGGATGATGACGTACAGACGGCCATTATGGCAGAGACAGCTGTCACCATGGACGATCCGGATGCCACCGTACAAAAAGGCGACACCGCCGATATTGCCTATGTTGGCAAAGTTGATGGCAAGGAGTTTGACGGCGGAAGCAGCGATTCCTACAATCTGGTGATCGGATCCGGTACCTTTATCGATGGATTTGAGGATGGTGTCATTGGAATGAAAACAGGGGAGACAAAGGATCTGAACCTGAAATTCCCTGACAGCTATCAGAGTACCGATCTGGCAGGAAAAGATGTTGTGTTTACCGTTACGGTAAATGCGTTTACCCGCCCGGCAGAAAACATTGACGGATGGGAGCTCGATGATGCATGGGTAGCAAAAAATACAGATTACAGTACTGTGGAGGAATACCGTGCCGGAAAACGCGCAGAGCTGGAGGCTGCAAATGAGACGACAGCGGAAAATAATTTGCAGGACGATGCGATGAAGCAGGTAGCAGACGGCTGTACCTTCACAAAAATCCCGAAATCCTACGTCACTCTCGGCGAGGAGGATTACGATAAACGGTATACCAGCTATCTGCAGAATTACGGCATTTCCCTGGACGACTATCTGGAGCAGTATGCGGACAGAGCGACCTACAATCAGGAGAAAGCAACGTATGCAGGAACGATGGCAAAAAGTGCCCTTCTTCTGGATGCCGTAAAAGAGGCAGAAGGCTGGACAACAGATGACCAGGATTACCAGCAGATCTTAAACGATGAGGCAGCCAATGCCAATATGTCGCAGGAAGATTTCCTGAAAGCAGCCAATGACTATTACGGGGAAGATACGGTAGTGCGCAACATCATGATGGAGCGCATGATCAATATGGTTCTCGACAATGCAACAGTCAATACCGTGACTGTGGATGCAGATGGAAATACAGTAAAATAAAAAGAAAAATCACCCCGGAAAACAGGATGAAAACTTCTGTTTTTCGGGGTGATTTAACCGAATCAAGTAAGTCCCCTGCTTCCATTGCGAAAAGCAATAAGCAGTGGGTGGGGACTTGCTTGTATCAGGAGGAGTGCAAGTTCCTTCTGATAAACTGCGGAGCAGTTATTCGGTTATGAGCAAGTAGCGAAGCGGATTGCGAATATCCGCTTGACATGTGGGAAACGAATTATGTTCGTTACGCCATGATTTTGCGGAACAGATCCTTCAGATCTTCTACGCTTGCATCCTTCGGGTTGCCCGGTGCGCAGGCATCTGCGTGTGCGGAATCTGCAAGGAACTGCAGATCTTCTTCTTTGACTGCCTCGAGAACAGATGGGATTCCAACGTCTGCGGACAGCTTCTTAACAGCATCAATCGCTGCTTTTCTGTACTCTTCCTGAGACATTTCGTCTACACCTGCAACGCCCATGGCACGTGCGATTTCACGGTATTTCTCACCGGTGCACTCCTGGTTGTATTCCATAACGATCGGAAGCATCATGGCACATGCAACACCGTGTGGGGTATCATAAACAGCACCAAGGGTGTGTGCCATGGAGTGAGCGATTCCAAGACCTACGTTGGAGAAGCCCATACCTGCGATGTACTGGCCAAGAGCCATGCCTTCGCGTCCCTCTTTGGTGTTTGCGACAGCACCGCGCAGAGATTTGGAGATGAGTTCGATGGCTTTCAGATGGAACATGTCAGTCATTTCCCATGCAGCTTTTGTGGTGTAGCCTTCGATTGCGTGAGTCAGAGCGTCCATACCGGTGGAAGCGGTCAGGCCTTTCGGCATGGAGGACATCATATCCGGGTCAACAACTGCGATGATCGGCATATCATGCGGGTCAACGCATACGAATTTACGTTTTCTTTCTACGTCGGTGATAACGTAGTTGATGGTAACCTCTGCAGCAGTACCGGCTGTAGTCGGAACGGCGATGATCGGTACACACGGATTTTTGGTCGGTGCGGTGCCCTCAAGGCTTCTGACATCCTCAAACTCCGGGTTTGCGATGATGATACCGATGGCTTTGGAGGTATCCATAGAAGAGCCGCCGCCGATGGCGATCAGATAGTCAGCGCCGGATGCCTTGAAAGCTTCTACGCCGTGTTTTACGTTTTCGATGGTCGGATTTGGCTTGATATCGCTGTAAAGCTCATAGTCGAGTCCGTTTGCGGTCAGAATATCGGTTACTTTGGAAGTAACGTTGAATTTAATCAGATCCGGGTCAGAGCATACGAAAGCTTTCTTGAAGCCGTGTGCCTTTGCTTCATTTGCGATCTCGGCAATAGCGCCTGCTCCGTGATAAGAGGTTGCATTTAAATTAATACGATTTGCCATGATTGAAAAACTCCCTTCTAAAATGAATAAATGGTTTTACTGAACTTGTTATTATATTAACAAATACGGAAGGGAAAAAGAAAGTGACAGAAGAAGCGAAGTGTAACACTTTAAAAAAAATCGCCATTGTGACAAAAACAACAGAACAAAATTTGTGAAAAATAACCAGAGCGTGTCTGAAAAACCATTTCCGCAATCTGCAAGCCCCACTTTGACACGCGCTCTAAGAGAGCAGCTGCAGATTCCGGAATAGTTTTTTTAAGTCTTCCGGCATTGCCCGGACGAGAAGAGCGGCAAACTCGGAAGGTGTCAGATCCATGCCGGTAAGCACCCATTTTACGGTCATGGTGATGGAACCCTGACAGTACATTTCGAGAAGAAAATGCATTTCCGGTGAAACCGGACTGCCGCTTTTTTCGTGAATCAGATTTTCGTAGAACGCGAGAATCAGATCGAAATCATGCTCACGCAGAGAATTCTGCTTGTCGTAGCGGAAGGCAGCGGCGAAAAAAGCTTTTTCTTTCTGAATATAGGTAAATTTCTTTTCCAGACTGTCAAAAACGGTCGTTCCGCGACCCATATGTTCGAAGGATTTTGTCAGTAATTTATCAAAATACCAGTTGATCAGATCGTATTTGTCGAGAAAATTGCGGTAGAAGGTCTGGCGGGTAACACCACAGATTTCACAGATCTGGCGCACGGTGATCTCTTCGACAGGGGTTGATTTCATGCACTCCTTCATGGATTCGGCAAGACGGTATTTTGTTTTTTCTCCTTTGGGAGCAGATACGGTGGAATGGATCATCCGGGCAGTTTCCTTTCGCTTCGAAAATTGTAACTATGCAGAGTTATGCATATATTATAACGCGAATCCGAAAAAATAAAAAGCCCTGAACATGTTCCGGAGATAAGATACAGGAACATATTCAGGACGATTTTGCCTATTTTCTTTTGTTTACGGCCTGTCCGACACAGTAGCATACAGCGGCAACAACCATGCCGTTGATGGAAGCGATGCCCCAGTGTAAGAGGTTCGCAACAATGGCACCGAGAATGACACCGGCAACCGCAAACCAGTCTACGGTTTTAAGCTTCGGCTGATCGGTTTCAAAGTCCTTTTTGTTCATGAAGTAGGCGAGCACCAGAATCATGCCGACCGGCGGCAGGGGACAATTCAGAATGTTGAGCCAGCCGCAGAAGTTGTAGTACAGCCATACGGAGGCAACCGTTCCGATGATACCGGAAAGGAGAACCATCGGTTTTTTCCTCTGATGGAAGATGTTGGCAAGACCAAGACCTGCGGTATACAGAGCGTTGTCGTTTGTAGTCCAGATATTAAGACCGAGAACGAGAACAGCCAGGTAGAACAGGTTCAGGCGGACCATAACCTCGAAGATATCGTTTCCGCCGACAAAGATCGAGGAAACAGCACCGAAGAAAAACATCAGGGAATTTCCGATAAAGAAAGCCACAACCGTGGTGATGGCACCCGCTTTTCCGTTCTTTGCAAAACGTGCGAAGTTTGGAGTTGCGGTTCCGCCGGAAACGAAGGAGCCGACACCAAACCATCCGATCTGCGTAAAGCTGGTCATGGCTGACGGCAGATAGGAACCTTTTTCGCCAAAGGCTCTCTGGGACAAAAGATCAAGTGACAGACCGGTTTTTGCACCGACGTAGCCGAGCAGACCGGTATAAATACCAAGAATGATTCCACCAAGGATCAGTGATCCCAAAAAGCCCCAGAAATCGAGGCCGTCAGCGAGCTGCTGGCCGACCCACATGCTTGCCGAGAAGAAGGTGAAGCCAAGCTATAAACTTTTAACAGTGTAAGGGGTAGCAACCTGATTGTCAAGGGAAAAGGCGAATTTACATGATTTTCTTACAGAAGAAGGGAATGCGCCGCGATAAAAGGGATTTTACCGGGTTTTGCCTTCTCCGGAAAAATATTCTTTTGTAAGCTCCACAACCTTGCCCGAAAGCAGGAAGAGCGCAATCAGGTTTGGGATTGCCATGAGGCCGTTGAAGGTCTCGGCAATGCTCCACATCAGGCCAAGATTTGCGGTGGCGCCAAGGATGGCAACCAGCGCATAGGCGGCCATAAAATATTTTGTGATTCTTTCGGAGAACAAAAACTCGATGCAGCGTGCACCGTAAAGTCCCCATCCGAGAATCGTGGAAAAGGCGAAGCAGCACATCGCGAACGCGGTGAGCAGCGAAACCCAGTTTCCGTATGTAAGGGTAAAACCGCTGATGGTCAGCTCTGCGCCGGCAGCCTGTCCGTAGATGATGGAAGTGCCGCTGCAGAGGATGACGAGTGCAGTTAAGGTACAGATTACAATCGTATCAGTAAATACTTCGAAGATACCAAACATACCCTGTTTGACCGGCTTTTTGGTGTCGGCACAGGCGTGCGCGATCGAACCGGTACCAAGACCTGCCTCGTTTGAGAAAATACCGCGGGACACACCTTTTTTCACACTCATGAGCATGCTTCCGACGATACCGCCTGTAACAGCAGAGGGACGGAAGGCGCCCTCAAGGATCGATACGAAAACAGACGGAATCCGGTTGAGATTCAGCAAAATTACACCGATGGCAAGGACAATATAAAACAGAGCCATAAACGGAACGAGCTTTTCTGTTACCTGTGCGATCCGTTTGACACCGCCGAGCAGGATCAGCGCTACGAGTACCGCAATGATGATACCCTGAATCAGGTTGGAGGTAGGGATCGCGTCCTTTGAGATCACATGGTAATTCATCAGTGCGGAGTTGACTGCGGTTGTGATGGTGTTGACCTGCGTTGCATTTCCGGTTCCGAACACAGTCAGTACACCGAAAGCAGCGAAAAGATAGGCCAGAAAATGCCATTTTTTGCTGAGACCGTTTTTGATGTAATACATCGGTCCGCCGACGAGTTCTCCGTTGGCGTTTTTCTCGTGATAGAAAACAGCCAGTGTCACTTCGGCAAATTTCGTACACATGCCGAGCAGGGCGGAAACCCACATCCAGAACACGGCACCGGGTCCGCCGATAGCGATAGCGCCGGCAACACCGGCAATATTACCGGTACCGACCGTGGCGGCAAGTGCTGTACAGACCGCCTGGAACGGTGTAATTGCGCCATCGGAAGCATCTCGTTTGCGGAACATTCTTCCGAGCGTTGTGCGGATCGCATACGGGAATTTTCGAATCTGGAGAAAACGGGTGCGCAGACTCAGGTAAAGGCCGACACCGAAAATGCAGATCATAGCCGGAACACCCCAGATAAAATTGTTCACGGCATTGTTGATGGTTTCAATCAGTTGGAGCATAGATACCTCTTTCTTTTTCATAAGCAGAAGCACTTTCTTGGAAGATCAGTGCTTTCATAAAGTAACACAATGCAAAAAGTATATCATCTCAGATGAGATTTGCAAGTTTTTTTCGAGAAAAAACGCGAACCCCCCAATTTTTTGCGATTCCGGAAAGATATATTTTCTCTAGCCTTATGGGTTTACCATGAGCCAGGCGGTTTTTTACGTTTTCTTCCAGTTTTTGTGAAGGAATGCAGCGAAGTATGATAGAATAGAGAAAAAACAGAAAAGAGGATTATTGCCATGTTTCAGGTAATTGATATGCACTGCGACACCATCCCGGCGCTGCAGTGGAAGGAAAAACAGGAGCATCTTGCGGATGCGGATC
>OGPV01002722.1_pt1 | contig 10072 bp, 7 predicted proteins | sample 1553001 | NCBI WGS metagenome assembly OGPV01 (sample SAMEA2580268, study PRJEB22360) | human gut metagenome | biome: human gut; feature: human-associated habitat; material: faeces | place: Denmark | collected 2008/2010
TATTCGGATCCATTCCATACATATTATACATCTTCATCATATCCTGCATACGGCGGCTCTCTTCAGAAAGAGTCATCATTGCTGATACATTTTCATTTTTCAGATTCTCAACATGTACTTCCAGTTTATCTTTATTAAGGCTCTTGCGGAAAAGTTCTGTCAGTGCTTTGACAGTTTCTTCATCGGCAGTACCCTCACCCTTCATTTCTTCGGTCAGATCCGCATCAATACGCTTAAACTGTACTTCCTGATGTTTCTGCTCAAGACTGGAAATAAATGCACTGTCAATATTATGCTTCAGGATAACGGCATCTTTTCCTGCTTCCTTAAACATATTGATATACTGACTCTGCTGAACTTCATCAGTTACATAGAAAATTACTGTCTTCTCAGGTTCTTTCGCTTCCGCATTGTCTTTGTTTTCAGACTCTGCTGCATCTTCTTTCTTTTCTTCTGTCTGAGCCTCAGTTTCTTCTGTTTCTTTTTTATTCTCTTCAATGCAGTCCTTTAATGTGAGATATTTGCCATCAAGATTCTTAAAGAGTACATAATCTCCCATTTTCTCTGCAAACTTAGCATCTTTAATACAGCCATATTTAATAAACGGGCTGATATCATCCCAGTATTTCTCATAAGATTCTCTGTCAGTCTTGCACATTCCGGTAAGCTTATCTGCCACTTTTTTGGAAATGTATTCAGAAATCTTCTGTACAAATCCGTCATTCTGCAATGCGCTTCGTGACACGTTCAATGGAAGATCCGGACAATCAATCACACCTTTCAGAAGAAGCAGGAATTCAGGAATTACTTCCTTGATATTATCTGCGATAAATACCTGATTGTTATAAAGTTTGATCGTTCCTTCAATGGAATCATACTCTGTATTGATCTTCGGGAAGTACAGGATACCTTTTAAATTAAACGGATAATCCATATTCAGATGTATCCAGAATAACGGTTCCTTATAATCCATAAATACCTTGCGGTAGAATTCCTTGTATTCATCATCTGTACATTCATTTGGATGCTTCATCCAGAGCGGATTAATATCACTGATGGAAACCGGACGTTTATTGATCTTTACTTTATCCTTTGCAGGAGAAATTTCAACAACTTCCTTTTCACCTTTATCATTTTCTTTTTCTTCTGTCTTTGCTTCCTCATGAATATGTTCAACAACTACATCATCGTCTCTTAACTCAGATTCATCAATTGTCTCATATTCCTGAGGTGCATTTGCTTTGGAAAGGTAAATATGAACCGGCATGAAGGAACAGTATTTCTCAAGAATCTCACGCATACGGTACTCATTTGCAAATTCCAGGCAGTCTTCATTCAGGAACAGGGTGATTTCTGTACCAATCGTATTCTTGTTACCTTCCTGGATATCATATTCTGTTCCGCCATCGCAGGACCAGTGTACAGGCTGTGCACCTTCTGTATAGGAAAGTGTATCAATATGCACTTCATCCGCCACCATAAATGCAGAATAAAATCCAAGTCCAAAATGACCGATCATCTGATCATCTGTAGTTTTGTCTTTATATTTCTCAAGAAACTGAGTTGCACCTGAAAAAGCAATCTGGGTAATGTATTTCTCTACTTCATCAGCAGTCATGCCAATACCATTATCGATGAATTTCAGAGTTTTCTCATCAGGATTAACAATTACCTGAATCTCCGGTTTGTATCCTTCCGGAAAAGTATATTCTCCCATTACTTCCAGTTTTTTCAGTTTAGTGATCGCATCGCATCCGTTGGAGACCAGCTCTCTTACAAAAATATCATGATCGGAATATAACCATTTCTTGATGATTGGGAAAATATTTTCACTGTTAATTGATAAATTTCCATGTTTTACAGCCATGCTGTCCACACTCCTTTTTGTTTTTAATCATTTGCCGCAACTTTATCTGCTCTGCCTCCTGAGCCAAAACTATCCTCTCCTGTTTATCCTTTGAAATAGCTTTTGACTCCTGTAAGTTGCTTCTCTGAAAGATATAGTAATACCATTTATTCCAAAAGTCAAGAAAAAATTAGCACTCACTAAAAATGAGTGCTAATAATTTTATATTTTACATATTCCCCTGTATTTTTTTCTTCAGATAACTCTTATTTCTTTCGTCTTTTGTATACCACAACTCCCACAATACATCCCGCTGCAATCGCCAGAATAATCACAAACGGTGTAATATTAGTCGTATCTCCTGTCTTTACCGCTGATTTCGCACTTGCTCCATTCGGCTGTGGAGTCGGAGTTGCGGTTACAGTCTGCGCCTGTGTAATACTGAAATTCACCTGTTTAGTATCCTGCTCCCCTGTATTCTCCCATTCACTTCCATTATACTTCTGACGGTCAAATGTAACTGTCAATGTGTAGGTTCCGGCCTTCGTAATTCCAAATGCAGCAGTATAAGGTGCACTGCTCCAGCTATTTGTATTGATCACTTTCCAGTTATACGGTACATAGCGGACATCTCCCTTTCCCGGACTTTCATTGTCCATACCCGCTCCGACTGCTGTAAATGTAATCTTTGACTGTGTTGTGTATCCATCTGAACTGATTCCTGTAATCTTATTATCTGCCGGATCTGCAATTTTCGCCTTGCGGGTAGCTTTAACCGTAAACTGAACTTTCACTTCTGCACTGATCTGCTGTTCATTATCAATCACAACTGACTCTGTATAGGAGCCGGCCTTTAAGCCCGCCTTCGGGCGGATTTTAAATGTACAGCTCTCCCCCGGTGCAAGCTCTGTGGCTGAAAGTTTCCCGATTTTAAAGTTTTTACCTGACGGTGCATTTAAAGTTACATTTGTATTCCCCTCATTCGTCACTGTAACTTTCTGCGCTTCCGGTGCCTCACTATATCCTTCTTTTGCTTTTCCAAAATTCAGTTCTTCCGGTGTTACGGATAATTTATAAATCTTTTTCACCTCCGAAACAGTCGCAGAAGCTTTGATCGTTGTCAATACATCTTCCTGTCCTTCCGAACTGGTCTGGGCTATCTGAATACTGTCCAGATAATTGCCGACTTTCAGACCGGTCACCGGTACTGCTGTAAATGCAGCAGAATCTCCCGGCTCCAGCACTGATGCCGAAAGTTCCCCAATATCAAAATACTCTGCATATGGCTGCATCAGCGAAACAGTTGTATTTCCTGTATTGGTAAGTGTAATGGTCGTCGCTTCAGGAGTATCATAACCTTCCTTCAGATCATCATAACTGAAAGATTCCGGATCTGCCTGAACTGCTGTGATCTGTTCCTGTTCTGCCTCTTTTACAGATACTTCCGCAGTTACCTGCGCTGCTACTTCCGAATCCTCTTCACTTTCAAATATCAGGGTATCACTGTAATCCCCCTTCGTCAGACCGGTTTTTGGCTGTACCATGAACATAAGAGAATCACCTTTTGCAATCTGTATTCCTGATACAGCTTCACTTCCATCTTCGTTCATCACCTCAAAATAATCTGATTTCGGTATCTTTAAAGTGACAGTTCCATCCCCTGTATTTGTTACGGTTACGGACAGTGTCTCATTGGCCTGTGTATAATTTTCTTCGATATCGCTGAAATTAAGACTTCCTGTATTTACATCAAGAGACTGTGCCTCAAGAGATGCATCTGCATTGTCACCTGCCGATGGAGCCTCGCTGTCATCCGGCGTCTCTGTCGGTTCTGCAGAAGGCTCATCCGAAGGCTTCAGATCTTCGTCATCTGATGAATCATCCTCACCTTCAACTGCAATCTTCGCTTCAAAAGAAACCTCAATACCTTCTTTCGTCCGGTATGTGATCATATCATCATATTTACCCGGTTCCAGCCCTTCCCTCGGCTGTATCCATACGCTTACAGATTCACCTGCACTCAGCGGTTCTGTAATATCCTGAACCATAAAATGTTCCGGACTGATCTCCTGAAAATTCAAGTTCTCATTTCCGGTGTTCGTAATCTGCACATACTGTGCTTCCACATCCTCAAGATCACTCTTTACTGTTCCAAAATCACAGATCTGATCTTCGCTATCCTCTACAGTGGCAGTCGCTTCGTAAGTCTTTTGATCTTTATCGTCTTCACCTGCTGCCTGTCCATCTTTCTCTGATCCATCTGTCTGCACATTTCCGTTCTCATCCACCTGCAGCTGATCTTCTGTATAAATTTTCATCTGGGAATCATCAGTACCTTCTGTTGTTTCCTCCGGCTGACCTTTTGTGTTCTGAGATTCATCTTCCTGTTCATTCCCTGCATTCTGCTGTACATCTTCTGTTCTATCTACATCCTGATTTTCAGAATCCCGACTGCCTTCTGCATTATCTGCTGTTTCTTCCAGCTGTGCATCCTCTGTTCCATCTGCCGTTTCTTCCAGCTGTGCATTCTCTGTTCCATCTGCCGTTTCTGTCTGCTGTGCATTCTCTGCTTCCTGTTCCACTGCTTTCGCCTCTTCTTCAGTTGCAGCTACCTCTAACGTCTTTGCAGTAAGAGTACCTGTCAGTCCGCTTCCATCTACAGGGGTCAGATCAAGCACCAGTCTGCATCCCAGATCATCCTGAGTGATCGTATAGGTCTTCTCAGTACCTACCTGTGTTAACTCCTTCTCCCCGGTCTGTCTTGACCAGGAAAAAGTGAAATCTTCATCCGTAACCTCTTCCGGTGTAACCTTTGCATAATCTGCACTCAACACTACGCCTACAGCTGCAAGTCCCTTAATCTTAAGCTTACCGCCCAATTCTTCTGACGGAGCTGCCGCAAAAACCATGGATGGAATCATTGAAATAACCATCATCACAGTCATTACAACTGCAAGAAATCTCTTTCTCTCCATCTGTAGTCCTCCTTTTCATTTATAATAAAATTTGTAATTATTCAGCAGCCGCTCTGAAGGTACTGAATAATTACAGTTCTGTGATGCTTCTGTGTCTGTCTGCCCTTTTCATTCCCATCACAGACCACAGCATCGTTTTTTCTCTGTATAAAAGCATTATAGCATCACATTTTCCGTAAATGTAATCTGTATTTTCTCCCTTAAAACAACTTCAGCCCCTGAATATCAGAGTTCAATTTTCTCCAATATTCAGGGACCGAACTGTGTTTTACAGTTATTTCTCCAATATATCACGTGATATCCATAATTTGACCGAACAGTTTTTATCCTTCTACTATCAGATATTTTCCATCCGGCAGAGCAAATACTTCACTTGCATCTTCCAGTTCTTCATCTGACATTCCTTCCACATCAGCGCCTGACTCTTCCAGATATTCTCTCACTTCTTCAATAGAATCCACAACCTGCGCCATGCAATCCTCAAGGAATGCTTCCGCTGCTTCATATGATTCTGCTACCGCCTGTGGAAAAAGCTGCTCCTGATTTTCAAGAAACGTATTAATACATTCTTCTGTAAACAATTTAAATAACCTCCTCAATCTTTCCCTTTGCCCGGATTAGCTTCTCAAGGACCGGTTCAACCTGTTTTGTCATATAGGACGTAGCTGCCCGTACCCCCTCCTTGGAATGCTCCATGGCAAAGCCATATTTTACCGCTTTAAGCATCTCTATATCATTATATTCGTCTCCGAACGCAATACATTCTTCCGGCGAAATATGATATCTTTTCTGATATTCTCTGATTCCTTTTGCCTTGTTTGTTCCAAAAGGAATAAAATCAATCCACTCATTTCCCGAAGTGACAACAACACATTCTTTTCCAAATCTGTCCATCCAGTATTTCACAGATTCTTCTGTAAGGCCGGCCGGTTCAAACACAGCCAGCTTCATGATAGGAGCCGTCATCTCTTCCATGCTGTTTACAAATCTGCATTCATTTTTTACTTCATATAACATATGGTCATGAAATCTCTTTGTCTTCGGCATCAGGTAGTGGTAATCCTTTGCAGAACAGGTAAACTCGGCATCCTTCTTTTCCAGGATTGCAGAAATAATCTCCCCTGCCAGCTTTCTGTCAAAAGAATCCTGATACAGTACCTCTCCATGATCCACTGCCAGTGCACCATTCTCCGAAATATAGGAAATCTCTGAAGCAACAGGTGCAAACAGCTTTGTCATATTCGGATATTGCCTTCCACTGGCTGCTACAAACATAATCCCCACTTCCTCTAACTGCCTGATCAGCGAAAAAATTTCTTCAGGCAGAGACTGTGCCTTATGTAAAAGTAACGTCCCATCCAGATCACTTGCAACCAACTTAATCATTTCCATGTTCCTCGCAAATCTTTACCAGATCTGTCGGTTTCTCAGCGACAAGATCTGCTCCATTCTCATTCAGTTCTTTTCGGTCACGAAAGCCCCATAGCGCGCCTACTGTATACATTCCTGCTGCTTTACCGGTCTTCATATCTGTACTTGTATCTCCCACATACATACATTCTTCCGGTTTTACACCAAATTTCTCCGCAACCATAAGCGGACCATCAGGTGCCGGTTTCCTGCGGATTGCTTCACTCTGACCAACTACCATATCAAATTCCCCGTCAAAAAGCTGCGCAATTACTTTCACAGCTGCAGGATGAGGTTTATTTGAACAAACTGCCAGCTTCATTCCATGTTCCTTCAATTTCTTTAAGGTTTCCGGCATTCCCTTATAGGGAACTACTTTATACATCGGATCTGCTTCAAACATTTCCCGGTAAAGCTTCTGTCCCTCATCATAATGCGCAAGTTCCGGATCCCCCGCATCCTTAAGTGCGCGGCGAATCAGCATATTTGCCCCTTCTCCGCTGTAATATCTGAAATTATCCACCGGAAGTGTTTTCAACCCGAATTTTTCCATAATAATATTAGTCACATAAGCCATGGAATCCAGCGTATCAGCCAGTGTTCCATCCAAATCAAATATACATGCTTTAATCATCTTTTGTCATCCTCTTAAGTTAATTCCTGATTTCTTCATTTCATAAAATAATCTGGCAACCGGGAGTCCTACCACATTATTGTAATCTCCGTTGATCCCCTTTACATAAATTCCGAAAAGTCCCTGGATGCCATAGCTTCCAGCCTTATCCATAGGCTCTCCTGTAGCAACATACTCTCTGATCTCCTCATCTGAAACCGGATAAAACGTCACATCTGTACTTTCATAAAAAGTATGTTCTGTCCAGACTTTTTCTTTCTTTTCCCATACAGAAACGCCGGTATATACCTGATGAGTATTTGCCTGAAGTTTCTTTAATGTATTCACTGCATCCTCTGTATCATGAGGTTTGCCAAGGATCACATTCTCAAACACTACCACTGTGTCAGATCCGATCACAATTGTTCCGTCGGCACTATCTTTCATAGTGCGGATAACAGAAGCTGCTTTATCCGAAGCCAGCTGTTTTACTGCCTCTCCCGGATTGTCTGAGATACGATTCTCATCACCTGATGCAGGCAGCACTTCAAAATCCACGCCAGCCCGTTCCAACAGTTCTTTTCGTCTGGGCGAAGCAGATGCCAAAATAATTTTTCTCATAATAACCTCTTCTTTCCTGTCATAGTATACCTTGTATCTTTTTGGTATGCAACTGCTTTCATTAACTCTTTCCATAAAATTTCGCTTTCCTTTTTATCTGAAAAGTATTAAAATAACAATAACCTATAGCTGAATAAAATGGTGTCAGGAGTAAAAGATATTTTTATCCTGACTCGCTGTCAAAAATAGGAGAATATCAGAAAGGAGTTTATGATTATCATGGCTAAAATTAATAAATACTGGGGATATGTTGCAATAGGTGCCCTTACAGCAGCTGCTGCCGGTGCTGTAGCTGCCCTTATTGCCAAAAAAGGATCCTGTAAAGAGGATTTTGATTTTGAAGATGACTTTGATGATTTCGATCTGACTGATGAAAAGGAAACTGCTAAGGAAGATCAGGAACCTGCCGAAGATTTCCAGTCCTGGGAACATACAGGCGAACAGTCTGCAACAGATGACACCGAAAGCGAAGAAGCTGAAGAAGCTGCTGATACAGACGATTCTGAGAAGTCTTCCGATAAAGCTGCTGAAGTTGAGATTAAAGATGCAGAAGAGGAAGAAGATGCCGATGAACCCGAGAATTTTGAAGAGACTATGGACGCTGCATCTGAATCTGAGGAATAAACGTTACCGTTCACAGTAACGTAACCAAAAAGGAATGTTACTTCACGATTATACAATCGTAGAAGCAACATTCCCTTTTTATTCTGATTATATTACTATTTCAGTCTCATTATGCTTTCGGAAGTTTAAATGAGCTCTTCAGAGACACGATACGGTTGAATACCGGTGCACCCTCTTTAGAATCATGGATATCTGCACAGAAAAATCCTGTTCTTACGAACTGGAAGCTGTCATAGCCTTTTGCTTCCATAAGTGCTGGTTCTACATATGCAGTAACTTTTGTCAGAGAGTTCGGATTTACATTCAGAGAACCATCTTCTTTGTTGTATACACCCTTCTCCTCGTCTACGATATTCTCATAGAGACGTACTTCTGCTTTTCCTGCCTGACTTGCTTCTACCCAGTGAATGGTTCCTTTTACTTTTCTGCCATCCGGCGCATTGCCACCCTTTGTTGCTGGATCATAAGTACAGTGTACAACACGTACAGTTCCATCTTCATCAGCTTCATATCCTGTACAGGTTACAAAATATGCGTTCATAAGACGAACCTCTGTGCCCGGGAACATTCTCTTATATTTCTTAGGCGGATCTACCATGAAGTCTTCTCTCTCAATATAGAGTTCTCTGCCAAACGGTATTTTACGGGTTCCCAGTTCTTCGTTCTCCATATTATTCGGAGCTTCCAGATATTCCACTTCGCCTTCCGGATAATTATCGATCACAAGCTTGATCGGATCAAGAACAGCCATCAGACGGGGACGTTTCAGTTTCAGATCCTCACGGATGCAGTATTCAAGCATTGCATAGTCAACAGAGCTGTTTGCTTTGGATACACCACAGAGTTCTACGAACATCTTGATGGATTCCGGTGTAAATCCACGGCGGCGCAGTGCTGCGATGGAAACCAGACGCGGATCATCCCATCCGTCTACGATGCCTTCCTCTACCAATTTCTTGATATAACGTTTACCTGTAACTACATTTGTCAGATACAGTTTTGCAAACTCAATCTGCTTCGGTGGCTGTGGGTATTCCAATTCTTTTACAACCCAGTCATACAGTGGTCTGTGATCCTCAAACTCCAGAGTACAGATGGAATGTGTGATTCCCTCAATCGCATCCTCGATGGGATGGGCGAAATCATACATTGGATAGATGCACCATGTATCACCTGTTCTGTGGTGAGTCATATGAGCAACACGATAGATAACCGGGTCGCGCATATTCATGTTTGGAGATGCCATATCGATCTTGGCACGAAGCACTTTCTCTCCGTCTGCATATTTGCCTTCTTTCATCTCTTCAAAAAGCTGCAGGTTCTCTTCTACGCTTCTGTTTCTGTATGGACTTTCTTTACCCGGCTCTGTAAGAGTTCCACGATATTCACGGATCTGATCTGCTGTCAGGTCACATACATAGGCTTTGCCTTTCTGGATCAGCTTTACAGCAGCTTCATACATCTGTTCGAAATAGTCAGATGCAAAAAACAGTCTGTCTTCCCAGTCTGCACCAAGCCATTTGATATCTGCCTTGATGGATTCTACAAACTCACTCTTTTCTTTGGTCGGGTTTGTATCATCAAAACGCATGTTGAACTTGCCGTTATATTCCTGTGCAAGACCATAGTTTAAAAGAATAGATTTCGCATGACCGATATGAAGATATCCATTCGGTTCCGGCGGGAAACGCGTATGCACGGTGTCATAAACACCCTCTGCTAAATCTTTATCAATGATATTCTCAATAAAATTTTTGGAAACTGTTTCGTTCTCCATCTTTTTCCCTCCTGTTGTCGTATTTTATACTGTTTTTTCACACATCTATATATAAAAAATACAACTGAATATTTTTTATGTCGAATGAATTTATATTATCATTGGAAATTCCATCTGTCAACCGTTTACACAACAGTGACAGGCCTTATATTTCTCAGACTCATCTGCACTCTCTTTCAGCAGCTCATATCCTTGACTAACATCTT
>OGPV01002726.1_pt1 | contig 10066 bp, 8 predicted proteins | sample 1553001 | NCBI WGS metagenome assembly OGPV01 (sample SAMEA2580268, study PRJEB22360) | human gut metagenome | biome: human gut; feature: human-associated habitat; material: faeces | place: Denmark | collected 2008/2010
GTCGGCGGCCATCCGCACTTCGCAATTCTGACGTTGGAAAACAGCACATGGCAGATCGAATGTTTTCAGATCCCCTATGATCTCGAGGGCTATCTCGCCGAGTTCGACCGTGCCGAACTGGAAACCCACGGCAGTGTACTTGCCCGCTCCTTAAAGCGGACGCTGACCTGCGGTATCAATTACTTTTATCTCACGGTAAAACGGGTGCGGGAACTTGCGGATGCACTGGCGCTGACTGATCTTGATGAAGAGCTCTGGGAAAAAGCGGAACGGGAGCTGAAATAGATTTTTTGACAGAGGAACGTATTCCTATTACAAGAAAAGCAGCTCGAAAGAAGGCAGGCTGTGCAACTGCACACAGCCTGCCTTCTTTTTTATCTTTTCTATTTCCTGCTTCTGCCTTACTTCGCAGCAATCACATCCTGCATATCATACATACCGGCTGGCTTTCCAGCCAGGAATTTTGCGGCCTCTACAGCACCTTTTCCAAAAACTCCCTTGGAATATGCCCTGTGGGACAGGGTAACAACCTCGTCCGGGCCTGCGAAGATGACGTCGTGATCTCCGACGATGGTGCCGCCGCGTACAGCAGAGATTCCGATTTCTTTCGGGTCACGCTGCTCGTGGCGCTGGCTTCTGTCGTATACGTAGTGGTACTGGTTGTCCATTGCCGCGTTCAGGCTGTCTGCCAGGGCGATGGCGGTTCCGCTTGGAGCGTCGCATTTCAGTTTGTGGTGTTTCTCCACGATCTCCATATCAAAGCCTGCTTCGGCAAGCACTTTTGCAGCTGCCTGTACCAGTTTCATCAGCGTATTCACACCAAGGGACATATTTGCAGAGCGGAGAACCGGGATTTCTTTGCTGGTCTCCTGCACTTTTTTGAGCTGATCCTCGGTGAGGCCTGTGGTGCAGAGGACGAGTGGAAGTTTTTTCTCCTTGCAGGCATCGAGCAGTGCGTCGGCTGCCTTGTAGGAAGAAAAGTCAACGACTACGTCTGCCGGACCATCGCATTCTGCCAGGCTTTTGAATACCGGGTAATCGTTCTGGCCGTTGTCGTTCATATCGATTCCAGCTATGATTTCTGCATTTGCATCTTCTTTTACCAGGCCGGTGATGACCTGTCCCATATGGCCGTTGCAGCCATGCATAATAATTTTAACCATTGTCTTTTTCCTTCTTTACTTCGTGTATTCTTAACTTAAGCCAGTTTGATTCCAAAATCTTTCATAGCCTTTGCCAGGCGCTCCTGGTTCTGCGGCTCCATCTCGGTCAGCGGCAGACGAAGCGGTCCAACCTCTTTGCCCATCAGGTTCAGCGCTGCTTTTACCGGAATTGGGTTTACTTCGCAGAACAGCGCATCGATGAGCGGCAGTGCTCTCAGCTGGATTTCTCTGGATCCGGCCACATCGCCGTCGAGGAATTTCTGTACCATGTCGTGGGTCTCACGCGGTGCTACGTTGGAAAGAACGGAGATTACACCGCTTCCGCCAAGGGAAAGGATCGGCACAACCTGATCGTCGTTTCCGGAGTACAGATCGATCTTTCTATCGGTCAGCTGCATAATTTTTGCGACCTGGGAAATGTTTCCGGAAGCCTCTTTGACTGCAACGATATTCTCAACGTTGTTGAACAGATAGACGATCGTTTCCGGTGCAATGTTTACGCCGGTTCTGCCCTGAATGTTGTAAAGGATGACCGGCACTTTGACGCTGTCTGCGATTGCGGTAAAGTGTGCAATCAGGCCCTTCTGTGTTGCTTTATTGTAATACGGAGAAACGAGAAGAAGTCCGTCCACGCCGTATTTTTCTGCTTCCTGAGACAGATAAATTGCTGTCTCCGTGCTGTTGGAGCCGGTTCCTGCAATTACCGGGATTCTGTGATTTACTTTTTCCACGGTATATTTGATGGCATCCAGATGCTCCTCATGGGACAGGGTCGAAGCCTCACCGGTGGTTCCGCAGATAACGATGGCGTCGGTTCCGCCGGCGATCTGCTCCTCAATCAGTTCTCCGAGTTTTTCGTAATTCACTTCCTGTGTTTCGGTCATCGGTGTGATAATTGCAACAGCTGCACCTTTAAAAATAGACATTCTCTTTTCCTCCTGTATGTTGTGTCAGATAAAACCATAAGAAATCAGTCTCCGGAGCTTATCTCCCACGGAAAATTTCACTTTCCGTTAAAAAAAGAGGCGCCTCATCCCAGATAAGATCGCCTCCAAATTCACACATACGCAGTATCTATGATCAGATAGCTCTCCATCTCTCGATGACAGTCGCAGATTTTTTCAACCTGCGCCCAGGAGCATACCGGTTCAGCGCCGGATGTCCTTCGGCATTCTTCCCTTTTCCTCTTCTTCTTTTGCTGCTGAGGCATCCGAAAAGGTACTCTTGAAGTAATGCGACCTCTATCCACTTCAGTTCTGCTTTTACTATAGCATCATTAAATTTTCTTGTCAACAGCGGATCGCGCTTTAACTCTCACTATATTCCAGCTTGCTCACCGAAACCTCATATGCGGTCCGCTTTTCCATTTCCGTCTCGCTCAGCCGCTTCATATATTCCCGGCTCTGGATCCGTCCCCAGATGAGAACGTGGCCGCCCACGGCAAACGCAGAGGCATACCGCGCATTCCGTCCCCAGCAGATGCACGGGATATAATCTGATTTTCCATACGGACGGTTGACCGCGATCAGAAGGTCGGCGATCTCTCTTCCCAGAGGTGTTTTCCGGTAGACCGGCGGTTTACATATGTATCCATCGAGGTAAATCTGGTTGGATTTGACGGAATCGTCCTCTTCCTCCACGAAGCTTAATTCCCGCGCAAATACGGAGAGTACCAGACGGTTCTTCTTCTCCTCGTGGCGGTTGTAGGACCGGAACTGACCGCTGATGCAGATCCACTCACCCTGGTAATCCTGTGATACGTCCACCAGCCGCTCGGAGACCATCACCGGAATGATGTCCTGCGATTCACTCAACCGCTTGACCATCACATCGACGAGGTAAAAGCCCTCTCCGAATACCTGATGGCTGAATGTAAACGGGGAGACAATCTCTCCCATGATAACCACCTGATTGTTTTCAATCATCTTGTCTGCCATAATGAAAATCCCCTTCCTTTGTCTTTTCTTTCTGAATATTGATTTCTGATCGGTACTTTGCTGATCTATAATCCTAATGTATGAACCACATTTCTTTTTCAGAACCACTTTTTTCCAGATTTTTTTATTTCTATTCAAATCAGCATTCTGCCCAATTTTTTGTATATGTTTCTGTAAAAACCGCACCACATGCTTCGTATTTTCTACCATTGCAATACAAAAAATGTCACATCTTCCCTGTTTTTTTTCTCTGTTCTGTGCTATAATAGTTCAGATAGGCAGGCATCCAGCAGAGACAAAACGGCAAGGCACCTGCCTTTGTGCTGTGATAAACATTCCCGGCCGGCTTGAAATTTTGAAAAATTGAACCCGGCAGGGTCAACCCATAGGAAGAGGAATGAAGAAATGAAAACAACGAGAGAAGATGTAAGAAACGTTGCCATCATCGCCCATGTCGATCATGGTAAAACTACACTGGTAGACGAGCTTCTGAAACAGAGCGGCGTTTTCCGTGCCAATCAGGAGGTTCAGGAACGTGTCATGGACTCGAACGATATCGAGCGTGAGCGTGGAATCACCATTCTTTCCAAAAATACAGCAGTTTACTACAAAGGAACGAAAATCAACATCATCGACACCCCAGGCCATGCGGACTTCGGCGGCGAGGTTGAGCGAGTTCTGAAAATGGTAGACGGCGTTATTCTGGTTGTAGACGCATTCGAGGGCGCTATGCCGCAGACCAAATTCGTGCTGAAAAAAGCACTCGAGCTGGATCTGTCCGTTATCGTCTGCATCAACAAGATCGACCGCCCGGAAGCACGCCCGGATGAAGTTATCGACGAAGTGCTCGAGCTTCTGATGGACCTCGATGCATCTGACGAACAGCTTGACTGTCCGTTTCTGTACGCATCCGCAAAGATGGGTCATGCGGTACTCGATCTGAACGATACCCCGAAGGATATGACTCCTCTGTTCGAGACCATCCTGAAATACATCCCGGCTCCGACCGGCGATCCGGAAGCTGGCACACAGCTTCTGATCAGTACCATCGACTACAACGAATACGTTGGACGTATCGGTGTCGGCAAAGTTGAAAACGGAACGATCCGCGTGAACCAGGACGTTATGCTGGTCAACCACCACGATCTGACCAAGAAGAAAAAAGTAAAGGTCAGCAAACTGTATGAATTTGACGGACTGAAAAAAGTAGAGGTTACTGAGGCAGGCATCGGTTCTATCGTTGCTGTTTCCGGTATCCCGGATATCCACATCGGAGATACTCTCTGCGGCGATCTGGACAACCCGGTTTCCATCCCGTTCCAGAAAATCTCCGAGCCGACTATTTCCATGAACTTCATCGTAAACGACAGCCCGCTGGCCGGTAAAGAAGGTAAATACGTAACTTCCCGCCACCTGCGTGACCGTCTGATGCGTGAGCTGAACACTGACGTTTCTCTCCGCGTCGAGGAGACTGCTTCCGCAGACTGCTTCAAGGTTTCCGGCCGTGGTGAGCTGCATCTGTCCGTCCTGATCGAAAACATGCGCCGTGAGGGATATGAGTTCGCAGTAAGTAAGGCAGAGGTTATCTACAAAGAGGACGAGCGCGGACGCAAACTCGAGCCAATGGAAATCGCATACGTTGACGTTCCGGACGAGTTCTCCGGTACTGTCATCCAGCTCCTCAGCGAGCGTAAAGGCGAGCTTCACGGCATGAGCCGCGCAAGCGATGGTTCCACCCGTCTGGAGTTCGAAATCCCGGCACGAGGCCTGATTGGTTTCCGTGGAATCTTCATGACCTCCACCAAAGGAACTGGTATCCTGAACACCGAGTTTGAAGATTACGCACCGTACAAGGGCGACATCGAATACCGCAAACAGGGTTCCCTGATCGCTTTCGAGGCAGGCGAGTCCGTTACCTACGGTCTGTACTCCGCACAGGAGCGCGGTACTCTGTTCATCGGACCTGGCGAGAAGGTTTACGCCGGTATGGTTATCGGACCGAACGGTAAGGCCGAGGATATCGAGCTGAACGTCTGCAAGACGAAACACCTGACCAACACCCGTACTTCTTCCTCCGACGAGGCACTGCGTCTGACTCCGCCGAGAATCCTTTCCCTGGAGCAGGCTCTGGACTTCATCGACAAGGACGAGCTTCTTGAGGTTACTCCGGTTTTCTTACGTATCCGTAAGAAAGAGCTGGATTCCAGACTTCGTAAGAGAGCGGCAATGAAATAAATTTTCATAAAATGACATAAGAACCGCCGGTTCACTCTTGATTTGAGAGTAAACCGGCGGTTCTTTGTCGGTTTTCTATTCTGTTTTCTATTCGTTTGTCGTTCCGCCATGGAAGCCGTAATACGTCTCTCCCGCTGCAAGATCCACGCCGTTTGCCGCTGCAAGAGTATGAATCGTGACAAGCTCATACCCGCGGTTGATCAGCTCCGGCACGATCGTTGCACACGATTCTACGGTCGTCTCGTGGATATCATGCATCAGGATAATGTCTCCCGGGCTTACACTGTCGAGAACGGCGCTGATGTTTGCCTGTACATTTTTTGTCTGCCAGTCCAGGGTATCGACATCCCACATGATGCTCGGGCGGCCGATAGATGCGAGCAGTTCATCGGTGCTGTTTCCATACGGGAAACGGATGACAGTTGCACCCTGTCCGTTGTTGTACTGGGCGATCAGATCATCCGTCATCTGGAACTGGGCAAGGCCGTCGTCGGTGCTCAGTTCTTTCATATTCGGATGCGCATAGGAGTGGTTTCCAAGCTCACAGCCGATCGCCGCCATGCGCGGGATCACATCTGCACCGTATTTTTCCACATTGCTGCCGAGCATAAAGAACGTCGCCTGTGCCCCGTACTGCTCCAGCGTATCGAGAAGCGTGCTGGTATAGACGCCTGGGCCGTCATCAAAGGTCAGGGCTACCATCATCGAGCCGTTGCGGTCTGGCTGGTAAACACCCTGGTCATCAAAGTAACAGCCTTTTCCGCCGATCGCTTTCCAGCCGGTCGCCATGTAACCATTGGAATCAAAATGGTACTGGTTTCCGTCGATATCTGCCCAGCCGTTGACGTAGTACGTTGTGGCATCCGTTGCGTACCACCAGCCCGACGAGCTGTACTGCCATCCCGGCGTCTCATTCGGCGGCGTGGTCTCCGCAAGCTTCTTAATTCCCGCATTTCCCGATCCGTCCTCCGCCTCTGGCGCCGTCTCGCTCACCGTCTTTGCGGCTGTGTCATTACTCAGTACAATTCCTTTTTTCGCAAGCTGCGCTCCAGCAAATTTCCAGATAAGCGCAAGAAAAAGAAGGCCGATTACCACACACAGGGAAATCCGTGATACTTTCTGCATCATCTGTCTGCGGCGCATCTGCTTTCTTCTCTGTTTCAATGATTTTCTTTCCATATGATCTGTTTATACTCCATCGTCCCGCCCCTTTGCGGAACTTTCTTCCATCGTAACACAAACGTTTTTCGACATTTTTCTACTTACTATCATAACGTGATCTGACCTAAGATGCAAGGCACAAATTCTTACATTTTTCCACTTCTGGTAAATTAATGTTTATCGTTTCTTAACATCTTGTCACAAAAAAAGAGTGACTCTGCACCCATGGTAAAAGCGGATACAAAATCACTCTTTGTCACTCTCTTTTAAAAAACCTGGTTTCTTTCTGGTGCTTTGCCACCAAATCACAAGTCTTTCACCTGTCCAGCCTGATTATCCTCTCTGCTTAAGAGTAACTGCAAAGTTTTAACGTTGCCAGAACAACGGAAGCAAACACCTTATGCCTCATGTCCTATTTTAGTCAGGAAATCGCTGCCCATCACCCATTTTTCGTTTTCCAGCGTCACAACGGACTCGAGTTTCCAGGTGACGGTCTCTATTTTGGTTTTGCGGAAGAAATGGAGGAAACGGGTTCGTCGCTCGATCGCAGCGGTCACGTTGGTTTCAATCTTCATCTGGTTGGATTCGTTGGTTACGGTTGTGGAGACGCTGCTCACGGTGATGCTGGTGATTCCGGTGTTGGTGTCGCTGTTCAGGTAGGCATCGCAGAGCTGCTGGTACTGTTCTTTGGCGGTTTTCTGTACGGCGGTGTCGGCGGAAAATTCATTTTTGATGGTGCTGAAGGATTTTCCGGCGGCTGCGGCTGTGAATACCTTGTCCAGGGACTCTTCTGCGCGGTCGGCGATGGTTTTGCCGGTGGAATCGTTGAGTTTTAAATCCGGCAGGAATTCCATGCTGCTGTTGTCCTGCACGAGGACGATCTCGCGGTATGGGTCTTTCTGTTTTTCGGTCAGTTCAATGGTGTGGCCGCCGAGGAAGAGATACGGGATTTTGTAGATGCTGACGTTATCTGCCGTCTCTTTTAAATACTTTTTCCCGACCTGCACGCCGTCCAGATAGAACGAGGCATCCGCCGGGACGGTGATTTCGACATCCGTCACGCAGCTGTCTTTCGGCACAACGTACCACTCTTTGAAGTTCCATTTTACGGTATCCCCGGCGGCGATCTCCAATGTTTCTTCCTGCGAGTCGCTCACGCCTTTTAACGTGTACCGCACAGTATAAATCCTGTTTTCCCCGGTCTCAAGATTCTGTTTTCTGCGCATGAAAAAGCTCTTGATCTCCGGTGTTTCCTGCCCGTCAGTGCCGTCCTGTTTTGCTTTCCAGGTCATTGCATTGACGTAGTTCTTCCGCGACAGAAACGTGCTGTCCGGGAACTGGCATACATCGTATGCACTGTTCCAGTCTCCTGCCAGGCATGCTTCCACATAATTCCGTCCTGCCGCCTGCGGCGCATACAGATACGCGCCTGCCATAAAAAATACGGCGCACAGAATCAGAAACAGACTGAGATTCACGATCAGAATCCGCAGACTCATCGGCAGATCACGAAATTTTGCCGCCCGTATTTTCACAGAAAGCTCCGTCGTCTCTTCTCCATCTTTTTCCACATGGCGGAATTTTTTTCCTTTTCTTTTCCACTCTTGGAGCATAGTTTTCCTCATCTTTTCCTCTTTATTTGGTAATTATTCAGAGCCATGCGAAATGGAAGAAAAAATTGCGAATCATGCTTGCATGAATGAGCAGTTTTTTCTGGAATTTCATATGGCGAGAAGCCACATCGAGATGCAGCGTAAGCGGAATCGAGATGGGGCTCTGAATAATTACCTTGTTTCTTCCACCGAATACGTATGCACCCGGTCACTCGTCTGGCTGTATGCCTCGCCTTCCGCATAATACTCCTGCGACGTCGTGGAAAAACGCGTAATCGTCTCTTTCACACGCTCCCCCGTCGTTCCCTGATGAAGAAACAGCCCCACGATCATCAGAATCGCAAACACATTCAGAATCAGTACCGCCGCATTTGCCACGATGCCAGGTAATTTTTTTATCCACATAGGCTTCCCTCTTTTCTGTCTCCATTGTAACAAAATGCTCCCGAAAATACAAGGAAAGCAGAGACCCCGGCGAACCGGAAATTCTCTGCTTTCCACAAATGACATATTTATTTTTTAACCTGAAAGGGTTTACTCCTCGGTATCATCCTTTGACGGAATCATTTCCTCAAAGTCGAAGTCAAGCATCGGCTCTTCCTCTTCAGCTGACGGTTCTTCAACCGGAGCTTCTGCTGCCGGAGCATCGTCCTCAAGATCTTCGGTCAGAATCAGATCCTCGTCCTCTTCTTCCTCGATCATGCTGTCGGTATTCAGATGAATGTTGCTGTAACACTTCATACCGGTACCGGCCGGGATCGGTTTACCGATGATAACGTTCTCTTTCAGGCCTACCAGATGGTCAACCTTACCCTTGATAGCAGCGTCGGTCAGAACCTTGGTGGTCTCCTGGAAGGATGCTGCGGACAGGAAGGAATCGGATGCCAGGGATGCTTTGGTGATACCAAGCAGTACCTGTTTTCCTTCTGCCGGCTCTTTGCCTTCTGCGATCAGAGCTTTGTTGGTCTCGTCGTAATCCAGGAAGTCTACCATGTCGCCCGGAAGGAATTCGGTATCTCCGTTTTCCTCGATGCGGATCTTCTTCAGCATCTGGCGAACGATAACCTCGATATGCTTATCGTTGATTTCTACACCCTGCAGACGGTAAACTCGCTGTACCTCGCGGATCATGTAATCCTGAACGGCACGTACACCTTTGATCTTCAGGATATCATGCGGGTTGACAGAACCCTCGGTCAGCTCGTCTCCGGCTTCCAGAACTGTTCCGTCTGCGATCTTAATACGGGATCCGTAAGGGATCAGGTATGTCTTGGATACGCCGTCTTCCGGATTGGTAACAACGATTTCGCGTTTCTTCTTGGTGTCTTTGATCTGTGCAACACCGGCGATTTCGGTGATGATGGCAAGTCCTTTCGGCTTTCTTGCCTCGAAAAGCTCCTCGACACGAGGAAGACCCTGTGTGATATCTCCACCGGCAACACCACCGGTATGGAAGGTACGCATGGTCAGCTGTGTACCAGGCTCACCGATCGACTGTGCTGCGATAATTCCGACAGACTCACCAACCTGTACTGCCTCGCCGGTTGCCATGTTGGCACCATAGCATTTTGCGCAGATTCCGTTACCGGAACGGCAGGTAAGAATGGTACGGATTTTTACTTTTGTATAATGCTCACCGTTCTCGTTGATGCCGTCTTTGATGACACGGGCAGCACGTTTCGGGGTGATCATATGGTTTGCTTTTACAATGACGTTGCCGTCCTTGTCTTTGATCGTCTCGCAGGAGAAACGGCCTGTGATACGATCCTGCAGACTCTCGATCTGCTCTTTTCCGTCTGTGAACTCGCTGACCCACATACCCGGAATTTCGTCCTTGCCCTCGGCACAGTCGATTTCACGGATGATCAGGTCCTGAGAAACGTCTACCAGACGACGGGTCAGGTAACCAGAGTCGGCGGTACGAAGCGCGGTATCGGACATACCTTTTCGTGCTCCA
>OGPV01002728.1_pt1 | contig 10062 bp, 7 predicted proteins | sample 1553001 | NCBI WGS metagenome assembly OGPV01 (sample SAMEA2580268, study PRJEB22360) | human gut metagenome | biome: human gut; feature: human-associated habitat; material: faeces | place: Denmark | collected 2008/2010
TTCATGCAAAACAATGCAGTATGTAACAGTTGATATGAGTGCAAGAATAAGTACAACCGCAATAAGTCTTTTGATGTATTTGCCTGTCCTTATTTTCTTGACAACGTAGGGAATCCCCGTTATTGTTTATTGCCCTTGTCCTCTTTTAAAATATTTAAAATGCTCTCTACACCGCTGTATGCATTATGAAAGCTCTCCAAAAGGTTTTCATAATATGCCCGACCTTCGTCCTCAATATGATAATAAATTCGTGTGCGCTTTTTGCCGACAAGCTTTGAATATTCGCTGATTTTTCCTTCGTTAACAAGCTTGTAGGTGACTGCGTAAACGGTGTTCTGAGATATGGACAGGCATCCGTTTGATTTTTCTTTTATGAATTTTACAATTTCATACACATAACTGTCATGCTCACACAAAATGGCAAGAATCAGTATGTCCGTAATTCCGCTGAAAAAATAATTTTGTTTTCCCATAGATACCTCCCGATATACATTATACACACTTAATCACTAAAAATCAATCTAATACATTCAATAAGAATTTAATATGAGCAGTTATTACAGAAAAGCCTTTTGTTGTCGACATTGTGATTTTTTCGTCAATAGTATTCGGAAAAACCGAATTGCAAAAGTTGAAAAATACATAAAAATTCAACCGATTACCTTTGCACTTTTTCTCGCATCGGCAGTTTTGATATTTGCATTTTGACAGTAACAAAAATAGGGTAGACCATTTGCGGTAATGAGGCTCGAAAGAGCCTCTTTTTTAATGCTTGAACAGAATACAAATTTATTGTGGTGATAAACAGCTTTACAGCTATGTAAAATTTTTATACAGATATAATGATGAAATAAAAAATATCGGAATAAGAATAAACCTCCTGCACAGAGTAAAATCCGTTGCAGGAGGTTTTGTTGTACGAAAAATTATATGGGCTTAATTATTGGCATATTTGTTGGAATCTATATGTAAAATTTACAGAACCAGAAAATATGCATTATTGATACTTTGTCGGGACAGGGCACGCATCAGTTCTTGCTGTTTGCAATTGCCTGATCAATCAACTTTTGCAGCTTTTCAGACTGCTTTTCGGAGGTTATTGCACCGACAATCGGCTCTCCCACAATATTACCGTTTTTATCGACAACATAAGTTGTGGGGTAGGAGTACAATCCGGATGTAAATTCTCCGGCTTTACTTTTTGAATCAAACCAAATGTTTTTGTAGGTCACACCCTTTTTTGCCAGAATATTCTTTGCATCAGAGATAGCCGTTTTGTCACCGTCAAGTGTAAATGAATTGATTCCGACTACTGCTCCGCCTTTTTTTGCAAGCTGTTTATTCAGAGCTTCCAGGTCGGCAAGTTCTTCCACGCAGGGATTGCAGGTGGTAAACCAGAAGTTTACTACAGTAACGGTATTTTTTGCAAAAAGCGTACTGCTCTTAACTTCGTTTCCGTCAAGATCCTTGCCGTCAAATGTCGGGAATTTCTTCAGATTATCCTTTTCGATGGGCTTACCGTTTTCCGCCGGAACGCTCATATCTCCATCAGACGGTTTTTCTCCGCATCCGGGAAATTTTTGTTCCAAAATTGTCAGTTTTCCTTCAATTTCCTTAATCTCTTCGGCGCTTTCATTAAGAAGCTTCAACTCATCTGCACTGAACTGATCCTTGATACCGTCAATCGTTTTCAGAAGAAAATCACCGTAGTTTCCGCCGTCCTCAATCATCGCCATACCCTTATCGGCTGAAATAAATACCTTTTCCCAAAGTTCGCTGTTTTCGGAAAGAATAGCATTTTCCTGTGCCATCAGTTTTTGATGCAGGTCGGCGGCCTCGTCTTTTGTGTTTGGATTCACAGCTGTCAGCATAGCCGTTTCGCTTTTCTTATTTGCGGTAGTATTCGTCGTATTGCCTTTGTTTGTGCCACAGGCGGCAAAGCTTAACAACATCATCAAGGCAGTCAGTAAGGTTAAAATTTTTGTTGTTTTCATGGTGTTTACTCCTTTTCTGTTTCAATTTCTGTTTCAATTTTTTGTTTTGCTGTTTCCGCTTTTTCAGCGGTACAATCATTTTCTTTTCCTTTGCCAAAGCCGTAGCGGAAGCTAACCGCCTCGACAGGACAGGCACGGATACACTTACCGCAGCGTATGCATTCGGTATGGTTGGGAGTTTTGGTTACATCTACATCCATCTTGCATACTTTGGCACATTTTCCACAGGAAATGCACTTGTGTTTGTCTACTTTCATTCCGAAAAGCGACACCTTGTTAAGCAACGCATAAAATGCACCGAGAGGACACAGCCACTTACAGAACGGTCTGTAGAAAAGTACACTCAGTACGATTACCGTAATCAATATGCCCAGCTTCCACGAAAAGAGCGTACCCAGTGCGGCACGGATTCCCGAATCAATGGCGGCAAGAGGGATTGCCCCCTCAAGTACCCCTTGAGGACAAAGATACTTACAGAAAAAAGGATCTCCCATACCCACATCGTTTGTAATGAGCATTGGTAGCAAACCTACAGCAAAAAGCAAAACTGCATATTTTATGTATGTCAGCGGCTTCAGCTTTTTAGTGGGAAGCTTTTTTGTCGGTATCTTATGTAACAGTTCCTGAAGCCATCCGAACGGACACAAAAAACCGCAGATAAAACGCCCGAGCAGAACTCCTATCAATATGAGGAATCCTGTGATATAATATGAAAAACTGAATTTTGACGAACCCACCACAGCCTGAAACGAGCCGATTGGGCAGGCACCCGATGCCGCAGGACAGGAATAGCAATTCAGTCCCGGAACGCAAACAGCCTTTCCTTTGCCTTGATAAATTCTGCCCTTCAATAAATTCGGCAGATGAATATTACTCAGCAAAGTTGCTCCTGCTTGAATAAGCCATCGAAAGCGTGAGAGAAACTGCGATACACCGCCTCTTTTTTTCTTCGGTTCTTTGTTATCCAATTCCCACACACTCCAAACACAGCCGGATTGCCTTGCTTAACACGGTTTCTGCCTCTCCACGCAGAGCTCCGTAACACAGCATCGTAATTCCGCAGATAATCAGCACGATCTGAAATACGGCTTTTTTCTTTCGAGTCAATTCGGTCACTCCTTTCTTTTGTGCTCTCATTGTAGCACAGAGGATGTAAAATCCCTGTTAAGAACGAGAACTTAACAAAAACTTTATGTCTGAGCGATATAATGATATAATTAAATTATCAAAGAAATATGAAAACACAACAAGGAGAGTTTCTATGCGTATTTTAGTAATTGAAGACGAGCGTGCGCTGTGCGAGACAATTGTTCGCAGCCTTAAAAGATTGGCATACAGCGTTGATTTTTGTTATGACGGAAACAAAGCAAATGAGTTGCTCGGAATAGAAAAGTACGATCTTGTTTTACTTGATCTGAATTTACCCGGTGCAGACGGGATGACGGTACTGCGAACTCTGCGACAAACCGACAGAGATACCGGAGTGTTAATTCTTTCGGCACGCTGTGAGGTTGCCGACAAGGTGGAGGGGCTGGATGCCGGAGCAAACGATTACCTGACAAAGCCTTTTCATTTGGAGGAGCTTGAGGCACGAATACGCAGTCTGACTCGCCGGCGGTTTACACAAAACAATGTTGTTTTGAACTGTGGAAAGCTTGCTTTTGACACCAAAGCCCGTGTTGCCGTTGCTGACGGTCAGGAGCTGTCACTTACCCGAAAAGAAATCGGAATACTTGAATATTTACTTCTTAATCAAGGCCGCCCCGTCAGTCAGGAAGAACTGCTCGACCATGTTTGGGATAACAGTGTTGACAATTTCAGCAATTCAATAAGAGTACATATTTCTGCATTACGAAAGAAACTGCGTGCGGCACTCGGCTATGACCCGATTCGCAATCGCATTGGTGAAGGATATGTTATGGAGGAAGAAAAAGTATGAAAAAGCTATCCTTGCAATGGCGCATAACTCTGATGACTGCACTTCTTATCGGAGCCACCTGCATTTTTATGAATGTTCTTATCGGCTATTCAGGCAGTCATTACATGGATTCCATAGGCTCTTATGTTACAGGTTACGGTGATACGGACAAAGGAGAACCTGACTTTTTCGATCCCGAACACGAAAAGCTTGATCGTGAATTGACTATTGTAATTAACGGAGCACAGGAATCCTTTATCGCTACCAATTGGTATATTACGGCGGCGGCAACATTGTTAGGCGGTGTGCTTGCGTATTTTTTAAGCGGGCATGCGCTGAAGCCTCTGCGTACTTTTACTGCTCGGGTGGAAAAGGTTCAACCTAACAATTTGACGGATATGAAGATAACCGAAGATGTTCCGCCTGAACTGAGACAGTTTGTCAAGTCGTTCAATCGGATGCTTGACCGTCTTGATGAGGGATTTACTGCTCAACGACAGTTCACGGGAAACGCCGCACATGAGTTGCGCACGCCGCTTTCGCTTATGCAGGCACAGCTTGAACTTTTTTCGGCAGAGCATCCCGAGGTATTGCCTGAAACGGCGGAGTTCCTCCGGTTGTTGCGTGAGCAGACCGAACGAATGACACAAATGACAAAAACCCTGTTGGAAATGAGCGAGCTTCGCACAGTATCGTGTGCCGACCGCATAGAGATAGGTCCTATGGTAGAAGAGATTTTCACTGACCTTGCACCCCTTGCAGAGAAGAACAATGTTACACTTGAAAGCACGGGCGATGCTGTTATGACAGGCAGTGACACGCTGATTTACCGTTTGTTATACAATCTAACCGAAAACGCTATACGCTACAACCGTTTTGACGGTACAGTGAATATTACCGTAACGCACAAAGACAATCAGCTTGTTATTACGGTTGCGGATACCGGCTACGGCATCCCCGAACAATACAGAGAAAGTATTTTTCAGCCCTTCTTTCGTGTGGATAAATCCCGAAGCAGAGAATACGGCGGAGTTGGATTGGGACTTTCTTTGGTGTGGGAAATCGTTGCACTGCACAATGGTAAAGTTCGTGTGGAAGAAAGTTCGGAAAAGGGTACTGTTATAGCAGTAAAGTTTCCGACAGATGTGATAAAAATTTAATATTTTGCGATTTTTTCTTAATTAATTGTTGAAATTGCCGTAGCTCTGTGCTATACTATAATTAATTAATCGATTAGTTATCAAAAGGAAGCGAATATTATGAGAACAACAGAGAAACAGCACAACGAGCGTAAGAGGGAAATAATGGAAAAATGCTTTGAATGCTATGCTGAAAACGGATTGACCGGTACGGGCATCAAGGCTTTGGCGGCAGCGTGTGGCTGTACAACGGGAAATCTGTATTCCTATTTCAACAGTGTTGATGAACTGATTATTGAATCAACTGCATACTGTATGGAAAAGGTCGAGGATGATTTTATGGAAAAAGCTCCCACCGACCCGAAGGATGTTGTTCGATTTGTGAAAGAGGTTCCGTATTGGACCGCAAAGAAGCACGGCAAGAAATATCGGCTGATGTATCAGGTCTATACCCATCCGAAATATATTGAGCACGGCAAGAAATTTTTTGAGGGGGTAAATGAGCGCTATACCGAGTATGCAAAGCGACTTGAGCCGAAAATCGGCATTCCGTACACGGTGATTACACCGCTCATTTTTATATTTGTCCGTGCCTGTGTACACTATGCTATGTTTGAGGATGAATATTATTTAAAAACCCAAATGGAGGTCTTAAAACAGGGTGTTGCCCTGTTTGCTGATAAATACCGTTCACAATATTTGAGAGGAGGCAATGATAAATGAAAAAACGAATATACTGTATTACTACCGCACTCTGTCTTGTGCTTTGCATCGTACTTTGCATTGCATTTGCTGCCGTATGCAGCAAAGCGGAAAATAGCAAAACCCTGTTGCCGGAGGTGCGAAACAACGGCACAGCAATCCAATGGAGAGATGCCGCCGAAGAGGAATGGCACGATCTTGTAGCTCTTAACACGCTCAGAGGTGCTGTCGGAGAAAACGGTACTGACGGAAAGAACGGTCTTGACGGTAAAGACGGTACTGACGGAAAGAACGGTCTTGACGGAAAGAACGGCATTGACGGAAAAGACGGTACTGACGGCAAAGACGGTACTGACGGAAAAAACGGCATTGACGGCAAAGACGGTACTAATGGAAAGAACGGTCTTGACGGCAAAAACGGTCTTGACGGAAAAGACGGCACTGACGGAAAGAACGGTCTTGACGGTAAAAACGGCATTGACGGAAAGAACGGTCTTGACGGTAAAAACGGCATTGACGGCAAAGACGGTACTAATGGAAAAGACGGTACTGACGGTAAAGACGGCATTGACGGAAAGAATGGTCTTGACGGAAAAGATGGTGCTGACGGTAAAGACGGTACTGACGGCAAAAACATAGAGGTACAAAGAACAACAGAATATATACAGTGGCGCTATGAGGGAGAAGACTGGCAAAACCTTGTTGCAATTTCCGATATAAAAGGACCTACAGGGCAGAACGGTAAGGACGGAGCAAACGGAAAAACACCTGAGTTTCGTGTGGATGAAAACAATCTTCAATGGCGTTATGTCAACGATGAAATATGGTTAAACCTTTACGATCTTTCAAATTTGAAAGGTCTTGACGGAAAAGACGGAATCGACGGAAAGAACGGTGTCGATGGTATTGACGGCAAAAACGGTGATACGCCGTTCATCGGTGAAAACGGCAACTGGTGGCTCGGAGTGACCGACATTGGCGTAAAAGCCGCAGGTGTTGACGGTGAAAAAGGCGACAAGGGAGATAAAGGAGATGCCGGAGAGAACGGTAAGGACGGAGCAAACGGAAAAACACCTGAGTTCCGTGTAAATGAAAATAATCTGCAGTGGCGTTATGTCGGCGATGAAACATGGCTTAACCTTTACGATCTTTCAATTTTGAAAGGGCTTGACGGCGCAGACGGTAAGGATGGTATAAACGGCAAAGACGGTGCCGATGGCAAGGACGGTAAGGACGGAACAAACGGACAAAACGGCGCTGACGGCAAAGACGGTAACACCCCGTTCATCGGCGAAAACGGCAACTGGTGGATTGGAACGACCGATACAGGAGTGAAAGCCACAGGAGTTGACGGTGAAAAAGGAGACAAAGGAGACACCGGTGAAAAAGGCGAAAAGGGTGACAAGGGAGATAAAGGCGACAAGGGTGATGCAGGTCAGAACGGCAGCTGTTCGGGATATTTTTACGGAGAGGCAAACGCTCCGAGGACAGTACTGAATAACAGTCGTGTCAATATTTCTGTCTACCAAAAAATAAACAAGGGCGGCTTGATTTCATCCTACATGAATAATATTACCCTCAAAAAAGGACATATTTACAATGTCTGCTTAAGCGGTTCTCTCGAAGTTGGTTCAAACGAATTTAACAACAGCGGCAATTACTCTATTCAGATGACGGACGGTTATGATAACGATCTGTGCAGGGAGCTTACACGAATAAAAAGGGACGGGGCAAAAATACCGTATACCAATGATCAACATTCCTTTAATTTCAACAGAATGTATGATGCGTCAAATAAAGACATTACATTGCAGTTGTGGTTTGAAAATTCGGCATACAATACTTATCTCGGTGGCTTTAGAGGTACTATTACAATAACCGCTCTTGATTAAATTTATATAACGGAGGTGGCGAAAAATGAAAAAACGAATACTTAGTATCCTGCTGACTTTATGCATGATGCTCTGCCTTACGCCGATAAGCGTATTCGCCGAGGAGGTTGGGGCAGAGGGCTCTGCTGCGATACAGCTTGGTGCAGATCCACTAAGTGTGTTAAGTAAAAATGTAAACACAGCGACCGCACCGACTGTGTATTTCGGGCAAAACCATGAAAATAATCCCGCTGCATGGCGAGTTATCGGCTATGACGGAAGCGGTGTTACAAGCTCAAAGGGGGATATTACCCTGCTTGCGGCAGGCGCTATGGGGGTTATACCATTTGTCGATACCATATTAAACAACGAATACGCACCGAGTAATTTGAAAACCGCGATAGATGCGCTTGCAGCAAAGCTGACGACAGAAGAAAATGCTGCCGTAAAGAAACGGGCGCTTACAAGCGGAAGTTACGACGGAGAGAATACCGACTGTGTAGCGGGAGGGCAGGTGGATAACGCTGTATTCTGGCCACTTTCCGCAAAAGAGGCTATTGCTGTAAACAACGATCTGCGTGCCTTGAATCCTGCACATCCGAATTGGGTGGATAGCGGTTGGTGGCTGCGCTCCCCCGGCTCCGATAAATATCGTCTCGCCGTCGTGCGTAGTGAGGGTTCTGTCCAATACTCTGGGTTCTCTGTCCTCATTTTCAATAATCATCGGACTGTTCGTCCCGCTTTTAACTTAAATCTGAACTCTGTCCTTTTTGCATCTGCCGCCGTGGGCGGAAAGCCTGACGGAGGGCTGACCCCGATTCCCGAATACAGCGGAAACGAGTGGAAATTGACGCTTTTAGATAGTAGACGCAATTTTGCCGTAACGGAAAAAACTGTCAGCGCCGTCCCCGACGATACCGTTACGCTGAATTACAAAGGGGCGACCAGAGGGAAAAATGAATATATCTCTGTCATCCTGGCGGATAACAACGGCGCACAGTATTACGGCAGAGTAGCACAACCTACTGCCAAAAGCGGAAGGGTTGAAATCAAAATCCCGTCTGACATTGCACCGGGCGACTATACCATGAAGGTATTCAGCGAGCAGTATAACGGTGACTGCAAGACCGACCTTGCAAGTGCTTTTGCGGATGTCACGCTGACGGTGGAAAGTCAGCCTGACGAACAGTTTACCCTCGCCCCTGGCGGCAGATACTATTTTGACCTTTCGGCAATGGATATTCCCGGCACGGTGAACAGCAATCTACCGGACAGCACCCTGCATTATGTGCCTTTTACCTATGTGGGTACGGTCAACGCTTATAGGCTCACATCGGAAACGGCAACCACCGAGGAGTATGCTCAGAAGAATAAATACGCTCACAGCCTGTTTGTGGCGGACTATGCCGTAACGCATACGGTAAGCTGGGATAACCTGAATACCGCAGGTCTGATTTTCGGCAAGGACTATGCCGCAGGCGGCGTGGACTATACGCTGCGTGCGCCGTCTGTGGGAAGTAGTTATACAGGCTCAGGTGATTCAGAACGCGGCACGCCCAAAAGCAACGAATGGGACACGATGCTGAATAAGAACAGCGGATATATCCAAAACTGGAATAAAATGTATTTGTGGGGACAGGATACTTCTTCTAGCGACGCGTCGTACCGGGCGCGCCGCGGGTACTCTTCGGCCCGCTACTGGTACAGCAACCCTGCTACGGCCTCCACCTCGCACGTCGGCTTCCGCCCCGTCCTTGAAGTCCCGAACCCCGGCACGCTGGGCGCTGACGGGCTGAAAGCCGTTACCCTCAACCTTGGCGGCGGCAAGCTGGGCGGCAGCTCCGATGCTATTCACATCATCGTGAAAAACGGCAGCAAGTTTACCGCGCCTGCATCCGGCGGTTTGACCCGCCCGGCCGGAGATACAGGCAGTTACTTTATGTGGCTTGACAGCAATGGCAATTCCTACGCCCCCGGTGCCAGTGTTCCTGCTGATGTGACGGGACTGACGGTGCAGTGGACAGCCCCGACCTATACCGTCACGCTGAACGCGGGCGACGGCACTATCAACAGCGGCAATGTCACCTCCTACACCTACGGCGTGGGTGCAACACTCCCGACAGATGTGACGCGCACCGGGTACACCTTCAAGGGCTGGTATGATAACGAAGGCTTGATCGGCGATCCTGTGACGGCAATCGGCGACACCGAAACGGGCAACAAGGAATATTGGGCGAAGTGGGAGATCAATCAATATACCGTCACAGTCAAACCCGAAAACGGCGAAGCGGATATTACCATCACACAGGACTACGGCACAGCGATTGCCGCCCCTGCCGACCCGACAAGAGAGGGCTACACCTTTACAGGTTGGGACAGGGATATTCCCGCGACCATGCCTGCCGAAAATATGACTATCACGGCAAAGTGGAAGGTAA
>OGPV01002732.1_pt1 | contig 10046 bp, 10 predicted proteins | sample 1553001 | NCBI WGS metagenome assembly OGPV01 (sample SAMEA2580268, study PRJEB22360) | human gut metagenome | biome: human gut; feature: human-associated habitat; material: faeces | place: Denmark | collected 2008/2010
CCGTTTTCGCGGCCCGCCCCGCCGCCGGGGCAGCCGGCGGTGCCGCATCCGGTCGGTTTTCATCCTCCGAAGGTCGCGAAACGGGGTCACCGGAGCGCTTTTTCGCGACAAAATCGTACCTTTGCGCCGAACCTCCGCCGCTGCCGTGCGGCGCCGGATTGCCGGCCATAGGGGAGGCCCCGGACCCGGGCCGCTGCCGTGCGGTCCCCGAAATGTGACGACTCATGCAGAAAAGACTCCTTTTCCCCCTTGCTGTCTTCGGTGCCACCACCCTCGTGATGGCGCTGCAGAAACCCGTGTTCCTGCTCTACTACGCCGCCCAGGCATCCTCATACGGCTTCGGCGACTGGTGCCGGGTCCTCTGGCACGGACTCTCGCTCGACATGACCGTGGCGGGCTACATCACCGCCCTGCCGCTGCTGCTCACGCTCCTTTCGCTCTGGCTCCCGCTCTCCGACCGCGCGTGGCGGCGCATCTTCGGCATCTACTTCGGTGCGGTGTCGCTGGTTGCGGCGCTGATTTTCGCCGTCGACCTGGCCCTCTACGAACACTGGGGCTTCCGCCTCGATGCCTCGGCGCTGATGTATCTCGACTCGCCGAAGGAGGTGCTGGCCAACGTCGACTGGTGGATGGGCCTCCGCCAGACGCTCTTCTTCGCCGCCTGCGGCGCACTGCTCGTCTGGCTCTACCGCCGTCTGGTGCTGCGGCTCTTCGTCCCGGCGGGCCGCGTGCCGCTGCGCGGGGTGTGGAGCCTCGTGCTGCTTCTGCTCGGGGGCTTCGACTTCCTGGCCATCCGCGGCGGTGTCGGCGCCTCGGTGGCCAATGTCTCGAAGGTCGCCTTCAGCTCCGAGATGTTCCTCAACCAGGCGGCCGTCAACCCCCTCTTCTCCTTCCTCTCGACGCTGGGCGATAACGACTCCTATGCCGACGCCTATCCCTTCTTCCCCGAGGAGGAGCGCGCCGCCCGCTTCGAGGCGCTGCGCGGCAACCCCGCCGCTCCGGCGGACTCTTTGTCCGCCGTTGCAGCCCCGGCGGCCGATTCGGCGGCCCTCGACCCGGTGCTCCGCGTGCGGCGTCCCAATGTGGTCGTCGTGCTGCTCGAGAGCTTCGGCCGTACGGTGATGGATGCCGATGTCGACGGCGAGCCCGTCATGCCCAACATGCAGCGGCTCAAGAGCGAGGGGGTCTGGTTCGAAAACTTCTTCGCCAACTCGTTCCGCACCGACCGCGGCGAGGTGGCCGTGCTGAGCGGCTTCCCGGCGCAGACGCTCCTCTCGGTGATGAAGCTCCCGGCCAAGGCCGCCACGCTCCCCTCCATCGCCCGCTCGCTCGTCCGCGAGGGCTATGCGACGAGCTTCACCTACGGCGGTGACCTCAACTTCACCAACCAGGCCTCGTACCTCTACGCCACGGGGTGGCAGGAGCTCCTCTGGCAGCGCAACCTCCGTTTCGATACGCCGCCGGCCGACTGGGGCTACGACGATGCGGTGATGTGCGACTTCTTCGCCGACCGCGTCATCGAACTCGACGCTGCGGGTCGGCCCTTCCTCGCCGGACTGCTCACGCTGAGCAGCCACACCCCCTTCGACGTCCCCTACGAGCGCTTCGACAACAAGGTGCTCAACGCCATGGCCTTCACCGACGGGTGCATCGGGCGCATGGTCGGGCGGCTGAAGGACTCGCCCGCATGGGAGAACCTGCTGCTGGTGCTGGTCGCCGACCACGGCTATCCCTATCCCGACGGCATCGCCTACAACATCCCGCTGCGCCACCGCATCCCGCTCCTGTGGCTCGGCGGCGCCGTCGCCCGCCCGCGTGTGGTCGGGGACTACGCGTCGCAGATGGACCTGGCGGCGACGCTGCTGGGAAGCATGGGCGTCGACCATCGGGAGTTCGACTACAGCAAGGACCTCTTCGATACGGTCTCCCAGCCCCGGCGTTTCGCCTACTACACCTTCAACGAAGGGTTCGGCGTGGCCGACGCCTCGGGCGAGGCGGTGTGGGACTGTGCCGCCGACCGCGCCGTCTCGGTCACCTCGCCCGAGCTGCTCGACGTGGGCCGCACGCTGCTGCAGACGACCTACGTCGATATCGACCGGCGCTGAGCCGTCCCGGGCGACGGCCCCGGTTGCACGAGACCCTTTGCGGCCGGAAAATACCTGAAAATGGGGATTGCACGCCTCGCGCAGGATGGCTAACTTTGGGCGATGCAACCAAAACGCCCTGCCCCGGGCCTCTGCGGCGCGGTGCGGGGGAGCAAAACTCGGAACTATGTACAGATTGGGAAAATACGATGCCGACGACCGCATGTGCGACCTGGTGTGCGACAACTACGCCGTGCTGCTGGTCATGAGCCGCTTCGGCATCTCGCTCGGATTCGACGACGCCTCCATCGGCGAGGTATGCCGCGGGGCGGGGGTCGATACGGCGACCTTCCTGGCGGTGGTCAACATGCTGACCGGGGGCGACACCCTGTCGGCGGCCGACCCTGCAGCCGTCTCGGTTGAGGCGCTGCTGGGCTACCTCCACAATTCGCACGGCTACTTCCTCGATTTCCGCCTGCCGGCCATCCGCCGCAAGCTCATCGACGCGGTCGACTGCAGCAGCGACGTGGCGCTGGTGGTCATCCGCTTCTTCGACGCCTATGTGGCCGAGGTGCAGAAACACATGGCCTACGAGGAGGAGCGGGTCTTCCCCTACGTGCGGGCGCTGCTCGCGGGTGACCGCCCGGCCGACTACTCCATCGACGTCTTCCGCCGCCACCACGACCAGGTCGAGTCGAAACTCTCGGAGTTCAAGCGCATCCTGATTCGCTACTACCCGGCCCAGGGGACCAACGAGCTCAACGGCGTACTCTTCGACATCTTCACCTGCGAGCAGGACCTCGCCTCGCACAACGCCGTCGAGGACCGGCTCTTCATCCCGGCCATCAAGCGCCGCGAGGAGGAAGGAGGCGTGCGATGAGCAAGGTGCTGAAACTCGCCGTCGCCGAGCCCTCGGCCATCATCCGCTGCGGGCTGCTCGCCCTGCTGCGCGGGCTGCCGGGGATGAATCTCGACATCCTCGAAATCGGCGACATGTCGCGCCTGTCGGCCCTGCTTGCGCGCCACCGGCCCGACGTGCTGGTGGTCAACCCCGCCTCGCTGGGGCTCTGCACGCCGCGCCAGCTGCGCGAGCAGTCGGGCTGCGAGGGGCTGAAGTGCGTGGCGCTGCCGCTGGCGATGACCGACTCCTCGGTGCTCAACGCCTACGACGAGACCTTCTCGCTCTACGATTCGGAGGAGCAGCTCCGCGCCAAGATGCTCCGGCTGGGCGAGGGGCGCGGTGCGCAGGAGCGTCAGGAACCCCTCTCGGCCCGCGAGCGCGAAATCGTCGTCTGCATCGTCAAGGGTATGACCAACAAGCAGATAGCCGACCATCTCTGCATCTCGGCGCATACGGTCATCACCCACCGCCGCAACATTGTCTCCAAACTGCAGATTCACTCGCCGGCCGGTCTGACCATCTATGCCATCGTCAACAAGCTGGTCGAACTCTCCGACGTCAAGGACTCCATAGCCGACATCTGACCCATGTCACACGAAGACCATCACCATCATCACCACCACCTCCCGGCCGACGCCTCGTCGCTCAACCGGGCATTCCGGCTGGGCATCGCGCTCAACCTGCTCTTTGTCATCGTCGAGTTCGTCGTAGGCCTCTGCTACGGCTCGATGGGGCTGCTCTCCGATGCGGGGCACAACCTGAGCGACGTGGCCGGCCTGCTGCTGGCGATGCTCGCCTTCCGGCTGGCGCAGACCCCCGCCACGCCGCGCTATACCTATGGCTACAAGAAGAGCACGGTGCTCATCTCGCTGCTCAACTCGCTCATCCTGCTCATCGCCGTCGGCGTGATTGTGGCCGAGAGCATCGGCCGCATGCTCCATCCCGAGACGGTCACGGGCGATGCCATCGCCTGGACGGCCGGCGTCGGTGTCGTGGTCAACGGCTTCACGGCGTGGCTGTTTCTGAAGGACAAGGACCGTGATCTGAATGTCAAGGGCGCATATCTGCACATGGCGGCCGATGCGCTCGTCTCGGTCGGCGTGCTCCTCTCGGGCGTCGTCATCTCGTGGACGGGCTGGACGCTCATCGACCCGATTGTGGGCCTTGCCGTGGCGGCCGTCATCGTCGGCTCGGTCTGGTCGCTGCTGCGCGACAGCCTGCGCCTCTCGCTCGACGGCGTGCCCGGCGGCATCCGCATCGAGGAGGTCGCGCGGAGCATGGAGGCGGTCGAGGGGGTGCGCGGCGTCCACCACATCCACGTCTGGGCCATCAGCACCACCGAAAACGCCCTGACGGCCCACGTTGTGCTCGACGAGCTCGGGCGGATGGAGGAGGTGAAGCACCGGCTCAAGGAGCTGCTCCGCGAAGAGGGCATCCGCCACGCCACGCTCGAATTCGAGACGGCGCAGGAGCATTGCCGCGAACCGCATGACCTCTGAGTGCCGCCCGCGGCCGCAGGGTAAGGCGAAGGGAAAAAGCCCCGCATCCTCCGATGGATGCGGGGCTTTGTGTGTGAGTGCGGGTGGCTGCGACGGACGGGGCGCCGACCGCCCGTCGTCGGGCGGACCTCCTGCAGGTGCCGGTCAGGGGACGGGGTCGTAGCCGCTGCCTCCCCACGGATGGCACCGCGCCAGACGGCGCAGCGTCAGCCAGCTTCCCTTCAGCGGACCGTACTTGCGCAGCGCCTCGACGGCATACTGCGAGCAGGTGGGCGTGAAGCGGCACGACGGGGGCGTGAAGGGCGAGATGCAGTAGCGGTAGAACTGCACCAGCACGAGCAGCGGAAGGGCGGCGATGCGCTTAAAGCCGTCCCGCAACGTTTTCCAGAATCCGGCGGACGGCATGGGCGATGGTCTTGTAGGGAAGCACCTCCTTCGAGGAGTAAATCAGCGCCAAATCGACGTTCGACTGACCGCAATGGTTCGTGAGCAGCTGCTTCTGCAGACGGTATGCCTCCTTCGTGCGGCGCCGCAGCAGGTTGCGGCGGTTGGCCCGCTTGTGGAACTTCTTGGGGACCGAGAAGAGCACCTCGACCGACGGCTCGACGTCGGGTTCGGCGTAGCAGACATACCGGAACGGGAAGACGAAGCCCCCCTCGCCGTGCTGGAACAGCCTGCGTACGGCTCCGAGCGAGCGGAGCCGCTCCGACGGGCGAAGGGCGTGGGGATGCTGCATCATGCGGCGGTGGTTTGGACTATTTGGCGGCCTCCGTACGGCGTACGCGGCTCTTCTTGGCGAGTTTGTGCTGCTGGATGCGGATGAACTCCTCCTTGCGGGTGTCGGTGGTCATCTCCACGGTGTCGGGCTCCTCGCCGCCGGCCACCTTCGTCAGGAAGATGTCGACGGCCTTGGCCATCGACGGCGCCTCGGGCGTCGGGGCGTTGGCACGCACCTTCAGTCCGGCGTCGAGCGCCGCGCGCAGCGTACCCTCGCCGAAGACGGCGATGGAGGGCAGCTCCTCGGTGCTGAATTTCTCGACGAGCGCCTTGACGTCCGACGGCGAGTAGAGTGCCAGCAGACCGAACTCCGTCGGGTTGAGCTCGCTCAGGTCCGAAGCCTCCGTACGGGCCAGAATGACCGGGTGGAACGACAGCTTGAGCTTGGCCAGCGTCTCGGGCAGTTCGGGCTTGTGGGGCTCGCTCAGCGTGAGCAGGAACTTCTCTTCCTTGTGCTTGACGATGAGCTCGATGAGCGAGGTGAACGAACCGTCGCCGAACGAGATTTTCCGCTTGCGGTAGACGATGTATTTCTGCAGATAGAGCGCCACGGCCTCCGTCTGGCAGATGTATTTCATGGTTTCGGGCACGGTGATACGGGCCTCTTCGCAGATGTGGAAGAAGCTGTCGATGGTGGTGCGCGAGGTGAAGATGACGGCCGTATGGTCGAGAATCTCGACACGCTGGCCGCGGAACTCCTTCAGCGAGACGCCGACGACGCGGATAAAAGGTTTGTATTCGATGGCGACGTTGTGCTTCCGGGAGAGTTCGTAGAATGGGGACTTCTCGATGATTGCAGGACGAGGCTGCGATACTAAAACTTTACTAACTTTCAATGCTCTAACCATTTTTACGGTTGGGCGCCCAATCTCACGACGAACTGCCACAACAGACTGACGGGAAAGATTTCCACGGCGCAAAGGTACAAAATCCAATGCAAAATCGAAACTTTTTTGCTGATAAAGAGCGCAAAAGTCTCCCTGAGGTACAGGAGGAACGTAATGAACAATCCGGCAGCGAGCAGCGAAATCCAGACTGCGTCGCTGCCCTGCGGACTCAGCGCGAAGAGCAGCACGACGGGGGCGAGCGATACCGCGCCGAGTGCCGCGTAGCCCCGCTTGATGCGGATGAGCTGCGTGACGAAGGGCCCCGTGAGGGTCACTCCGCCGACGATGCGCAGCAGCAGGATGCCGTAGAGGTAGAAGAGGAGCGAGGCCAGGGCGACGCCCAGTGTCAGCAGCAGCGAGACGCCGCCGCCCGCTTCGCGGAGCAGCGCCGGGCCGATTTCGGGCCGGTCGCAGAGCCGTACGGCCGAGACGCCCGCAAAGAGGATGCCCAGTACGAGGGCGATGTTCAGGAAGCGGGTGAAGCCGGCGTTGCCCGTCTCCTCGGAGGAGCGCTCCGACTGGCGCCGTTCGAAGGCGACGCGGGCGATGAGCGCGCGGATGTCGTTGGGGTATTGGTAGAGCAGCAGTCCGAAGATGACGCTCAACAGCAGCACCAGCCCCTGGAACGAAACCTCGTCGGTCAGCCGCGGCAGGGCGGGGGCCGGTATCCTGTCCGGTAGGGCCAGTGTGGCCTGTGTGCCGAAGAGCTCCTCGGCGCCGACCGTGCGGAACTCCTCGAGCGGGGTGCCGTCGGGCAGGTAGTGGAACGAGGTGGCCGTCTTGTAGAGCGAATCGCCCGGCATGAAGGCATTCAGCGGGTTCTGCCAGAGCGAGTCGCCCGCCTGTGCGCCGAGCGAGTCGGCCCCGCGGAGCGAGTCGGGCATGTCGGCCTGCAGGGAGTCCCTGCGGACGGCCGGGGCGGGGGAGGATGCCCCGGCCGTTGCGGCCGGGCGGAGCGTCACGCTGTCGGGCCGCTCGCCCCGATGCGGAGCGGCGCTGTGGGCCGCACTGTCATGGGCCGCATTGCCGGGGCCGGTATTGCCGGGGGTCGCATCGCCGCCCGATGCGGGCATGGGGCGTGCGGAGCCGTCGGATGCGGTGCCGGGGGTTGCGGCAGGCTGCGACGGAGCCTCCCGAAGCGCCGTTGTCGTGCTGTCTCCGTCGGTCCGGGACGGCGCCGGATGCTGCGGTGCGGCGGACTCCCCGAGGACGGGAAGCCCTCCTTCCGATGCCGTGGAACCCGTTCCGGCCGTCGGAACGGGGAGGTATGTCATGACGGAGGAGTTCATTGTTCGAAGCTGCGTTTAAGCGTGACGCGGATGGTCGTACCCTTGCCGATTTCCGAATCGATGACGGCGATTTTCCCGCCGTGGTACTCCTCGACGATGCGCCGCGAGAGCGAGAGGCCGAGGCCCCAGCCGCGGGTCTTGGTCGTGAAGCCCGGTTCGAAAATCCGCTTCCAGTTGCTCTTCGGGATACCCTTGCCCGTATCGCGCACGTCGACCATCACGTATTTGTCGTCCGACGAGATGCGCACGTCGATGGCGCCGTGGCCCTGCAGTGCGTCGAGCGAGTTCTTCATCAGGTTTTCGACTACCCACTCGAAGAGCGCCGCGTTGATGTTGGCCTGCACCGGGGCGATGGCCAGCCCGTTGTAGTCGAGCGTCACGTTGCGCGGGATGCGCTTGCGGAAGTACATGACCGACTCGCCCACCACCTCGTTGATGTTGGCGGGGGTGAGCGGGGTCTCGGAGCCGATTTTCGAGAAGCGGTCGACGATTTTCATCAGATGGGCGAGGTCCTTGCCCATTTCGTCGACGGCGCTCTGGTCGACGGGCTGCGTGCGCAGGTATTCGAGCCATCCGAGCAGCGACGAGGTGGGGGTGCCCAGCTGGTGGGCGGTCTCCTTGGCCAGGCCAATCCATACGCGGTTCTGCTCGTCGTGCTTCGTCGAGCGGAAGGCGATGAATCCCAGCAGGATGAATGCCGTGATGACCAGCAGCTGGATGTAGGGGAAGTAGTAGAGCGACTTGAGCAGCGCCGACTGCCCGTAGAAGATGATGTGGTAGTGTTCGCTCGACCACCAGTAGCGAATCTGCACCGGCGGATTCTCGTCGGTGAAGCGGTCAATCTGGTGGCGCAGCCTGTCGGGGTGGTCGAGAATCTCGTCGGGCACCAGGTGCGAGTAGTGGACCTTGAGGTTCTCGTCGGTGATGATGAAGGGGATGTTGTTGCTGTTGTTGATGATGTCCTGGATGAGGGGGTCCTGCGCCGAGTTGCCCATCACGTCGCGGTTGGCCCGCTCCATGGCGTGGGTCCAGAGCACCACGTCGTGCTGCTCCTTCTCCTTGAGGCGCTGGGCCATGTTGTTGGTGTAGAGCAGCGACAGCGTCCCGAGCACGAGGCCGACGATGATGACGACCACGCGGTTGCGGAACGAAAAGTTGCGGAACGATAATATGTTGCGTCCGAATTTCATGGTTTTCAGGTTTGCTCCTTCACGGCCGGCTGCCCCTCCGGGTCCCGACCCCTTCACTCATCGCCTCCGGCGGCGCTATTTGCGGGCCGTGTCCTGCTCGCGGGTGATGCGCCGGTACTCGTCGGGCGAGGAGAGCACCTCGACGGCGCGCTGCACCTCCCCGTCGCCGGGCAGCGAGTGTTCGATGACCCCCTGCGAATAGGCGTAACGCAGGATGATTTCGTTCTCGAGCGTCTCGGAAATCTCCTGCCGGTAGGTCTCCAGGTTGGTCTGCGTGTCGTCGCGGACCTCGGCCTCGAGCTCCTCCAGACGCTTGTCCAGCTCCGTGTAGCGCTCCCCTTCGGCAGCCTTGCGCAGGCTCTTGAGCGCGCGGCGCGTCTCCGACTCGTAGGGGACCTTCTTGTCCTTCATGAAGGCGACGAAGTCGTCGTAGGTCGCCGAGTCGAGCGCGAAGCCCTTCAGGTCGAAGGGCTCGCCGGCATGCCGGCGCATGTAGCCGTCGACGAAATCCTCGACAAAGCCCAGCGCATAGAGCGTCACCGCGAAGCGGCTGATGTATTCGGGTTCGGTGCGGATGTCGGGTATGATGCCGCCTCCGTCGTAGACCTTGCGGCCGGCGGCGGTCGTGAATTCGCGGATGAGCGAGTCGGGGACGCTCTTCACCTCGCCCTGCTGCGAGTGGGAGTAGTCGATGGCCTGGATGCAGCGCCCCGAGGGGATGTAGTATTTGGCCGTCGTCAGCTTGAGGTAGGCGTTGTAGCCCAGCGGGCGCGTCGACTGCACGAGACCCTTGCCGAAGCTCTTCTGGCCGATGAGCACCGCGCGGTCGAGGTCCTGCAACGCCCCGGCGACGATCTCCGCCGCCGATGCCGAACTGCCGTTGATCAGCACCGTCAGCGGCAGGTCTGCAAGGATCGGCTCCGTGTCGGTGCGGAACACCTGCTTCGAATCTTCCGAACGCCCCTTGGTGCTGACCACCTCGGTCCCTTTGGGGACGAACATTCCCAGGATTTTGACCGCCTCCTGCATGATGCCGCCGCCGTTGGAGCGGTAGTCGAGCACAAGCCCTTTCAGCGGCCTTTCGGTGCGCAGCCGTTCGATGGCTGCGCGCATCTCCTCGTAGCATCCTTCGGTGAAGTCGCTGTGGCGGGTGGAGCCCGTGGCCCCCGGCGGCCCCCACCAGGGATCCCGGAACCGCGATCCGTTCGCGGCGGATCGCCGCCGTCTGCTGCGTGCCGTCGAGGTGCTCGACGGTCACTTTGACCTTGCTGCCCGGCTCGCCCTTGAGACGCGAGGAGACCAGCTCGGTCGTGAAGCCTTTGGCGTCCTTGCCGTCGATCGAGAGGATTTTGTCGCCGATCTTCAGCCCGGCCTTGTCGGCGGGCGATCCCTGGTAGGGCTGCGCGATGCGAACGTAGT
>OGPV01002733.1_pt1 | contig 10045 bp, 6 predicted proteins | sample 1553001 | NCBI WGS metagenome assembly OGPV01 (sample SAMEA2580268, study PRJEB22360) | human gut metagenome | biome: human gut; feature: human-associated habitat; material: faeces | place: Denmark | collected 2008/2010
ACACTTTCACTCGCAGTTGGGGCAGCAGGGGTTGCGGTCGCCGTAGCCGTTGTCGATCTTGGTCACGTAGGGGAAGAACTTCGCTTCGCGCACCCATGCGAGCGGGAATGCCGCCTCGGCGCGGGTGTAGGGATGCGTCCATTCGCCGGCGATCTCGACGGCGGTGTGCGGCGCGTTGGCGACCACGTTGTCGGACTGCCCCGCGGCGGCTTCGCATTCGCGCTTGATGCTCACCAGCGCTTCGATGAAGCGATCCATTTCGGCCTTCGGTTCCGATTCGGTCGGTTCGACCATCAGCGTCTCGTGCACGGGGAACGAGAGCGTCGGGGCGTGGAACCCGTAGTCCATCAGGCGGTGGGCGATGTCGCCGCAGTCGATGTTGTAGTCCTTCTTGAAAGAGGTCAGGTCGAGGATCATCTCGTGTCCCACGCGGCCGGTCTCGCCCGAATAATAGGTACGGTATTCCGGTGCCAGCGCCGAGGACATGTAGTTGGCATTGACGATCGCCATTTCGGTGGCGCGGCGCAGCCCGTTTCCACCCAGCATCTTGATATAACCGTAGGTTATGGGCAGCAGCATGGCGGAGCCCCAGGGTGCCGACGCCACGGCCGTGATGCCCTCGTCGCCGCCCGTCGGCATAACCGGATGCGAGGGGAGGAACGCCCTGAGGTGCTCGGCGACGCAGATCGGGCCCACGCCCGGGCCGCCGCCCCCGTGGGGCATGGCGAAGGTCTTGTGCAGGTTGAGGTGGCAGACGTCGGCGCCGATGTAGCCGGGATTGGTCAGCCCCACCTGTGCGTTCATGTTGGCGCCGTCCATGTAGACCTGCCCGCCTGCGTCGTGCACGGCGTCCACGATCTCGCGGATGCGGCTCTCGAACACGCCGTGCGTCGAGGGGTAGGTGACCATCAGCCCGCACAGCTCCGAACTGTATTCCCCGGCCTTGGCCTTGAGGTCTTCGACGTCGATGTTGCCCTTGTCGTCACAGGCCACCGTGACGATCTTCATGCCGGCCATGGCGGCCGACGCGGGGTTGGTGCCGTGGGCCGAGGCCGGGATCAGCACCACGTTGCGGTAGCCCTGTCCGCGGCTCTGGTGGTAGGCGCGGATCACCATCAGCCCGGCGTATTCGCCCGCAGCGCCCGAGTTGGGTTGCAGGGAGCAGGCCGCGAAGCCCGTGATCGTCGCCAGGTCGTTTTCCAACTCCGTGATTAACTGCATGTAACCTTCGGCCTGGTCGGCCGGGGCGAAGGGGTGCATCATCTGGAAGCCCGTCAGCGAGAGCGGCTGCATGAGCGCCGCGGCGTTGAGCTTCATGGTGCACGAACCTAAAGAGATCATCGAATTGGCGAGCGAGATGTCCCTCAGTTCGAGCTTCTTGATGTAGCGCATCAGGTCGCTTTCCGAGCGGTAGGTGTTGAAGACCGCCTCCGAGAGGTAGGCCGTGCGGCGGCGCAGGGCGGCCGGCACGCGGCTTTCGGTGACGGGCTTTACGGCCTTGGCTTTCCTGCCTTTGGCGGCGGCGAAGATGCGTATTACCTCGGCGACCTCTTCGGGGGTGGTCACCTCGTCGAACGACATGCGCACGGAGCCTTCGGTGGGGTAGTAGAAGTTGATGCCGCTTTCGAGTGCCAGCGACTGCACGACGGCGGCTTCGGCCGAGACTTCGAGCGTGTCGAAGAAGTCTGCGGCGGCGAGTTTGTAATCCATCGCCTGGAGTGCGTCGGCGACCGTTGCGGCGGCCAGGTGGGCCGTGTCGGCAGCGCGTTTCAGCCCCTCGGGGCCGTTGTAGACGCAGTAGAAGCCTGCCATCGAGGCCATCAGCGCCGAGGCGGTGCAGATGTTCGACGTGGCGCGTTCGCGCTTGATATGCTGTTCGCGCATCTGGAGCGCCATGCGCAGCGCCTTGTTGCCGAGGCGGTCGACCGAGACGCCGATGATGCGGCCGGGCATGTTGCGCTTGTAGGCCTCGCGCGTGGCCATGTAGCCTGCGCCGGGGCCGCCGAAGCCCATCGGGGTGCCCAGGCGTTGCGTCGAGCCGACGGCGATGTCGGCGCCCCACTCGCCGGGGGATTTGAGCAGCGCCAGCGAAAGCAGGTCGGCGGCAGCCGTGACCAGCACGCCCTTGGCATGTGCCGCGGCCGTGAAGTCCGTATAGTCGCGCACGGCGCCGTTGGCGGCCGGGTACTGGACGATGGCGCCGAACTCCTTGCCCGTGAAGCTGTATTCGTCGTATTCGTCGACGATCAGTTCGATGCCGAACGGTTCGCTGCGCGTGAGCAGCACGTCGAGCGTCTGCGGGAAGATGTTGCGGTCGACGAAGAGCTGGTTGCGACCTTCCCTGACCGCTTCGCGCGAGCGCAGCGCGAACATCATCAGCATGGCTTCGGCGGCGGCCGTGCCCTCGTCCAGGAGCGAGCAGTTGCCGATCTCCATGCCCGTGAGCGAGATCACGGCGGTTTGGAAGTTCAGCAGCGCCTCGAGGCGGCCCTGCGAGATCTCGGCCTGGTAGGGCGTGTAGGAGGTGTACCAGGCGGGGTTCTCGAAGACGTTGCGCACGATGGCGGCCGGGACGGCACAGGGGTAGTAGCCCATGCCGATGAACGATCTGAGGCAGCGGTTGCGGTCGGCCAGCGAGCGGATGTGGGCGGCGAATTCGTATTCGCTCATCCCTTCGGCCGGCAGTGCGAGCGGCTTCTTGAGCCGGATGGACTGGGGAATGACCTGCGAGATCAGTTCGTCGACCGACTTTGCGCCGATCACTTCGAGCATGGCTTTGAGGTCTTTTTCGTTGCTGACGCCGATGTGGCGTTCGGAAAACTTGTCGAACATAGTTATCATCAATTGGTTATTGTCGTCGGATGCGCCGGGCGGCGCGTAATTCCCATGCAAAAATACTATTTTTACGAAGACCGCAAGCGCCTGCCGGGCTTATATTTTCCGTCGCAGGCCGCATGCGGCGCCGCATCCTGCCGGGCGGTGTCCCGGCATTGGCGGGGTACGGGGCGGGGAGTCCGGCGGGGCTTTCCGGGGTCAGTACTTGAAACTGCTGCCGCCGATGAATTCCCGGATGATCGACGTGGGCGGGATCTCATCGGGCGGGATGGGGGTGAAGTTTTTCAGGAACTTCAGCATGCGCCGCGCCTCGTCGTACTCGGGTACCGTGTCGGGAACCTCGCGGAGGATCTTTTCGGCATAGGGGCGCAACACCGAGATTTCGTAGAAAAGCGACGAGTTGAGCATGACGTCGGCGTTTTCCTGGTAGGGGAAGATGTGTTTCTCCTCGCCGCGGCGGACGGAGCCCCAGCGCGAAAGCGTCGCCACGGCATCGGCGCCGCGTTGCGTATAGTCGCGCGTGAGGCGGCGCAGCAGGCGGTTGTCGGTCGTGGCGATGCGCGAGAGGTTGTCCATCGCCACCGACGTGAAGCACGAGATGTAGATGCGGAATTTCTGCGCTTCGGGGACGCTCGGGGTGAGGCGCGGGTTGAGCCCGTGGATGCCCTCGACGATCAGGATCGAACGCTCGTCGAGCGTCAGCGGGTTGTTGTGCCACGTGCGGCGGCCCGTGATGAAGTCGTAGCGCGGGATGTCGACGCTTTCGCCGCGCATCAGGCGGCAGAGGTGGTCGTTGAACAGGTCGAGGTCGATGGCTTCGAGCGCCTCGTAGTCGTAATCGCCGTCGGCGTCGCGCGGGGTCTTTTCGCGGTCGACGAAATAGTCGTCGAGCGAGATCAGCACCGGCTGCAGCCCCAGTACCCCGAGCTGGATGCCCAGCCGTTTGGCCGAGGTGGTCTTGCCGCTCGACGAGGGGCCCGAGATCAGCACCATGCGTACGCCGCGCGAGATGTTGGCGTCGTAGATCGTGTCGGCGACCCATGCGAACTTGCGTTCGTGGAACGCTTCGGCCAGTTTGATCATGCCGCCCGCGTCGCCCGCGAGCACCTTGGAGTTGACGGCGCCCACGGTGGGCACGCCCATGATCCGCACCCAGGACTGGTATTCCTGGAAGATGCCGAACATCTTTTCCTGTTCGACGTTGGTGTTGAGCCGGTCGGGCGCCGTGCGCAGCGGCAGGGCGAGGTAGAACCCGTTGTAGTAGGGTTCGATGCCGAACAGGTCGACGAACCCCGTCGAGGGCGCCAGCGCGCCGTAGAAATAACCGTCGGTGTCGCCGAGCGTATAGAGGTCGCTGTAAAGCCGCGGGCGGGTGTCCAGCAGGGCGATCTTGTCGGTGAGGCCCTGGGCTGCATAGCGGGCGCGGACTTCGCTCGTGAGGATCTTCATGCGGCTGATCGGCAGGTCTTGCGCCACCAGGTCGCGCATGTGCCCTTCGAGTGCCTCGGCCAGCCCGGGCGTGAATTCGTCGATGCCCTCGATCTCGCAGTAAAAGCCGTTCTGCCCCATCGAATGGCGGATGTGGAGCGTCTTGCCCGGAAAGAGATCGCGGGCGGCTTTCTGCAGGATGAACCACGACGTGCGCTGGTAGACGCGGATGCCGGCGAAGGAGGTGATGTCCACGAAACGGACGGTCACCGGGGTATATATTTTGTAATACAGTTCCTTGATGCGGTTGTTGACCAGGGCGGCAAGGAACGGGTAGGGCCCCGGCGCGACCCGCTTTGCGACCTCGGAAAGCGGGGTGCCCATCGGCACCTCGACCGTACCGCCGAGGTTTTCGCATATGATTTCGATGATATTTGTCATAAGATTTTCAGGCTTGAAAACATGTAAAGATATGAATAATTTATAACTTTGACAAACTAAAACCTGTGTTATGAAAGGAATACTGAGGATGGGGCTGGTCGCCGTTGCGGCGCTCGCCGCGGCCTGCGCACCCCGCGAAAGGACGCTCGTATTGCTGTCGACGAACGACATGCACGCAAAGATACAGAATTTCCCGCGGCTGGCGTCGGCCGTCGAGGCGTGCCGCGATACGGCCCAACTGGTGGTGCTGGTCGATGCCGGCGACCGCTGGACGGGGAATGCCTATGTGGATATGGCGCCGACGCCCGGTATGCCGATGATCGCCCTGATGAACGAACTGGGGTATGACGTGGCGACGCTGGGCAACCATGAATTCGACCACGGGCAGGCGTTCCTGGGGCGGATGATCGACAGCATGGACTTCGAGGTGGTCTGCGCCAACGTGGTGAGCGATACCTGCACGTTCCCCCGGCTGCCGCCCTATACGGTCATCGACCGGGACGGGATCCGGATCGGGTTCGTCGGCGTGGTGACCAACTACGAGGGGCCGGGGCATCCGGCGGGCAATGAATCGAGTTTCGCGGGGCTGGAGTTTCCCGACCCGCAGGCGATGGCCCTCGAATATGCCGCGGAGCTGCGGCCGGAGTGCGACGTGCTGGTGCTCGTGTCGCATATGGGCGACGACCGCGATGCGGAACTGCTGGGCCGTGGCCCGTCGCAGTACGACGTGGTGATCGGCGGGCATACGCACGAGGAGGTCGATACGCTGATCGGCGGCACGCTGCTGACCCAGACGGGCAAAGACCTGCGGAACATCGGCGTGACGACCGTACGGATGAAGGGGAATAAGGTCGCAGGGGTCGATTACCGGATCGTCCCGCTCGCCGATTACGAGCCGGATATCCTCTACCAGAAGCAGGTCGAGGCTTACTATGCCGACCCGGAGCTGAACAGACCCGTCGGGCGGTTCGGCAATGCCGCCGACAAGTGGGGACTTGCCAACTGGATGGCTGCGGAGGTCGATGCCGCGGATGGTCTTGGCGATGTAATCCAGCGGAGTATCCTTGAGCAGCTGGATGGCGGCGGCGGTAGCCGACGAGGCCGATGCCGACGTCGGTTTCTACCACATCGGCGGCGTGCGCCTCGATTCGATCCCCGCGGGCGGGGTGAGCGCGGCGAAGGTATACGGGCTGGAGCCGTTCGGGACGCTGGTCGCCGAGATGGAAATGACGCCCGCCCAGATGCGCCGCATGATCGTGTCGAAGTACAACGACCCGGTGAACGCCAAGGAGGCGCACCGCATCGACCTGATTTCGACCACGCCCTATGTGATCGTCACCGATGCGGCGGACAACGCCCTCGACGTGCAGTTCCCGAAGCTGCGCGAGGGGCGGAAGTACAAGGTCGCCGTGAGCGACTATATCTACCGGAATTACAAGGATATGGAATATACCGGCGGGGAAATCACCGACGAGAAGGTGGCCGACATCCTGCTCGAAGAGCTCAGGGACGACAGCCCGCTGAAGATCGACAACACCCCGCGGCAACGGGTGGTGCGCAAATAGGCGCCGCGGACGACGCCCGGAGGCTTCCGCGGGACGCAAATAACCGCCTGATTTTTTGCAGATTCGCAAAAAACCGTTACCTTTGTAGCCCTCACGTATGCGCATAAGGCGCGTAAGCGGGGGCTACGAGTTTAATTATTAATCATTTAACGAGCGATTGTATCGCAAAAAGAATTTCCATCATGGAAGAAACGAAAAATGTAGTCACGAACGAGAATTTCGACTGGAACGCGTATGAAAACGACCTGGGAGTCTATGACCATCCCAAGGAGGAGATCGCAGAGGCTTACGACAAGACGCTTTCGAACGTCAACGTCGGCGAGGTCGTGGAAGGTACCGTTACGGGCATTACCAAGCGCGAGGTTCTCGTGAACATCGGCTACAAGAGCGAGGGCGTCATTCCCGTTTCCGAGTTCCGTTACAACCCCGACCTGAAGGTCGGCGACAAGATCGAGGTCTATGTCGAGTCGGCCGAGGACAAGGGCGGACAGCTGGTTCTTTCGCACAAGAAGGCACGTCAGCTCAAATCGTGGGATCGTGTGAACGAGGCCCTCGAAAAGGACGAAATCATCAAGGGTTACATCAAGTGCCGCACCAAGGGCGGTATGATCGTCGACGTATTCGGCATCGAGGCGTTCCTGCCCGGTTCGCAGATCGACGTGAAGCCCATCCGCGACTACGATGTATACGTGGACAAGACCATGGAGTTCAAGGTGGTGAAAATCAACCAGGAGTTCCGCAACGTGGTCGTTTCGCACAAGGCGCTCATCGAGGCCGAACTCGAAGCGCAGAAGCAGGTTATCATGTCGAAACTCGAGAAGGGCCAGATCCTCGAGGGTACTGTCAAGAACATCACCTCGTACGGCGTATTCGTCGACCTGGGCGGTGTGGACGGCCTGATCCATATCACCGACCTCTCGTGGGGCCGCGTGAACCACCCCGAAGAGATCGTGGCGCTCGACCAGAAGATCCAGGTCGTTATCCTCGATTTCGACGACGCCAAGAAGCGTATCGCACTGGGCCTGAAGCAGCTCACCCCGCATCCATGGGAGGCGCTCGACCAGAACCTCAAGGTCGGCGACAAGGTCAAGGGCCGCGTGGTCGTGATGGCCGACTACGGCGCATTCGTGGAGATCGCCCCCGGTGTTGAGGGACTGATCCACGTGTCGGAGATGTCGTGGAGCCAGCACCTGCGCTCGGCGCAGGAGTTCATGAAGGTCGGCGACGAAGTCGAGGCCGTCATCCTGACGCTCGACCGCGAGGAGCGCAAGATGTCGCTGGGCATCAAGCAGCTTACTCCCGATCCCTGGGAAAATATCGAAACCAAGTATCCCGTCGGCACGAAGTGCACGGCCAAGGTGCGCAACTTTACCAACTTCGGTATCTTCGTCGAGATCGAGGAAGGTATCGACGGCCTGATCCACATTTCCGACCTGAGCTGGACGAAGAAGGTAAAGCACCCCGGCGAATTCACGTCGGTGGGCGCTGACATCGACGTCGTGGTGCTCGAGATCGACAAGGAGAACCGCCGTCTGTCGCTGGGCCACAAGCAGCTTGAGGAGAACCCCTGGAACGAGTTCGAGAACCAGTTCTCGGTAGACAGCATTCACGAGGGTACGATCACCGAGATGACCGACAAGGGCGCAGTCGTCGCATTGGGCGAGAACGTGGAGGGCTTCTGCCCCGCACGCCAGCTCACCAAAGAGGACGGCACGACGCCGAAGGTGGGCGACAAGCTCGACTTCAAGGTGCTCGAGTTCTCGAAGGCTACCAAGCGCATCACCCTTTCGCACCTGCGTACGTATGAGGAGGCCAAGCGTGCCGAAGTGGCAGCCGAGAAGGCTGAGAAGCGTGCCGCCGCCGATGCTACGAAGTCGACCGTGAAGAAGATCAACGCTTCGGTCGAGAAGACGACGCTGGGCGACATCGCAGGTCTGGCCGCGCTGAAGAGCGCCATGGAGGCTGCCGAGGCGAAGAACGCCAAGAAGGCTGCCAAGGAAGAGAAGGCCGAGGAGTAATCCCCGCACGGAGGGACGGTGCAGCCGTCCGCCGATATATCGAAAGAACCGCAGGCATTGCGCCTGCGGTTCTTTTTTTGTGGGCGCGGGGAAAGGTGGGGCAGTTGGTCGCGGTTGGGAAAAGGATTGCGGGGCGGGGTGCGGATAGACTTGGGCGAAGGATAGGCCGGGAGCGGTGAAGGACTGCGGCGGAAAATGTGGGAGAGGAGGAGCGGCGGTAGGCAGGGAAAGGAGATGGGCGGGGCCGGGGCAAGGTAAGGAGATTGGGAAAAGGCTGTGCTGAAATCGGAGGCAGGACGGGTGCAGGACGGGGAAAAGCGGGACGGAATCGGAGATGGGTCGGGAACGGGATAGGGAACGGCGGGACGGGAAACGGCGGCATGACGGGAGAGGAACAGGGTAAGGGGGACAGTATTGGAGTGACGGGAATGAGACGGTGAGAGGCGGGACGGAATCGGTGGCAGGACGGGAGCGGTAAACAATATGGGAGCAGGTGCGGCGGGTTGAGGCGGAGGGCTGGGCTTTTCGCCTCACCCCGGGAAAGTTTACCGCCGATTTCCTGGATGCGGGGCAATAACTCGGTAAATTTCGCGTCTTTTAATAAATCAATACCCGCGCCTGATGAAAAAGCTGATTTTATCCCTGTTTTCGTTGTTTGCCGTTTTCGCGGGTGTCCCGCATTGCCTGGGGAGCCCTGCTCCCGAGGAGGTTCGGGCGTCGCAGCCCGGCCGGGAGAGGCGGCACGGGGGTTACTCGAAGGACAACTGGACGGTGTATTACCAGGGCCGGAAGGTGAAGGGTGCTTCGGCATCGTCGTTCACGGATCTCGGCGGCGGGTACGGTAAGGACAACTGGACGGTGTTTTACCGCGGCCGGAAGGTCGAAGGGGCATCGGCTTCGTCGTTCGAGAGCCTCGGGAACGGGATAGGGAAAGACATCTGGCATACCTACCACTACGGGGAGCGGGATGACGGGAGCGCGTTGTCGGGCGAAAGGCTGGGCGGCGGTTACTCGAAGGACAGCTGGACGGTGTATTACCGCGGCCGGAAGGTGGACGGGGCGTCGGCGATGACCTTCGAGAGTCTCGGAGACGGATATGGAAAGGATGCCTGGAAGGTATTTTACATGGGCGGGGAGGTGAAGGGCGCCTCGGCACAAACGTTCGAAGAACTCGGGGAAGGATACGGGAAAGACGCATGGAAAGTCTATTACCGGGGGAAAGAGCTGCCGGGGGCATCGCCCGGTTCGTTCGAAGTGCCGCGCGACAGCTGGTGAGAAATGGCCGCCACCGGTATAATGACAGTGCCCTTCCGAACGGAAAGGCACTGTTTTTGTTTTCCGCAGGGTAAACCCCGAGACGGAATGAGCAGATTCAAACCCCACATCGCCCTGCTGATATGCAATATCGTATGGGCCATGGACTACCCGTTTTACAACATCGTATTGCCGCACTATGTCCACCCGATGGCCATGGTGGCGGGATCGCTGGTCGTCACGGCGCTTTTTTCGCTCGTGCCGCTGCTGTGGCAGAAGGCCGAACGGGTCGCGCGCGCCGACATCCGCAAGCTGATCGGCGCCGCGCTGCTGATCGGAGTGCTGCGCAAGGTATTCATCATGTACGGACTTTCGATGACTTCGCCCATCGACGGATCGATCATCGACACCATCGTCCCGCTGCTGGTGCTGCTGCTCTCCGTATTGCTGGGCATGGATCGCTTCACAAAGCTCAAAGTCTCGGGGCTGGTGCTCGGCATGGCC
>OGPV01002742.1_pt1 | contig 10017 bp, 8 predicted proteins | sample 1553001 | NCBI WGS metagenome assembly OGPV01 (sample SAMEA2580268, study PRJEB22360) | human gut metagenome | biome: human gut; feature: human-associated habitat; material: faeces | place: Denmark | collected 2008/2010
AGGTTCGGCAGGGAGCAATAAATTGAGATACCAGTCAATCGCCTGATTTCCCCAAAGAGTACCTGCCGCAATCCCTATAGAAAGGAATGGGCCAAAAGCAAACTTTGATTCACCGCTTAAACGTTTATGTATCATTCCGCAGATTCCGGCAAGGATTATTCCGACAAATGCCGAAAAGATAATAGCCTTGTGACCTATCACAAGCCCCGATACAGCCATAAGGACAGTATCACCAAGTTCAATACCTCTGATTTTTTCGCCTGTACGTTTTTTGATTACAGCTCCCGAAACTTCACCGATAATGAAAAAAGGCACGCTTACATACAAAGCACCGCAGATTCTGTTCATAATGGTAAGGTCGTCACAGAATATCGCAGACGGTACGGCAAGCAACGCTATTAACCCAAGCAGGCGTATATCGATTTCGAGAGTGTCCCAGTCCATGAAGCCTATTACTATAAGCAGTGAGAAAAGGAATGTACTTATAATAGCTTTCGGGGTTATGTCCATCACAAGAAATATAAGCACATACGCAAATCCGTTAAGGCTTTCTACTATGGGATAACGTGGAGAAATCTTTTCACCGCAGTTACGGCATTTTCCTCTCAGAAAAAGCCAGCTGAACACGGGTATTAAATCATAAGTTTTGATTTTTGCCCCACAGGTCATGCAGTGCGAAGCTCTCTTTGTAAGAGATTCTTCATTAGGAAGTCGCAGAATTACGACATTCAGAAAACTTCCGACACAGATACCGTAAAGAAAAATAAGAGCGTAGAAAAGAACATAAAATGCGGGGTCGAGGTTCTCAATCCCCAAGATTGGACTATTCATCTGTATTTCCTCCGTTTTGTTTTTTGTACACTGTTATTTTAACATAAATTAATCAATAATACAACCAGAAGAAAATTTTTGAATGGAGGTTTCATATACTATGGCAGGTAAACCAATAGGTGAATACTTGAAAGAAAAAGGACTTATCACTCAGGAACAACTTGAAATGGTTCTTGAGAAACAGAGGGAGTCGAATGGTCAGAAACGTTTCGGTGATGTAATAGTCGAACTCGGTGTACTCAGCGAAATCAGATTTACGCAGGCTCTTGCGGGAAAATTCAATATGCAGTACGTTGACCTCGGAAATATAGAAGTTGACGAAACCGTTGTAAAGAAAATCCCTGAACCGATGGCGAAGAAACACACCATTATCGCAATAGGTACACGAGGAAGCAGACTTATAGTAGCGACAAGTGACCCGTTCGACATGAACATATTTGAAGAAGTCAAGGTTGTTACCGGTATGGACTGCCGTCCGGTACTTGCGACAAAGACCGCTATTAACAAGGCTATCGGTAAACACTACCAGATGGATAACGTTTCAGAAGTCCTCGACAGTGTTAATAAGCTTAATGCAAGCGGAATGGGTCAGCAGGAAGATGCCGATTCCGTAGAAAGAGTAGAAAATGCTCCTGTTGTAAAGCTTGCTACAACTATTGTAGAGAACTCTTACAGAGCGGACGCTACCGACATACATATCGAACCTTTCAAGACTTACACAAGAATAAGAGTCCGTGTAAACGGCGACCTTGTGGAACTCATGAATATCAGCCATGCGGTTCACAATTCACTTATCACACGTCTTAAAATCATAAGCGGTATGAATATCGCAGAAAAGCGTATCCCGCAGGACGGACGTTTCACACAGGTAGTTGACGGAACAACGCTTGATGTCCGTGTGTCTTCGCTTCCTACAGTAAACGGCGAAAAGATAGTTATCCGTATTCTTTCAACGGGACAAATCGCCTTGAGAAAGATTACCGACCTCGGCATGAGCGAATACAACTACAAGATGTTTGAAAGCATGATTAAAGTACCGCACGGCGTTGTACTCGTAACAGGCCCTACAGGTTCAGGTAAAACAACAACTCTTTATGCGGCACTCGGTGAACTCGCTAAACCGAACGTAAACGTAATTACCGTTGAAGACCCGGTCGAAAAAAATATTGACGGTATAAATCAGGTTCAGGTAAACGCCAAGGCAGGTATGACATTCGCAGCTGCTCTTCGTTCTATTCTCCGTCAGGACCCTGACATTGTAATGATAGGTGAAATGCGTGATACCGAAACAGCCGAAATCGGTATCAGAGCCGCTATTACAGGTCATATGGTGCTTTCAACACTTCATACAAACGATGCCGCTTCAACAATCACCCGTCTTGTAGACATGGGAGTAGCACCTTACATGGTAGCAACGTCACTCATCGGTGTTATCGCACAGCGTCTTGTAAAGGTTCTCTGCCCTAAGTGCAAAAAGCCACGTCTTTCGACCGATGAAGAAAACAAGCTTATGAAAATCGACAAATCACTCACAATTTACGATGCTTGCGGTTGTCCGGAATGTAACAATACAGGTTATAAGGGCAGAACCGCTATTCACGAAATCATTCACAATACTTCCGAACTCTCAACCCTTATCGCAGAGGGCGGAGGCAAGGAACAGATTGAACAGATGGCTAAACAGCACGGCACAAGGCTTCTCCGTGATAACGTTTCCGAACTCGTACAGGCAGGCGTAACATCAATTGACGAACTTGTCCGTGTAACATACGCAGTATAATTTGAAAAGGAAGGGATTTTTCACAAATGACAGTAGATATTAATAAAATTCTCAATGAAGTAAGAGTATTGGGTTGTTCCGACTTGCACTTCACATCAGAAATCGCACCGGTTGTAAGACTTAACGGTTCTTTAAGAAAGCTCAGTTCATATCCGGTTATGGACGAAGAATTTATAATGGACATAGTAGACCAGATGACTACACCGGAACAGAAAAAAAGTATCAATCAACATATAGATACAGACTTTTCGTATACGACCAAGCTTGGCTATCGTCACAGAGTTAACGTTTACCGCCAGAGAAACAAGACCGCAATTGCGATACGTCTTCTCAGAAACGATATACCGACACTTGAAGACCTCATGCTTCCGCCGATTATGGCAGACTTTGCAATGCGTCCGAGAGGACTTGTGCTTGTAACAGGCCCTACAGGTTCAGGTAAGTCAACAACACTTGCGGCAATGATAGACTATGTAAATGTAAACAGGTCAGCCCATGTAATCACAATTGAAGACCCTATAGAATACGTTCACGAACATAAGAGATGTATGGTAAACCAAAGAGAAGTCGGTCAGGACGTTCCGGACTTTGCTTCAGCCCTCAGAGCCGCTCTCCGTGAAGACCCTGACGTTATCCTCGTAGGAGAAATGCGTGACTTTGAAACAATTTCCGCAGCCGTAACCGCAGCCGAAACGGGACACCTTGTATTCTCAACACTTCATACAACTTCCGCAGCCGACACAATCAACCGTATCATTGACGTATACCCGGAACATCAGCAGGGACAGATAAGAACCCAGCTTGCGAATACACTTGTAGGCGTAATTTCGCAGACACTTTTACCGAAGAAAGACAGTTCAGGACGAGTAGCGGCACTGGAAATTCTCAACGTTATAGATTCCTGTGCGGCTATGATAAGAGATAACAAGGTTCACATGATTCCGTCAGCAATTCAGACAGGTAAACAAAGCGGTATGATGTGCCTTGACCAGGAACTCGCAAGATATGCAAGGTCGGGAATGGTCGCAGAAGCGGACGCTCTCGAAAAGTGCCACGACAAAGCGGAATTTTACAGATACTTCAACATGAAATAAGCACAAAAAGAACTCAATATGTGCATGAAATTGCCTGAAAGTTAATATATCGTGAACGGCAATATATATTATGGAAATAAAAGATTGCACTTTTACTAAAAAATTAATACAAACAGACTTTTTATTGTGTGGTCTATAGAAAAAAATATCGAAAACGATTAAGTAACTATAAACCTTAGTCAAAATAAAGCACAAAAAACCGACAGACTTCTTTCCAAAACGTCAAATATAATAAAAGTGTCGATATATTGTAAAATACAATGTGCAATATTCACAAAGTTGTACTAACCGTTTCCGTTATTATAATGAAATTTATTGATTGTTAATTAAAAAGCTTGACAAACCGTTAAAGTGTTGATATAATAATAACCAAGGTAATCGAAAACAGATTAAAAATGACGTCAGATAAATCAGTTTTTGAAATCCTCTCTGAACGAAAAGAGAGGACAATCCGAAAGGATTTTTAAAAGGGAAAATAGGAGGGTTTTATTTATGAAACTTAATAAAATGAATAATAAAGTAAAGGGTTTTACACTCGTTGAACTTATCGTTGTTATCGCAATCATCGGCGTACTCGCAGCTATCCTCGTACCATCAATGATGGGTTACGTTCAGAAGGCAAAGCTCAACTCAGCTAACTCAAACGCTGACTCAGTATTCAAGGCAGCAGCTAACGCTTGTACAGAACTCGAAGTTGAAGGTAAAGTTGTTAACGGTACAATCAATTCAGCAGATACAGCTAATGCAAATGATGAATTTAAGACAAAGGTTAAGGCAGCTTTAAGCTTTAAGAGTTCAGCAATCTGGTCAGTAAAGGTTGACAACGGTCAGCCAAAGGCAGCTGCATATGCAGAATCTGCAACAGATAAGTATGTTGGTGCTAATCCGACACAGGTTACAATGGATGACATCAACGGCAAGAACGGTAAGACAGCTATCGGCGTAGGTACAGCAGGTCTTGCAAAGGCTCTTGAAATTGGTGAAAGCAAAACATCATCATCTAAATAATTTATCTAACGGACTACATAATAACTGAATAAATTAACATCCCGCAAATCTTCTGGTTTGCGGGACGTTTTTTTTTATTCTCTGTAGTCGCCTCTGTCGGTTACTATCTGATAACCTGCACTTTGCACACGTCTTTCCAGACAACCTTTACATTCGCCGGCTTCCTCGCCGGTACAGATTTTGTCATCATAGATTGAATAAAGCTTCCTGAAACGCACGGGCGAAAGGTTTGGCATAACGACATTTGCCCCGGCTTTTAAGCCGAGTTCACGCCCCTGTGGGTGAATTGTCCCGAGGGCTGTTGTGGCAGGTATCAGGGCATGAGGTAAAATAATCCTTGTGAGAGCGACCATTAAGAGAGTATCACGCAAAGTGCCTTTTTCCTTATCCCTGAATATTGTGTCACCTTGTGGAATGAAAGGGCCTATTCCCACCATGTGCGGACGGAAATTTTTTATAAAGAGTAAATCATTTGCGAGGTTCTCCGAAGTCTGATAAGGCGACCCCACCATAAAGCCCGCACCTGTCTGGAAACCAATTTCCTTTAAATCTCTCAGGCAACGCATACGGTTATCAAATGACATCGAAGACGGGTGAAGTTTTTCGTAATGGGATTTAGTAGCAGTTTCATGCCTTAATAAGTATCTTTCAGCACCGGCATTGAAAAATTCCGAGTAAGTTTCACGGCTTTTTTCGCCTATGGAAAGAGTAACCGCAACATCGGGGAATTTTTTCTTTATGGCTCTCACGATTTCGCAAATATGTTCATCGGTATAGAAATTGTCTTCACCGCTCTGGAGTACGAAAGTTCTGAATCCCAGGGCGTAGCCGTTTTCGCAACATTCGAGAATTTCCCCGTCCGTAAGTCTGTATCGCTCAATATTTTTGTTACAGCATTGCAGACCGCAGTAATAGCAATTGTTTTTGCAGTAGTTGGAAAATTCTATAAGCCCTCTTACAAAGACTTCACGACCGTAATTTTCAATTCTGATTTTGTCGGCAACAGAGAAAATATAATTGTCGGTTTCACTGTCGGAATTTTCTATAATACAGGTAATTGTTTCGGCGGTAAAATCCTTGTTGTCGATGAAATTCTTAATCATATCATTCATAAAGTTTACTTCCTTTGAAAAATTATTTACTTGCGAACATACGGTATTTGACTTCACGGTGCGAGTACACGCTCATCACAAGCCCTATTGAAATATACATACTCATCATGGCAGTACCGCCTGCACTTAAGAACGGCAACGGAATACCGATAACGGGCATTACTCCGAGAACCATTCCTATATTCATGAAGCAGTGTGTGAAAATCATTGCGAAAGTCCCTGTACAAATCATCTTGCCCAAATCATCTTTAGCAATCTTGCTGTCGAAGAGAATTTTAAGGCATATGAATGTAAGTAACAATACAACCGCTATTGCCCCCACGAACCCGAAAGCTTCCCCGATATACGAAAGTATAAAGTCATTGTGAACTTCAGGAACATTAGTGAAATCTTTCCCGAAAAGCCCTTTTCCGAAGAGTTGCCCCGAACCGAGAGCGATTTTACCTCTGTTCTGTTGCAATTCTATACCTTGGGGGTCTGAACCGGGGTGGATAAGGATTAAAATTCTGTTTCGGTGGACGGGCTTGAGAACATAGTACCAAGAGAATATTCCCACAGGTACGGCAACGATTATCCCAAGCAGAATATACCATATCGAAATCCCTGCTATAAAGAGCATTGTAAGCGTCATTGTGATAAATACCAAAGCTGTACCATGGTCGCCCTGCTTAACTATGAGAAGTGTCGGGATACCTGCGTGAATTGCGAGCAGAAGAATATTTACAGGTTTGTTCATGGTGTCACGGACTTTAGAGAGATGTAAGGAAAATGTCAGCAGGAACGCAAGCTTGAGTATTTCGGACGGTTGGAGTGAGAAAGAACCGATTTTCAACCAAGCCCTGTCATCCGCTCCGTCACGCCCGAATCCCAGGGACGTAAATGTCAGTATTACAAGTGCAAGGGCTACGGGAGCATACAGAAACCACAGTTTCGCAAGTTTCCGATAGTCAATTGCCGAAAGTATAAGACAGCTTGCGAAACCGATAGTCATAGCAATAAGTTGTGTCTGATAGTAGCTTGCCCCGACAGTCGAGGAAATTTCATTTACATATATGGAGTAGAGCAGGATAACGCTGAAACCTGCACAGAGCGTGACGGCGAACAGCAAAAGTTTATCCATCTTGCGAAAGTACTCCGAGATACCTTTTAATATAGTTTTCATTAAGCACCAGCCTTTTTAATATTTTAAAATCATAGGTGGAAACGTTTGGTCAGTTCAGATTTTATAGTGTTCCACTCAAATATGAACAGTCCCGAAATACATATAAGACTTACCGCAACACAGATTAAGGAAATGTACCTTATGTGAACCCACCCGAAAATTACGAACAGTACGGGGACTATTCCGAGAAACCCGTTTAAGAATATATAAAATACAATATCTTCCGAGTAGATTTTTAAAGTTACCGCAATCACAGCAATTGCAATTATTGCGGAGGTAAAAACACTTGGGACTACATAGTCAAGCGACCAGCCGTGCCAGCCTGTAAGCTTGTCCCAGATGACCGCTAAAATTGAAATAACGATAACCTGATAAAGAATAGTTTTCGGAATATTGTTTCTCTTTTTGAGGACTATTCCGAACAACAGCCAGAAACACGCCGTTCCGCCAAGCACGAACAGCGACCAGAAAGAATTGTGCGGAAGAAGAATATTCAGAATAACGCAAATAATATCTCCTGCAATCCCCGCAAACAACAGCAATTTAAAAAGCATACTGAACTGATGAGCGACAGTTGGCACGAATGGGAAGATTTCTTCGGTTTTTCCGTCAATGTCGGTGAGGTTATTATTACAGAGAGGACATTTAGAGTCTTCGCCGGTATAATTTATTTTACATTTGTCGCAATATTTCATATATCTTCCTCCTTTTCGAGCGGATAAATGCGGTTTGTCGATACGGTAACATTAATTCCCATAGAGGTCAGCGTGCGGAAGAAATTCTTTTCTACTTCGGTTGACTCGAAAGCGGAAGTGAAGCTTATAGTCATGTTATCCTTGAAAGAACACATACAAATCTGTGTCTTTTCGGTGCTTACGAATACATCGAACAACCTTATATACGGGAAAAATTCTTCAGGCATGGAAACTTTGCCGATATTTGAGAGAGAAACGGTGTGTTTTCTGCTGTTAATCTTGCCTGCGATACCGAGTACAAAATTTTTGAAAGGGAGCGGGGCAATTCTTGCGAACGGATTTTTTTCTACCTTGATGAAAGAGTTCATAATTTTAGTTAAGTTTTCTTTGGTAAGCTGTTCTCTGAAAGATTCTGCCACAGATTCCATAACATCTTCAAGCCTGCCTGAATTATTATAGAAACAGTAACCGACTTCGATAGTACAGAAAAAATTTCTTGCGGACTGGGAGTCAAAGTAATTCCGGAGATTTACGGGAACGGTTACTACAACAGGGCGGTGTTTCTGTTTAAGCGGGACTTCGTTATTTACCGCACACAAGAGGATTGAGCAAAGCAGAACCGTAACAGTAACGCCGTAAGATTTTGCACAGGCAATAACACTTTTTACACTCATAACGCCTTCGGTAACTCTTATACGGCCTTCGGGAAGCTTTATGCCTTTAAGCTGGTAAATTTTATTATTGACAGGTTTCATTCTGGAAGGCTTAGTATAATACTTCTGGAAACTGTCTTCGGCACGCTGACTAAGTGAAGCATCGTAATTTATATTCGGACGGTCGGGAAACTTGTCGGGATAGAGGATTATAAGATAATTCCTTACAAGGCTTCTGAGAAAATTCAAAGCCCCCGTTCCATCGGTAAGAGCATGATAAACTTCAACATTTATACGTTTTTTATAGTATGTGACTTCAAAGAGTAATGTATGTTTATTTGCATCATATTTCTGACTGCAAGGATATTCATATTCCTGACGTACAACGGGTTTAAGATTGCTTTCCCTAAGATAATGCCAGAAAAAACCTGCCCTGAGAACACAGCGGTATAGCGGAAACTGGGTAAGGTTCTTGTCAAGTGCTTTTTGCAGAATATCGGGTTTGATTTCTTCGGTCAGTTCGCAAGCGAAACGGAATACTTTAGTATCACGTTTATTGCTGATAGAGGGAAAAACTTTGCCTGCGTTGTCAAGCTTTTTCCAGTGAGAATTGTTTTTGTTTATGAAATGGAATGTCATTTTTTCACCTGCTATCTTAGATTAAGCGTTATTTTCCACATGGAGAAATTCATTGATTTTGTCATAGAGTTCACCTACAACAGGAAATTTCAGAGGCAAAGATATAAAACCGTGAAGAGCATCGGGAATACGGAAGATTTCAACATTATTTCCGAATTGGCGGAGTTTTTCGCCATAAGCTTCGCCCTCATCACGCAAGGGGTCATATTCGGCAGTTACGATAAGCGTGTCGGGCTGGTTTGTAGGGTTTTCGGCAAGCAGTGGGGCAAAGTAAGGGCTTTTCCGGTCTTCCTCACAGGAAACATACATATCAAGGTAGTCACACACTCTTTTTGAAGTGAGCAGGTAATCTGTTCCGTTATCACGAATTGACTGAAACGGAGAATTTTCATCATGACAATAGTAAGTGGACGGATATATAAGAATTTGTCTTTTCGGGATAATGGCATTTTTATCTTTCGACATGAGAGATACCGCCGCCGCAAGATTTCCGCCCGCAGAATCACCGATTAAAGTTACTTCTTCGGGTTTTACGCTGAAAAGGTACGGATGATTCAGGATTTCCTGAGTTACACAATAGCAGTCTTCAACAGCAGTCGGGAACTTATGCTCAGGTGCAAGTCTGTAATCGACTGAAACAACGATATTTTTAGTAATTACAGCCATATTCGCACAAACTCTTGTGTAACTGTCGATATTGCCCGTTACCCAACCGCCTCCGTGAAAGAATATGAGTACCGGAAAATGTCCGTCAATATCCGGTTTAAAAATTCTTACCGGAATTTCGTAATCGCCGTTTTCGATTACATGGTCGAACGAAACATAAGGAGCTTTCGGCGGAGTAGAGCCTACAACGGTTTTGACCTTACGCACGAATTCGTAATTTTCTTTAACGTTCAAATCAGGGTATGAAAGGGCTTTCAGGGTCGCTTTCATGAATTTATTTATAGCCATTAAAATTTGCCTCCTGTTTTTTTTATAATTATACTATATATATATTGCTTTTTCAACTAAAAGGACTGTCAGCAGATTTCGGGGGGTTA
>OGPV01002745.1_pt1 | contig 10010 bp, 17 predicted proteins | sample 1553001 | NCBI WGS metagenome assembly OGPV01 (sample SAMEA2580268, study PRJEB22360) | human gut metagenome | biome: human gut; feature: human-associated habitat; material: faeces | place: Denmark | collected 2008/2010
GGCAGGCTGCCCGCCGGGTTGCGCCCGGCCAGTACCCCGCCGCAGTGCGGGCACACCGACACCCGGCTCTCCAGCTCGCCCATGCAGTACGGGCAGATGCGTTTTGCTTCCATGTGCGCCACCTCGTTTCTTCGTGGTCTGTTTCAAATCATTGTACCATATTTGCCCCCGCCGCGCAATCCGCAAAGCAAAAAAGCGCCGCCCTCTGAGTTTTTTCACAGGGGCAGCGCTCAATTCGCACCAATATCAGCAGTAGAACTTCGATTCACCAAACACATCGTTCCACTGTGCCACAATGTAGCTTGAACGGCTTTCCAGAACATCTACAATTGCGCTCAACGTTCTGGCAGGAATCTTCGAGTTATTGTTGGCCACGATACAGCCTCCCGCTTCCGTAATCCAGATCTTTGTTGCACTGGCATTCGGAACACCCTTTGCAACATGGACATGAACCGGTTCCAGCGGTGCACCTTCATTGCTCCAGAAGAAAATCACATAACCGAACAGCCGGAACAGACTAGGCACTTTCGATTCCCCCCTCATGCGAGAAGCGGATCAGAAGATGTGCCGTTGATTTGACCAACTCTTTCAGGCTCGCCATCTCCATTTCAGAATAGCCATTATTGGTCCACAAATACCCCGGCAGAATACAGGTCGCCGACTTAAAACCATTTTCTACAGGTGTTTCAATCTGTACCTTTACCTGTTCCTGATTACCATTCTGAATTGGCGAGGAATAAACGATTTCCGTCCCATCATTCAAGGTCATAAAAGGATAAAGCATCCGAACACCCTCTTTCTTAAAAGAAGTATACCATGAAATCCAGAAAGTTTCAATTATCGATAAATATCATCGCCGAGGCTGGTTCTAAACACTTAAGGGCGAAGGAGATGATCGTGGTTGCCTGCTGATGCTTCTTCCGCCATGTAAAAAGCCGCTCTTTGTGCATCACAACACAAAAAGCGGCTTCATTACGTCCTTATTCAGACCTGCGGTGCATTATTCCGGCAGATCCTCTTCGTTCTCGAGGCTGTGCCAGACGTTCTGGACTGCTGTGCTCTGAAGCCATACGAGCCACTTTTGATTGTCTGATTACAGTATAGCACATTTCAAATAATATCGCAACACCGTTTTTATTTTGAACGTGCACTTTCAGTTATCGTATCTATTGCAACACAAAATCAACTGCTCCCGTATCGTAATGTATGTCTCACTCCATTCTGTCAAAAAGAGTTCGTTTTCACAGTTCTATCTGCTGGATGTCAGTCCCTTTTCTGTTTTACCTTAATTGCTTCTAACAGCTTTTCACCCACGGTTCCGCTCAACATCGGTTCTATTTCCTCGCTGCTTTCGGATTGCAACATTTATACATATCAAGATATCTTTTTTTCGGACTATTCACCGGATATCATCTCGTTTATTATCGATCTATCGTTATTTTATTTCATTGTTCTAATATTTATTTCCCCGGTGATTCAACAATCATTCTTATCAAAATTTCATCGTATTTATGTTATTTTCCGCACATCATTACAATTAAAGCCGCTCTGTTTAGCGGCTTTCTCTCAATCGGTCTGCCAGTTGCGCTAGTATTGCCACGTCTTTCTCATCCAACCCTGTGACATTGACCGCTTCCAAGCGCTCCACACCCAGCAGATAATCTGTAGACACCGAGAACAGCTTTGCCAAATCGACCAGACACGCCGGAGATGGCATCGACAAGCCTTGTTCCCACGAGTTGACACCGTTGCGCGTAATATTCAGCCGCCGGGCAAGTTCTGCCTGCGTCCAGCCTCGTGCCTCACGTAATGCCCTGATTCGATCTGCGGTCATTTTCATCGCCTCCTATGTCCAGTATAGGTTGCGGACGTGATTTATCATTATCATTATTGGCTCCATTACTTGACATCATGATAAAAGTGTGATATTTATATTTTGAGCTTATTTGCTTTTTTGTTCGTTTTCACCAATTTATTTTGAGGAGGATTTCTATGGCAATGATTCCATGCCCCAGTTGCGGGGAAATGATTTCTGACAAATCACCGAAGTGTATCCATTGCGGTTATGAGTTTACACCGCAAACGAAAACTTGTCCCGAATGTGGTGCTGAACTTGACCAGACAGCTACCGTTTGCCCAAAATGCGGTTGTCCTGTGAGTTCAGAATCTTCGGATTCCGCCCCCATCGAAGTTACTGTTTCCCAAAACGCTAAGAAGAATTTCACAAAAGTTGCTATTGCTGTTGCAGCCTTTATTGCTATTGTCGCTATAGGTGTTATCGGCATCAATGTCTCTAATTCACAAAAAGCTAAAGAAGCATCAGAAACTTATTATGATAACCTCCAAGATGCAACTAGCAAAATGCTTTCCAGTGCTGCATCTGCCGAATCCGCTGGTAACCTTATAAAAAGTGTCTGGTATAATGCTATCTATGAGGAACGTGATTCTTCTACCGATCAATATACTCGTCCAAACGGATATTTTGTAAGTGATTTCAATGAGGCTTTGGGCAATCTTTTCTCTGATAGCAGCTTTAAGGCCAAGATTAGTTCTATTGAATCCAGTCAAGATAGCGTTCTGGAAATCATGAAAGACTTGCAAAATCCTCCCGAAGAATACCAGAATGCTTACGCCGCAATTGAGGAATTATATGATGATTATCTTGAGCTGACAAATCTCGTAACAGATCCCACCGGTAGCCTTCAGAGTTTTTCTACTAATTTTAATTCCGCAGATACTGCTGTCTCTAATAGTTACGGAAAGATGAAATTGTATTTGAACAATTAACCACTTGAGGAGAATTTATAATGGCTTTGATAAAATGCCCGGAATGTAATCAAGAAATAAGTAGTCACGCTTCTCATTGTCCAAACTGTGGCTGTCCTATCGAAACAATCAAAGCTGAAATGCGTTCCATCCAGAAGAAAAAAATCAAGCGCGGTATTCCTGTTTTCATATTTGTAGTTATAGTTTTATTATGTTGTATCGTCGCCTATCCTTTCGTACGAAAAGTGTTGAATCCGGGTTATTATAATCACTACAAGTGGGGAACCGCCATTGAATCGTTTCAAAAAGAATATCCGGAAGATGCCGATCTAAAGTCCAATCAAACTGGAGATTCGTTTTTCCGTGTAGCTGAATCATTTGAAGATTTTCCTGATATTACAACAATTGAGAATTATAGTTTTGACGACGGAAAACTTTATGCCGTCAATATCATTCTCAGCCCATCGAAGAACTCACAATTAACCTCTCGGCAAATTTCCAAAAACCTTGTTGAAAAGTATACACAGTACTATGGGGAGGCTGAATGTTCAGAGAATCGTGTTCTGGATGGAAAAGTTTATAAATGGTATACTTCAAAAAGCAATATCACTTTATATACATGTGATCCTATCATGATTAACTACGAAGATATCAACCATATAGATTTACCCTCTAAACAGGCATAATCCGCTTTCCCGGTGGCCAATCCCCGCCGGGTTTTATTTTATCATCAACACCTATAAAAGAAAGGATTTCCTTATGAAAGTAAACTGTCTGGTCTTACGCTCCTGTTCTGCGCTTCTCAGCCTCACTCTACTTTTCGGTCTAAGCTCTTGTGGTCGCAATAGCACGTCCACATCTTCTACATCAGCTAGCGAGGATGCTGTCGTTGCTTCTTCAGTAGCAGAACCGTCTTTAAGTGTTACGCATCCCTTCCTGTATTCGGATGCAACATGGACCAGCACGCCTGCTGATGTCGAAGCCCTTATGGAAAAGGCACCCGATAAGGCATCTTTTATCGGTGAGCGTAAAAAGTCTTATATATTCAATGATACCGAATACAACACCCTTACTGGAACGTGTGCCTTTATTTTCAAAGACGAACTCCTCTGTAAAACTAATTACGTCTATGACTCCTCACAGCCTTTCGATGACATTTCCACTGATTTTATTGATGGATTAAAAGAGGTCTATGGAGAACCTACCTCTGACAAAAGCGAGACTTCAGATGGAAATACAAATATCTGGTTGGAATGGTCGAACGACAATAGCAAGATATCTTATTTCTACAGCTTCAATGATAATAAATATAATCTCGTTCTTGCCTATGAACTTCCTGAAAATAATGTTCCAACTATAGACACTTCTGACCGAAATGGTGACTTCCGTAGCGGCTTCTGGGGCGATGATATTGATACAATTTATAAATACGAGACTGCCAAATTTGCAACTGTTTCCGATGACAATAAAACCATAATGTATTCCGGTACTGTGGCTGGTCATGAAGCCTATATTCTCTATGACTTTGACGATGAAGGAAAGTTATACAGAGGTCTCTATCAATTTACCGATTCTTACAATGAAGGCAGTATGTACATTGCAGTCTTTGATTCACTCAAAGAAAGTCTAGCAGACAAATATGGGAAACCATCTGTGGATAAGAAGAAAAAATTATCCAGTCTCGCAGATTATACCGATGATGGTACAGCACTTCAGTTGGGTTATACAATGTACAGCGCGCAATGGACTACTGAAAGCACTGAAATTACACTCGGAATGATTAGCGTAAACTATGAAATCGGTATTATGATGGAGTATAAAGATTCTACTCATGCACCTGTTAAGGATTCTTCTGGCCTCTAATATCCAAGCAATCCCGGCGGCTCATCCCCGCCGGGATTTTATTTGTCCAGATACAGTAAAAGCCCCTGCCCGTTCAAAAGGCAGAGGCTTATTTTTATGCTCAGAGAAGAGACTGACAAATACATTCGTTTACGTCGGCGTCCTCTTTGGGCGGTTCTTCATTGTTTTTCTTATCAGGCAGAGGCTTCTTCGATTTTCTGGCTTCCTCCACAAAAGTTTCAAACACCAACTTCTCGAACTCATAGCGGAGTTTATCGTATTCATCCTCCGAAAAGTTCTGGATGGCATCCTGAATGCTTTTCCTGATGGCTCGTTTCAGTGCTGGGGAGATGGAACAACTAGGCTTTTCTTCCGTTAAAGGTACACGTTCAATATTTTCAACTACCCCGCCATAGGTGCTTTTTCCATCTAGTCTATCCCGAACAGCTTGTAGAAAATATGCCTGTACACTCTGACCGGCTTTTTCAGCTGCATCCGAAATCTCATCCGCTTCGTCATGGTCGATTCGGATAGTCAAGGTCTTTTTGCTTGCGAGATATTTTGCATTTGCTTTACGCTGTGCATCTGACGCCATTGTTTTCTCCTATATACCTATTATAAGTGAAAAGTCCGGTTTGTGCACATTGTATGCTTACTATAATATGCTTGCATATAGCTTTGTGCAGTATGCGGATTTACATGCTTGCTATTCTATGCTATCATTCTGTTGCAATCAGTCGTTGAACATTCACTCGTAAAATGCAGGAGGTCATCCCTATGAGCCACCACATCCACAAGCTCCCCTTCCCATAGTCAGCTATCAAAGGACTATTCCTCAATGGGACAAGAACATTATACCATCTGTCCCGCCGTTTTGCAATCTTGACGTATAAAGGAGAGAAATCATGAAACAGACCGTGAAGACCAGCCGCGCCGCCGGGCAGCTCGAAAAAATGTTCCGTGAGCTCAACAAGCATTATTTCGAAGGCAAGCTCCCTGAGCCCATCATCAGCCTCAAGAAAACCCCGTCCGCCTATGGACATATCACCTGTTCAAAGGTCTGGATGGCCGGGCAGGAAAGCAAGTACGAGATCAACATCTCCTCTGCCACGCTCGACCGCCCGATTGAGGAAACAACCGCGACACTCCTTCATGAGATGGTGCACGAGTACAATCTTGAGAACCAAATCAAGGACACGTCCAATAATGGCATCTACCACAACAAGCGCTTCAAGGAACAGGCCGAAGCCCACGGATTGACTGTTGAGCATCACGAGAAATACGGCTGGGCTATCACAAACCCCTCCCAAGAGCCGGTGTCCCACTGCATCTTCATGGGCTGGCAGGATATCCAGATGGGCGAGCGGCTGGCGTGGGAAGATATGGTCGGCACCGGGAACGGAAGCAGGGCACCGGGCAGCAGTGAGACCGGAGCGCCCAGACCACCAAAGGCCAAGAGCAGCACTCGGCGGTGGGTCTGCCCCAAGTGTGGAACCATCATCCGGAGCACCAAAGAAGTTCGCGTCATCTGTGCCGACTGCATGGAGACGTTCGTAAAGGCCGACTGAATAACAGTGGGACAGAGAGCGAGGGCACGAGTGAGAGTAGTGCTGCAAGCAAAAGAACAGGAGGTATCTCATGGATACTTATAGAATCGCCATCGACACTTTTATCGCTGAAGCGTTCGAGTGCAGAGCCAGCGTGTGCGCCATCTTTACCGGGACAGACATCGCCTTCCAGCACGTCCAACCGCATACCCGCCGGGACAAATCAGAGCTGCATCTTATGGCTGGAAGTACAGTGCTTTCTGTACCGCTTGCCAGCATCCTGAGCATCGAGAAGCTGGTATTCCCGGATATTCAGACCGTCGAGTATGAGATCAGCACCAAAGAAGGCGGCACCATTACGGTTGACGTTTTCTAAAAGTGCACTTGTAAAAAACAAACTCGCTTACTGAGTTTGGCCGATTCATATTGTCAAAAACAGGAGATTTACAGATGAGCGAAGTTATTACCAGAACCCTGACCGCCCAAGAGTTTTTCACATTTCTTGGGCACTTTGATTACATTACTTTCTACACCATCTGTCTGCACCCAGAGATGCGAATGGACTACACCTGCCGAACAACCGATCTTCTTTTAACCACTGATGACGATTGGTCTGACATTCTCCACACCAAACCATCTTCGGCTGCAAATATTTCAATCCACGGCTCTGTCTATGTCTGTACGGTTGTATTGCACGATGGGCTCTGCACATCCGCATCTGCCTACCAGTGGTCTCCCGATGGAGAACCCATTCAGATGGATTTGTTCAACGAAGTCTCATAAAAAATAGGGTACACCCTACTTTGCAACTGAAATACCGCCTATACCTTGAAATTTAGGGTCGATTTGCGCATTGTTTTCCATGATTTTGGGCAAGTCTGACCCTATTTTTCTATCATCAAGTGAGGTACATCTTATGAAATTCGCATATGTCCGCGTCAGCACCGAAGAGCAGAACGAAGCCCGCCAAATCGAGGCACTCCGCGCCCACAGCATCGAAAAATGGTTCACCGAAAAGATCAGCGGTAAGAGTATGGACAGGCCCCAGCTCCAAGCTATGCTCGACTATGTGCGCGAGGGAGATACGGTCTATATCCATGACTTCAGCCGCCTTGCACGAAGCACCAAAGACCTGCTTGAGATCGTGGAGCGGTTGCAGGGCAAGGGCGTACATCTGGTCAGCAACAAAGAGAACCTTGATACCGGAACCCCTACCGGAAAGCTGATGTTGACCATGATTGCGGCTATCAATGAATTTGAGCGGCAGAACCTGCTCGACCGCCAGCGGGAAGGCATCGCCATTGCCAAGCGGAACGGGGTTTATAAGGGACGCAAGAAGGTCGCCATGCCCGATAACTTTCCTGCCCTATATGACCGATACATCCGTCGGGAATTAAATAAGGGACAACTGGCCAAAGCTCTTCACGTCACCCGCCCGACACTAGAACGGATGATTCGTGAGCACTTATCAGCACAAAAGCCAGAAAATCTTTAAAAGTACACTTGTAAGTCTGATTAGTTGGACATCAAGTGTGATATTATTCAGTCAGTCAAAAGAGACCTACATAGAATCAGGAGGAAATCGTTATGAGTGGAGCAGTATCGTTTGTTTTAGGTCTACTGGGGCTGGGAGCTTCTGGCGCGGTCAGTGCTGGGCAGAGTATGAGTGACAAAAAGAGAGCTTCTCAATTACCAAGTGTTCAGTGCTGGAACACGGATAGCGAAACACTTCAAATGCGTGAGCGTGTGTACAAAGAATGGATGTCACTTCATGGTGGTGGATTGAATTGCCTTGATAAATGGCCTTCTGAATACCCGGGTGGTCCTTATCAGCATTCTCATCATCGCAATTGGTTTAGAGCTCATCTGGAAGCACAAAAAATTCCGTATGATGATGAAATTCTGGATGAGGTAACAGGAATCAACGGAGAACGAGCTAGAAAGCAGATGCTAGAAAACACATGCAGAAGAGCGCATCGTGGCTGGTTCTAAACATTATAACAGGAGGATTTACTTATGAGCCGCAAATGTGAACACGATTGGTTTGACCATTATATGATGTACAACATGATGAGCAACGGAGGCGGGAAAGGCTCTGGTGAAGCATTTTGCCTTCTGATTGCTGGCGGTCTGGGTCTTTATCTTCTGGTTGCTCTCATTGCCGCATTGGCCAACTAACCAAAAGGAGAGCTTACTTATGAACAACAAGCATGATTGGTACGATGATTACAAAGCCTACTCCAGAATAAATGCAGGCCGGACAAATCGAGGCGGCGGTGACGACTGGGGATGTTTACTGCTCATGCTAGAAGCCGCTGGAGGGACTTTCGTCATGGGAGCCATCCTCTATTTCATTCTCTCGCTGTTCGGTGCGATTTGATATTATAAACCGCAGTTCCACCATAAAAGGGTCAGCGGTTTTCTCTCAATCTCTCGGCCAACTGGGCCAGAAGCGCAACATCTTCTTCGTTCAAGCCGGTCACATTAACAGCGCTGTAATTTTCTACGCCAAGCAGGTAGTCTGTCGATACGGAAAACAATCGTGCGAGGTCAACCAGACTGGGCGGGGATGGCATAAAAAGCCCTTGTTCCCATGAATTGATACCGTTTCGTGTCATATTCATTTTGCGCGCAAGTTCGACCTGTGTCCATCCACGGGCTTCTCGCAAGGCTTTGATACGGTCTGCTGTCATGTTACCGTCCCCCCTTTTTATGTCAAGTATAGCTGCCTTTTCAGATGAGCCTTTATCATTTAGGCTCCACTACTTGATATTTTGATAAAAGCGTGGTAACTTTAGAGCAGAAAATCAGTAAAATTGTTGAGAAACGGCATAATCTTTCAAAATAGTCTCATCAGGAGGAAATTGTTATGAGTGGAGCTGTATCGTTCGTTTTGGGTTTGCTGGGACTGGGTGCGTCTGGCGCGGTGAGTGCTGGGCAGAGTATGAGTCGGAAGAAAGCTGATTATGAGTTTGGTGAAGCTCACGGCTATCATGGAACACCAGATGTCCTTCAGATGCGAGATCGTGTTCGCAAAGAGTGGTGGAGTATGTGTGGTGACGTATACAATGCCTGCGGAAAACCCGCGAGTGAGTACGGAAATCCATACAAAATCCCATATTGTTATTGTAAAAAGCGCTGGTTTATCGCCCATCTGAACGAAAAAGGCATTCCGTATGATGATGTGGTTGTGAACGATGTAACAGGTGTCACATTTTATGAGCGGCAGAATCAGATATCAAGAGAATGGATGAGAAAGCTGCGGTAAGGAGGAAAGCATGAAAGGCCCCAAGCGTTATCCGCCGCCAGAAAGCCGCGCAGCTAGCAAACATGTTTTGGTCTACCCGAATTGGATGTCTGCACAGAGATATCACGAATATCAAGAATCGCGTGCAAGTGCAGCAAGAACAGCGCATGACAAATTAAATCAGGAAGCCGATCGGCACAATGCCTTTGTCGAAAATGCAAAAAGCATGGCATCCCACTTCCTAAAAAGAAGAAGTAATTGTCCTATAAAGTTTGTAATCCAATGGCTTTTTTATAGTTTTCCAGAGACTGCTATAATTGGAGGGTAAGATGGGACGTGAACAACATTATGCAGGGCTCCACTATCGGAGTAAATACCAAATTGGGGCTACTCACACCTCTTATGATGAAGATGATTACTATGATGGCTCGAAAAAAGAGTTTCAATTTAACCACCCTCGTACATCCATAAACCAAGAACTATCACCGACTATGGTTTTACTCAAACTCCAAAAGCAGAATGACCTCATCCGATATTGCATAGATCATCCAACATACGCTTTACAATGCTATGCCTTTCACATTGAAAGCACCATTGAATACGGCTGG
>OGPV01002752.1_pt1 | contig 9985 bp, 7 predicted proteins | sample 1553001 | NCBI WGS metagenome assembly OGPV01 (sample SAMEA2580268, study PRJEB22360) | human gut metagenome | biome: human gut; feature: human-associated habitat; material: faeces | place: Denmark | collected 2008/2010
CGGCTGATGATCTCATCCGATTTTACGCAGATAAAGAAATCGAATATTTAGTACTAATAAATCCAGATAATCCTTCTGGAAATTTTGTACCTACAAAAGATGTCTTGCGTCTATCAAATTGGTGCAAAGAACACAGCATAAAACTAATTGTTGATGAATCATTTGTTGATTTTAGTGACAATTTCGAAAGCAACAGTTTGATACATAATGATATTTTAGAAGGCAACCCTAACCTTATAGTAATAAAAAGTATCTCTAAATCCTATGGTGTACCAGGACTGAGGCTAGGTATACTAGCTACATCAGATGAGAAAATCATTGATTGTATTAAAAAGAATATTGCAATATGGAATATCAATTCATTTGCAGAATATTACATGCAAATATTTGGCAAATATCAAAAATGCTATAGAGAAGCATGTTATCTGTTCATCAAGGAGAGAGAAAGATTTCAAAAAGAAATGGACAAAGTCTCGTTTGTTAGAGTAATCCCTTCACAAGCCAATTTCTTCATGATAGAACTTACTGGAAGATATACATCCAACGAACTCTCATCTGTTTTACTAAAAAGGTTCAATATACTCATTAAGAGCTGTAATACTAAACATGGACTTGAAAACAAAAATTATATACGAATAGCCGTTAGAAACAGAATAGACAACGATAGACTTTTAGACGCACTAAAAAGTTTGTAAAAAATTATATCAAATATCACGAGAGTGGAAAATATACAACAAGCGATAGCACTACTATAAAAAAATAGTGCTATCGCAAAAATGATATTCTAGTAATAGTGCGATATTTTATAATGTACAAAACTACTTTTACAAGTGGTATAGTAATTATTTGCTTCACTATATTCTTCATATTTTCTTCCAATCCATCAGCCCTCTACTTTGCCTGTCAAACTCGAGGGCTAAAGAGATAACTGGCTTGGAAGATGCAGCATAGGCATCAGCATAATGACGAGAAGAGATTTGATATGAGGCAGAAACTACACCACCATTATCAGACATCTTAAGTTCTAAAATGTAGATATTTTCTGAAGTTTCAACCACCAAATCTATTCTACCTGCAGACATCTGCTGTTCCTCTGAGACCTTAAAGCCACAGAGATAGAAAATATTTTTCAGAATAAAACGGAAATGCTCCTCAAAAACAAAGTTTTCCTTCTTTTGGGTACTATAAGGAGTGCCAGCAACCAACTGCTTAAGACAAAGCATACTCCTATCGATATTAGCAGCTAGCATCGATATCTTTAATTCTTGAATAGCATTGCTTACTTGCGAAGACTCCTTATGCAACATTATCGGAAGAATCATACCAAACATCGCATTTCGTACTTCTCGGTTAGGATAACCTAACATATAACTGCTACCTACTACCTTTTTGATTGTAAGATAACCGGACTGATAAAGGAAGAGTTTTGGATCATTCATATTGACATCACTCATTTCCAAATAGTCAGAATCAATCAAACAATTGTCCAGCTCAGGAATCTCGTTGATGAATTTACGCAAGACCTTGAGCAACATTTCGTTGGAACCAGAAGCTATCCAATAAGAATTTAGACGCAGATTAGCCAAGGCATTACAGACACTAAAAGGATTGTAAACACCGACGAGACTACGAGAGAAATGATAGCCATCATAGATAGAACTCATTGTATCCATAAGAGCACTCTTCGTGATAGCATAGTTATCTGCCAATTCAGATAGCTGTTCTGAAAAATAGAACTGAATTTCATCTTTAGTCAAACCACATATTGTTGCATACTCATTTCTAAAACTGACATTAGTTAATGTATTAAGCATACTAAACAAACTTATCTGAGTAAACTTAGTAATGCCAGTAATAAAGACGCACTTGATGCAGTAACCATAGTCTTTTAACCCTGTAAAGAAGTTACGGTATATCTCACGACATGCATCATGATGATTGGTTTCATAGGTATGCTGCAAAGGAACATCATACTCATCTACTATAATGGCTATCTGTACTCCCGCCTGTTCGTATGCTCTTTGGATAATACCATTTAAACGATTACCTAAAGACTGCTCATCCGGATTTCTGCCATATATTTTCTCGTATGAAGACAATACATTGTTCAAATATTCTGTAAGCGTCTGTGCAGAAGAACCGCCCAAACTCATACTGAAATAGATTACAGGACGTTTTACCCACTCCGACTCAAGTTCCATAATTTTGAGACCTTCAAAGAGTTCCTTTCTACCCTCAAAATAACACTTAAGGGTAGAGCACAAAAGAGACTTACCGAAACGGCGTGGACGGCTCAGGTAATTGTATTTAGTACCATTAGCCAGTTTCCAAACCATATCAGTCTTATCAGCATAGATATAATGATCTCTACGCATCTCTTCAAAATCCTGTATGCCTAAAGGCAATTTTCTATTCAGTTGCGTCATATTGTCTCATTTTTCTGCAAATATACTCCTTTTATATGAAACAGCCAAACAATTTTTATGTTTTATACAATATTCACGTACCTTTTCAGTTTATATAATAAAATGAAGATATAAATATGTTAACTGAAATATTACCAATCATAGGAGCATTCATACTGAGCATGACATGTGGTGCATTTTTCATTCCATCAGTGCTGAAAATCTGCAAGAAAAAAAAGTTGTATGATATTCCAACCCTAAGAAAAGTGCATAGCGCACCTATACCACGATTGGGTGGCATTGCATTCATACCAAGCATGATGATTTCAGCTGTGGCAGTATTGCTTATCATAGCTACAAATAATATTCAAGACAAAATCTCTCTCAGTATGTGGAGCGTAGGTTTTATCTTGAGTCTGTCGATTATCTACTCTGTAGGAATCATAGACGATTTAATCGGTCTTAATGCTAAAGTGAAATTTGTCGCTCAAATTCTCGCTGCCAGCATCATGCCTATATGTGGACTCCAGATTAATGACCTTTACGGACTGTTTGGAATTTACGAAATACCTTCGGTTGTTGGTATTCCTCTAACCATCCTTGTATTTGTGTTCATTGACAATGCACTCAATCTGATAGACGGCATTGATGGTTTGGCAACAAGTCTCTCCATCATTGCTCTGCTTGGTTTCTTCTATTGTTTCATACCATACAACCTGATTGCTTATGAAGTGATGATTGCAGGTTTGGTTGGCGTACTGACAGTATACCTATATTATAATATGTGGGGGAAAGTAGAAAAAGGAACCAAGATATTCATGGGTGATTCGGGCAGCTTAACGTTGGGATTCTTCTTGGCATTCCTATTTGTCAAAGCAATTGCCGTAAATCCCAATATTATGCCAATGTCTCCCAAACGCGTACTGATAGCATACAGTCTGCTCATCATACCTACTTTTGATGTCGTACGAGTAGTTTTACATCGCATCAGAAACAGAAAACCAATCTTTGATGCAGACAAAAGCCACATACATCACAAGATATTGGCTATGGGATATAACCAACACTATACGTTATTCTTTATCATCCTACTAACCCTAACTTTCGTTGGCACCAACGTAATACTTGGCTATATGAATGTAGGATTAACAGGTATCTTACTTATCGATATAGCCCTCTATACAATGCTACACATCGGTATCAATCAAAAAATCAAACTAAAGAAAAAAGTAGAGAAATGATCATACAAAACAAAACAGAAACCAAGAATAGAAACAACAGAATGGAGCGTTTTGTAAAACGTTCCACAGATATTCTTGTTTCTGTACCTTGTCTCGTTCTATCTTCTCCCCTATTTGTCATTATCTCCTTAGCTATCAAATGGGAAGATGGATTACCTATCATCTACAAGCAAGAACGTATAGGTTTGCACGGGAAACCTTTCAACATCTATAAGTTCAGATCTATGAAGGCTGATGCAGAAAAAGATGGTCCAAATCTACTGGAGATTGAGGGCGACACGCGACTCACACGTGTGGGAAAATTCATTAGGGCCCACCATTTTGACGAACTTCCACAATTGTGGAACATCGTAAAAGAAGGAGCACTTGGAAAAGTCCAGATCATAACAATGAATTTTGGCAGTTTTAAGGAATATGATATGAAGAACCGCTTTTTCAATCTGAATCTGGCGGGAGGAGCAATGCTTGATATTGGTGTCTATGCACTTTCAATTGTCCGTAGTTTTATGGATGAGACTCCGACCAATATATTAAGTCAGTGGAAACCATCTCCGACAGGTTCCGACGAGCAGGCAACTGTTTTGCTGCAGAATTCACAGGGACAGATGGCAACAGTAGCATTATCCATGCATTCAAAACAGCCAAAACGCGCCATGATCAGCTGCGAAAAAGGATATATAGAAATTATGGAATATCCGCGTGCTGATAAAGCAGTTATCGTGGACGCCGAAACCGGGGAACGGACAGAAATCACAGAGGGTGAGACTGCTAATGCATTGTATTATGAAATGCTGGATATGGAGCAGGCAGTGCGCAGCGGTAATGCAGATGGAATGCATCTGGAATATACGAAAGATGTCATGGACATTATGACAAAACTTCGGAAAGACTGGGATATGAAATATCCGGAAGAGAACTGGGATTAGATTTTTGATGAAAAAGGAGATAACATAAATATGAAAATCGTAGTATTAAACGGAAGTCCACGTAAAGGTGGAAATACAGAAATTATGACGCAGGCATTTACAAAAGGTGCTGAGAAAAAAGGACATGAAGTAGTCAACTTACCTGTTGGTACCATGAAAATCCGTGGATGTATGGCGTGTGAGTACTGTTTCTCTCATAATGGAGAATGTGCACAGAAAGACGATATGACACAGGTGTATGCAGAATTGAAAGATGCGGATATGGTTGTATTTGCATCTCCGATTTACTGGTTCGATATCACTGCACAGTTAAAAGCAGTCATCGATCGTTTATATGTGGGGGCAACAGCAGGATTTCATTTTCATAAAACAGCGTTGTTGTTAGATGCCGGTGCAGATCATGTATTTGATGCTGCAATCGAACAGTATCGTGCAACAGCTGCTTATGTGAAGTGGGAGAACTGTGGAATCATTACTGTTCCAAATATGGAAAGCAAAGGCAGCATGAGTACCTGTCCGAAGCTGACAGAGGTAGAAGCATTGGGAGAGTCTTTATAATGCAGAAATACAGACATATTGTGCAGTATTATGAAACAGATAAAATGGGGATTACACATCATTCAAATTATATCCGTTGGATGGAAGAAGCCAGAATTGATTTTCTCAGACAGATTGGATGGGACTATGCAAAACTGGAGTCAATAGGCATTATATCTCCGGTTATAGCAGTAAACTGCAAATATAAAAAAAGCACAACCTTTGAAGATGTTATTGACATTGACGTCATAGTAGAAGAATTCAAAGAAGTAAAACTGAAATTGCAATATACTATGACAAATGCGCAGGGAGAAATTGTATGTCAGGGATATTCAGAACATGGATTTATCAATCCGGAAGGCAAGCTGATTCGGTTAAAAAGAGAATATCCGGACTTTTATCATGCATTGAGTGAACTGGCAGAGTAAGAAATGGAGGGATGAATCGATGAAAGCACATAAATGGTGGAGCATTGCGGCATTATTTTGTATGATCATGGCAATTTATTCAGGTCATAAAATAATTCATAAGGCAAAGTAGAATTTAAAGAAATGGAAAAATACAGTATTAACGAAGTATCATTAATCAAAAATGAAAAAGCAATTTTTCCAATGATGGGGGAGTTTCATTTTTCCAGATGCCCGGAGAAGGAATGGGAAGATGAGATTCGAAAAATGAGAGCCTGTGGCATGGATATTATAGCAACCTATGTTTTCTGGATTCATCATGAGGAAGAAGAAGGTGTCTTTGATTTTTCCGGTCAGCGCAATCTGCATCGTTTTCTGGAATTGTGCGAGAAATGGCAGATGCATGTGTGGCTTCGTATTGGACCGTGGGCGCATGGAGAGGCACGAAATGGTGGTTTTCCGGACTGGCTGCTGAAAAAAGGATATAAATTGCGCAGCGATGATCCGGATTACCTGGCATTGGTGGAACGTTTCTGGAAGAAAATTTATAAAGAAGTGGAAGGAACACATTGCATTCTTGGTATTCAGGTTGAAAATGAATATGGTCATGTGGGTGGTTTACGAGGTGCTGCCGGGGAGCAACATATGCGTACGCTAACAAAACTGGCAAAAACGATTGGTTTTGAAGCACCTTATTGGACAGCGACCGGATGGGGCGGTGCGGTTCTTGGTGATCTGACACCGGTTATGGGCGGTTATTGTGATGCCCCATGGGATGCTTCTTTAAAACAGCTTCCGCCAAACAAGAATTATCTGTTTTCAACGGTGCGAAATGATGGAAATATTGGCAGTGATTATGCACCGGGCATGGAATTGTCATTTGATAAAGATGCGTATCCTTATCTGACCGCAGAACTTGGTGGCGGTGTGCAGGTGACACATCATCGCAGACCACGGGTGGCAGCAGAAGATATCGGAGCGATGTCAGTATGCAAACTTGGAAGCGGTTGTAACCTGTTGGGCTATTATATGTATCACGGTGGGACAAATCCGAAAGGAAAACTCAGTAGCTTACAGGAATCGACGGCGGTGGGGTCTTTTTGCGATGTCCCTGAACTTTCCTATGATTTTCAGGCGCCGATCCGGGAATATGGTCAGATTTCAGAGACAGCAAAAGAATTGAAACTTCTTTCTATGTTTGTGCATGATTATGGGGAGACATTTTGCAATATGCAGCCACAGTTTGCGGGGAATGACTGTGAGAGTACCTCAGTTCATACCGGAGATTTTCAGGATGCAGAAGATTTATCTGCATTTCGCATGATTACACGCAGAAACGGTGATCAAGGTTATCTGTTTGTAAATAATTATCAACGTGGCTATGAGATGGCAGAGCATAAAGATGTGATGTTGCGTGTTCAGACAGCAGATGGAGAAATACGTTTCCCAAAACAGGATATTAAAAATGGAGCTTACTTCTTTTATCCGTTTAATTTTCCGCTGTCAGATGACGTGACATTACGTTGGATTAATCAGACACCATTATGCAATATCAACCAGAAACTATGGTTTTTCTATGGAATTGACAAAATGCAGTATGAGGCAGATGAAAAACTGTCTGGCCAAGTGCTTATCAGTATGGATCGAACCTGGGCAAAATGTGCATGGCGCATGAAAAAATATCCAAATATATTGTTTTTCAGTGCGTTACCTATTTTGGAAACAGAAAATGGGATAGAGGTGATTTGTCGCAGTGATCATGCACAGAAAAACTGCTGGATAATCATGGATGCAACTGTGGAAGATGCTAAAACGTGGATTGACAATGGGTGGAAAAAACCAGATATCATTCCGGATTTCTTACATGTGGAAGGTGATGCATCCACAATTTGCGTGCTGAGTCATGATCTGGCGGCAGCAGACAATCAGACTGTCGCGTCATTTACACATACAGATGTCAATAACTGCATTATACTGAAAGAAAAGACAGATTTTTCCATGGAAGAAGCATGTGCGATTGACGATACTGGCAAAGATTATCAGGAATATGTGATTCGAATTTCCTATGACAAAGCATATGATGCAGCAAAAGATAATATCTTTCTTCGGATTGATTTTCAGGCAGATCAGGCAGAACTTTACCTGAATGGTGAGAAAATTGCGGATCAGTATTATATTGGTGATGTCTGGGAAGTCAGTCTGAAACGATTTGATTTTCCAACGGAATTGATACTACGCTTGTATCCACTGGAGGAAGATGATAAGATATATCTGGAAACGCAGCCGGATTATCTAAATGGAAGATGTTGCAGCTTAAAGGATATCCGTTGCGTGTATGAGTGTAAAGAAAAGTTGTAATAGTTGAAGAAAATGAGAATGTCCTCTGCTTCAATTGCGATAAGCAATGAGCAGGGGGCGTTTGCCTGTAAATCTGCCCCTTGGAAAACCGCTGCATTTTTGTTATAATGCAACTACTGGATTTTTGAAAGACGGGTGAAATAGATGGAAGAATATTTAAAAGATATATCAGATGGAAAGTTATATAGCAGCAATGACATGGTAAAAGTAGGCTGTCATGATTGCAATGGCTGTTCCGCTTGTTGTTGTGATATGGGTGAATCCATTTTGCTGGATCCGATGGATGTCTGGCGTCTGGAACGGAACCTTGGACAGAGTTTTGAACAACTGCTTGCAGGCGCGATAGATCTGCATGTGGAAGATGGTCTGATCCTTCCGAATCTGAAAATGGCACCATCCGCGACAGGACCAAAATGTTCTTTTTTAAATGAAGAAGGCAGATGCAGTATTCATGGATTTCGACCGGGAATCTGCCGTTTATTTCCTCTGGGGCGAAACTATGAAGGGGAAAAGCTGAGCTATTTTCTGCTGACAGATGCCTGTCCGGCAAAAAATAAATCAAAGATGAAAGTAAGTAAGTGGCTTGAAATGGATGGAGTGAAGGATTATGAGCCCTTTTTAGTAAAATGGCATTCACTCACAAAGTCTCTTCGTCAGACGATGCAAAATTATAACGAAGAGGAAGCAAAACGGAAAAATATGCTGTTTCTTCAAATGTTTTATTTTACTCCTGTACAGCAGGAGAATTTTTATGATGGTTTCTACGAACGGCTTGAACAGTTTGAACGCAGATAAGCATTCCCCCGCTTCAAGTGCGCGGAGCACAAAGTGGCGGGTGAGGGGGGATGCTTATGTCAGCTTTCGTGAGCAAGTAGCGAAGCGGATTGCGAATGTCCGCTTTATTTGTAGAAACAAGCGTTAATAAGGAGTTTGAATGGGAAAATCTTTATACATAGCAGAAAAACCAAGTGTGGCTCGTGAATTTGCCAAGGCACTGAAAGAAGATATGCGTACCTTTGATGGTTATCAGGAATCAGAACATGCGGTCATTACCTGGTGTGTAGGACATCTGGTAACTATGAGTTATCCGGAAGCCTATGATATGAAGTTCAAAAAATGGAGTCTGGCGACCTTGCCGTTTATTCCGGAAACCTTTAAATATGAAGTGATTCCGGGGGTGAGTAAGCAGTTTAAAATTGTATCGAACTTGTTGAATCGTTCGGATGTAGATACCATTTACGTCTGTACTGACTCTGGACGGGAAGGAGAATACATCTACCGTCTGGTGGAACAGATGGCAGGCGTGAAGGGCAAAGACCGCCGTCGTGTATGGATTGATTCTCAGACGGAAGAAGAAATTTTACGCGGAATCCATGAAGCAAAAGATTTGTCAGAATATGATAATTTATCGGAATCTGCATATCTGCGAGCCAAAGAAGATTATCTGATGGGAATCAATTTTTCAAGATTGCTGACACTAAAATATGGCAATACATTGGCTGGTTTTCTAAATCAGAAATATACGGTGATTTCCGTCGGACGTGTTATGACCTGTGTGCTCGGCATGGTAGTGCGACGTGAACGGGAAATCCGTGAGTTTGTAAAAACGCCGTTTTATCGTGTGTTAAACAGTATGGAATTTGAAGGCCTGACCATTGAAGGCGAATGGCGCGCAGTTCCCGGATCAAAATATTTTGGTACACCGAAACTTTATAAGGAAAACGGTTTTCGGGAAAAGAAAGATGCACAGGAATTGATCAACTGGATGAAAAGCCTGGAACCGCAGGAAGCAGCAGTCATGTCAGTGGAACGCAAACAGGAAAAGAAAAATCCACCTTTACTGTACAATCTGGCAGAACTTCAGAATGATTGTTCAAAATTGTTTAAGATCAGCCCGGATGAGACTTTACGTGTAGTGCAGGAACTGTATGAGAAAAAGATGGTAACCTATCCGCGTACCGATGCCCGTGTACTTTCCAGTGCTGTGGCGAAGGAGATTTCAAAGAATATTTCCGGATTAAAAGGGATCAATATGGTGCGTCCGTTTGCAGAAGAAATTCTTGAAAAAGAAAGTTACAAACAGATTGCGAAGACACGTTATGTCAACGATA
>OGPV01002757.1_pt1 | contig 9976 bp, 8 predicted proteins | sample 1553001 | NCBI WGS metagenome assembly OGPV01 (sample SAMEA2580268, study PRJEB22360) | human gut metagenome | biome: human gut; feature: human-associated habitat; material: faeces | place: Denmark | collected 2008/2010
TGGTCAGTCTGATTTTGGACCGCCCACGCGCCCGCCCCGCCACCGCCACGGATTCCTCCGGATTGATCCGGATGACCGGATTTGTCATAACATCCCGCAATTTCATTGCCATTCCTCCTTTTGGACGGAGTATTGACATGTTTTCGGCGGTCTATTCCTTTATATACAGAAAATACGGGAGAGCCGGCGGCTCTCCCGTACATAATTTTTATGGAATTATTCCTTCACCAGCAGCTCCGCGATCTGGATGGCGTTGGTAGCGGCGCCCTTGCGGACCTGATCGCCGCAGCACCACAGGCACAGGCCGTTGTCGTCCGTCAGGTCGGGGCGGATGCGGCCGACGAACACAATATCCTGATCGGAGGTGTCCAGCGGCATGGGGTACTGCTTGTTTTTCAGGTCGTCCACCAGCTTGCAGCCGGGAGCCTTGGCGATGACCTCCCGTGCCTGCTCCACGGTGACCGGCACGTCAAAGTGACAGCTGACGGAAATGGAGTGGCTGCGCACCACAGGAACGCGGACGCAGGTGCAGCTGACCTTCAGTTCAGGCAGGTGCATGATCTTGCGGCCTTCGTTCTGCATCTTCATTTCCTCGCTGGTGTAGCCCTCGAACTGCTCGCCGCCGATCTGGGGGATCAGGTTGAAGGCGATCTGGTGGGAAAACACCTTCGGCTCGTAGGTCTTCCCCTCCCGCAGTGCCTCCACCTCATTCATCAGTTCAATGGGGCCGCCCGCGCCAGCGCCGGAAACCGCCTGATACGTGGAAGCGGTCATGGTGCGGATGGGGGCGATGGTATTCAGAGCATTGACGGCAGTGACGGTGATAATGGTGGAGCAGTTGGGATTGGAAATGATGCCCTTGTGGTTCTTCACGTCCTCGGGGTTTACCTCCGGCACGATCAGCGGCACCTCAGGATTCAGGCGGAATGCGGAGGAATTGTCCACGAACACCGCGCCGGAGGCCACGATCGCAGGGGCAAACTTCTTGGCGATGTCATTTTCCGCCGCGCCCAGAACGATGTCCACGCCCTTGAATGCTGTGTCGGCGGCTTCCTGAATGGTCACGTCCTCACCGCGGAACTTCACGGTTTTGCCCGCGCTCCGGGCGGAGGCCAGCGGAACCAGCTTCCCGACGGGGAAATTGCGTTCCTGCAGAACCTTGATCATTTCCTGTCCCACAGCGCCGGTCGCGCCAAGGACGGCTACGGTATAGGTTTTCATATATTCATTCCTCCCACACATTATTTTACAAAGCTGTTGTACAGAACCCGGATGGCTTCCTTGAAGTCCTTGTTGTCCACGCCGAAGATGATGTTCAATTCGTCGGGGCCCTGGTTGATCATGCGGATGTTGATGCCGCTTTCGCCCAGCGCCTTGAAGATCCGGCCGGAAATGCCGGGACGGAAGGCCATCTTCCGGCCGACGGCTGCGACCACGGCAATGTGGTGGTGGACGTCCAGCGTATCCGGCTGGGCTTCCTTTTTGATCTCCGCCATGATGGTGTACAGCTCCTTCTCCACCGCGGCGGTGGGAAGCACGACGGACACGTTGTCAATGCCGTTGGGAACGTAGTCCACGGAAATGTTATGCCGTTCCAGCACTGACAGAACTCTGCGCAGGACGCCGACCTGATTGCTCATGCCCCGCTTGGTCAGAGAGATGATGGAAAAGTCCTTTTTGCCCGTGATGCCGGTGATGAACCGGTCGGGGTCAACGTCGCCGGAGAAGGACTCCTGAATCATGGTGCCGGGGGCCTCCGGGTCGTTGGTGTTGCGGATGTTGACGGGGATGTTCTTTTCCCGCACCGGGAAAATGGAATCCTCGTGAAGCACCTGGGCGCCGGAATAGCTCAGCTCCCGAAGCTCGTCGTAGGTGACCTCGGGGATGGCCTGAGGATCGTCCACGATTCGGGGGTCGGCCATGAGGATGCCGGATACGTCCGTCCAGTTTTCGTACACATCCGCGTCCAGCGCCGCCGCCGCCAGCGCGCCGGTGATGTCGCTGCCGCCACGGGAGAAAGTGTGGATGGCGCCGTCGGGCATGGCGCCGTAGAAGCCGGGGATCACCGCGCCGTAGCCAAGCAGTACCTGATTGCGCAGCGCCTTGTAGGACACCTCCCGGTTCACGGTGCCGTCCATGTTGAACATCACCCAGTCTGCCGCGTCCACGAACTGGAAGCCCAGGTAGGCCGCCATCAGCTTGGCGGAGAAATACTCGCCCCGGCTGACCAGCTCCTCCTGGGTCACTTCCTTCGCGTCGATGCGCTTTTTCAGAGCCTCCAGCTCCGGCTCCAATGCCAGATCAAGCCCCAGCTCATCCCGGATGTCTAAGTAGCGGGAGGCAATCATGTCAAAAATGCTGCTGCAGTCCACGCCATACTGGACGTGGGCATAGCACAGATAGAGAAGGTCGGTCAGCTTATGGTCATTGCCGAACCGCTTGCCCGCGGCGGAAACCACCACGACCCGGCGCTCCGGGTCGGCCAGAAGGATATCCCGTACCTTGCGGTACTGGCCGGCATCCGCCATGGAGCTGCCGCCGAATTTGACTACTTTCATTTTCTGTTCCTCTCTGTCACTCTCAGTCATCCGCGAATTGCCGCGGCGAATGCGTTGGGATTCTCTTTCAGCCATGCGTGCATTGCGGCAACGGATACCGGCGCGGTCACCGCCGCGCTGCCCCAATGCTCCTTTGTCTCGCCGTTCCAGTTACCGCGAACGTACCATGTCAGCTTCTCGTCGTTCACAGCCGCCGCATGGCCGCCGTAGGGGGCGTAGAAGCCCTTCCCGGCAAGAACGTCCACAAGATCCTGCACCACATTGTATGCGGTGGGATACCGGCCTGCGCCCTGGCCGAAGAAGCTCATGCGCTGAGAGGTCTCGCCGATAAAGGTAATTAAATTGTAGTTCATAGGAACGGCAGCCTCCGGCTCGCCGTCCTTCACCAGGGTGGGCTGGACGTAGGCGCTGATGACGCCGTTTTCCCGCTTGCCCGTGGCGATCAGCTTGCACACAAGGCCGTGCGCTTTGAAGTTCTCCACGTCCTCTGCCTTAATGTTGCGGATGCCCGCCACAGGGACGGTTTCCTTGTCCAGGCTCACGCCGAAGGCGATGTTGGCGGACAGAATGACCTTGTGCCAGGTGTCGATGCCGTCCACGTCGGTGGAGGGGTTGGCCTCGGCGTAGCCAAGCGCCTGTGCCTGCTTCAGCACGTCGTCATAATTTAAGCCCTGACGGGTCATGTTATCGAGAATATAGTTGCAGGTGCCGTTCATGATGCCGCCGACCTCCCGGATGCTCTGCACCCGGCGGGCGCGCTCCAGCTCGGAAAGCCATCCGATGCCGCCGCCCACGGCTGCGGTGCAGCGGAATAAAACGCCCTTTTCCTTCACCAGGGGCAGCAGCTCGTCATAGAAGGTGCATACCAGCGCCTTGTTGGCAGTTACCACATTTTTCCCCGCCTCAATGGCGGCGCGGACATAGTCGTAAGCAGGGTGCAGCCCGCCCATGACCTCCACCACGGTGTCGATGCTGTCGTCCTCCACAATGTCCCGGATGTCCCGGACGGTCTTCGCGTCGGGAAGCTGCATATCCTCCCGGCGCAGAACCTTGACGACCTGCATATCGTCTCTGCCCCGGGTAAGCTCATACACGCCCCGGCCGACGACACCGAAGCCCAGCAATCCGATCTTCATCAAATCATCCCCCGTTTTGTCTGTATGTGCGGTGATTTTTGGTCAGTGTGTAAAAACGGATGTGTCCATCCCGAAAACACTTGCTTTTTGTCGGAAAACAGTATATCATATACCTGCTCAAATTTCAACCACGCCAAAAAGCCAAGGTTTTCCCGGTATTCCCAAACTTTTTGTGCAATTAGCAAAGAATCGATCACAGGAGGATATTATGCTCTATCATTCCACCCGGAGCGAAGCCCACTTTGTGGACAGCGCCGAGGCCGTGCTGGAGGGTCTTGCCCCCGACGGCGGCCTGTATATGCCCGAGAGCATTCCCGCGTTTGACTGGCAGGCTTGCCTGCGGGGCAGCTCTACGGAAATGTCCGCGAAAATTCTTGCCGCCCTGCTGCCGGATATTCCCGATATGGATACGCTGGTTCGCCGCGCCTATCAGGGGAAATTTGAAACCGAAGATCTGACCCCCACCGTTTCCGTAGGCGGTTACTCCGTGCTGGAGCTGTTTCGGGGGCCTACATCCGCTTTTAAGGACGTAGCGCTTTCCATGCTGCCCCAGCTGCTCACCGCCGCGAAGGCCGTCAAGGGGATGGAAAAGGATATCCTGATCCTCACCGCCACCTCCGGCGACACCGGCAAGGCCGCTCTGGAGGGCTTCCGGGACGTGCCCGGGGTGCGCATCTGCGTATTTTATCCCGACGGCGGCGTCTCTCAGGTGCAGCGTGCCCAGATGGTGACGCAGGAGGGCGGCAACGTGGCCGTCTCGGCCGTCCGGGGCAACTTTGACGACGCCCAGACCGGCGTGAAGAATATTTTCGCCGCCTGTCAGGGCCGGGAGCTGCCCTACGCCCTGTCCAGCGCCAACTCCATCAACATCGGCCGTCTCGCGCCCCAGATCATGTACTACTTCCGCTCCTACCGCGACCTGCTGGACGCCGGGAAGATCAAGCTGGGCGACGAGGTCAACTACTCCGTCCCCACCGGCAACTTCGGCGATATTCTGGCGGGGTATCTCGCCAAGCGGCTGGGTCTGCCCGTTGGGAAGCTGATCTGCGCCTCCAACGCCAACAACGTCCTCACCGACTTCATCCGCACCGGCGTTTACGACAAGCGCCGTCCCCTGCTGAAGACCACCTCCCCCTCCATGGACATTCTGGTGTCCTCCAACTTGGAGCGGCTGCTGTACCTGCTGTCCGGAGACACCGCGCTGGTGTCCAGGCTGATGAACAGCCTGAACCGGGAGGGCGTTTACACCGTCCCCGGCGCACTGCTGGAACAAATCCAGAAGAAATTCTGGGCTGCCTACTGCGACGACGCCAAAGCGCAGGAGATCATGGGCCGGGTCTACCGGGATTGGGGCTATCTGTGCGATCCCCACACCGCTTCCGGCTGGGCAGCAGCGGAGGAATACGTCTCCCAGACCGGCGACAATCGCCCCATGGTGGTGCTGTCCACCGCGTCTCCATACAAGTTCCCCGCGGCGGTTCTCGCCGCCGTGGGCGGCGATACCTCCGGCAGCGAGTTCGACCAGATGGCGCGGCTGTCCGCCATGACAGGTGTGCCCATCCCGAAAAATCTGGCTGGTCTGCAGGGCAAGCCCGAGCGCCACACCGGCGTCATCAACAAGGAAGACATGCTGGACTACGTCCTGCATCTGTAAGCCGACAGGAGAAGCTGCATGAAACGAGTTACCATCCGCGTTCCCGCCACCACCGCGAACCTCGGCCCCGGGTTTGACGCCTTCGGCTGTGCCCTGAGCCTGTACACTGACGTTACCTTTGAAGAAACCGACTCCGGTCTGGAGATCACCGGCTGCGACGAAGCCTATACAGGCCCTGACAATCTGGCCTACACCGCCTACTGCGCCGTGCTGGGCACCTTAAGCGAGGAAGTCCGGGGCGTGAAGATCCACATCGACGCCCACATTCCCATCTGCCGGGGACTCGGTTCCTCCGCCGCGCTGCTGGTGGCCGGCGCCATGGGCGCCAACGTCCTGCGGGGCAATAAGCTCTCCACACAGGGCCTGCTCAACATCACCAACGCCATGGAAGGGCATCCGGACAATCTGGCGCCCGCTTTCCTCGGCGGCCTCACCGCGTCCATGGTGGACGGCGGTCTGCCGGTGAGCGTCAGCTTTCCCCTCCACGCCGGGTGGGAATTTCTGGTTCTCATTCCGGATTTCACCCTGTCCACTCCCCTCGCCCGTTCCGTTCTGCCGGAGCAGGTCAACCGCCGGGACGCCATTTACAACATCTCCCACGGCGCGCTGGTGCTCAAGGCGCTGGAGCTTGGGGACGAGAAGCTGCTGCGCACCGCCATGCAGGACAGGCTTCACCAGGACTACCGGAAAAAGCTGATTCCGGACTACGAAAAAATCGAGGCGCTGGTGCGCACCGTCGGCGCGGCCTTCTGTCTTTCCGGCGCAGGCCCCACCCTGCTGTGCATCACCCGCAACCCCGGGTTGGAAGAAAAGCTTGCCAAGAAGCTGGACAGCATCACAGAGCATCACTGGCAGATGCTGCCCCTGCACGTAGAATTTGAGGGCGCACACGTCCTCAAGGCCGAATAAGACAAAACTTCGTATGACTTACACATCATACGAAGTTTTTCTTTTTAAACACCCAGCAGGAGCTTCGCAAACAGGAAATACACCAGCAAGCTCAGGGCGTCCACGATGGTCGTGATAAAGGGGCTTGCCATCACCGCCGGGTCAAAGCCCAGACGCTTGGCAAACAGAGGCAGCGTGCAGCCGACGAACTTGGCAAGGATGACCGTCACACAAAGCGTCAGGCACACCACGCCGTTGACAAGCAAGCTGATGCTTTCGTTGCCCATCAGCAGCCGATCCACCAGCAGAATTTTCAGGAAGCAGGCAGCTGCCAGCGCCGCGCCGCAGAGCACTGCCGTGCGGGCTTCCTTCCACATCACCCGGAACAGGTCGGTAAAATGCAGCTCGTCCAGACTCAGGGCACGGATGACAGTCACGGAGGACTGAGAACCACAGTTACCGCCGGTATCCATCAGCATGGGGATAAAGGCGGTCAGCACCGGGAGCAAGCTCAGGGCATCCTCAAAAGAGGTAATGATCATCCCCGTAAAGGTAGCGGAGACCATCAAAAGCATCAGCCACGGGATCCGGTGCTTGAACAGGTCGAAGGGCGTACTCTTGAGGTAGGTCTTTTCCGAAGGGGTCATAGCGGCCATGATCTCCATGTCCTCAGTAGCCGCGTCCTGCATGACGTCCATGGCGTCGTCGAAGGTGACGATACCCACCATCCGGTTCTCCCCGTCCACCACGGGCAGGGCGATGAAGTTATATTTGGAAAGGGTCGCCGCCACTTCTTCCTGATCGGTCTGGGTAGTGACCGAGATCAGGTTCGTTTCCATGATGTCTTCGATCTTGGTCTCGTCGTCTGCGGCCAGCAGAAGATCCTTTACCGTCACAAGACCGATGAGCGTCCTGTCCTTTTCCGTAACGTAGCAGGTGTAAATGGTCTCCTTATCCACGCCCTGACGTCGGATGCGGAGAATGGCCTCCTCCACGGTCATGTGGGGGCGCAGGGAGACGTATTCCGTGGTCATGATGGAACCGGCGGAATCTTCTGGGTAACGCAAAATCTGATTGATAGAGCTGCGCATTTCCGGGTCGGCGTGCTTTAAGATACGCTGCACCACGTTCGCGGGCATTTCCTCGACGATATCCGCCGCGTCGTCCACGTACAGCTCGTCCAGAACTTCCTTCAGCTCGTTGTCAGAGAAGCCCCGGATGAGAAGCTCTTTGGCCTCCGGCTCCATTTCCACGAAGGTCTCCGCCGCCTGTTCCTTTGGAAGCAGGCGGAACATGAGGGGGATCTGTTTTTCGTCCAGCCCGTCAAAAAGTCCGGCGACATCCATCGGATTCATGGTCGTGAGGATATCCCGGAGAGTTGCATATTTTTTCTCCTCCAGCAGCTTCAGGAGGGCTTTTTCCACAATTTCAAAGCGCTCTGCCATATCGTAATTCCTCCTATTCATTTTTATTTGTCATGATGAATAGGCAATTTACGCAGACAAAATAACTACAGACTCACCCGGACGGCAAGCCGCACTCTACTTCGTCCAGGTATATTGCCGTTGCCGCCAGCGTCCAAGAGAATCCCTCCTTTGAAGTCACAGTTTCTCTTATTTTACCCATCTTTGACGGAAATGTCAACCTTGACGGAAAGAAGTTGGGATAGTAAAATGAAAATATATCGCTTTTACTATCCGCCGGCCGCACCGGCGGAAAAAAGGAGGAATTCCCATGCTCCGGATTGCCGCTGAGGAAGACGTAAGCGCCATGCTTGCCATTTACCGGCCTTACGTTCTGACCTCTACCGCCACCTTTGAATATGACCCACCCAGCGAAGAAGAATTCCTGCGCCGCTACCACGACATCACCGCCCAGTTTCCGTGGCTTCTCTGGGAGGAAGACGGGCAGATTCTCGGCTATGCCTATGCAAGTCTGCCCTTTACCCGGGCGGCATATGCCTGGTGCGCCGAACCCACCATTTATCTCAAATCTCAGGCACGGGGAAAGGGCATCGGAAAGGCGCTGTACGACGCGCTGGAAGCGATCCTTGACGCTCAGGGGTATTGCCTTCTTTACTCCCTCGTCTGCGGGGAAAATGAGAACTCCATGCGCTTCCATGAAAAGCGCGGCTACCGCACCGTCGCTCATTTCCCGGCCTGCGGCTTCAAGTTTGGCAGGTGGCTTGACCTCAACTGGATGGAAAAGCGGCTGAAGGGCGTCGATCCCCCGGGCGGCGTCCCCGTCCCATGGCAGGCCGTTATGCAAAACGCAGAATTCATTCACCAATATTTAGATAATTTTTCCCTTTCCTAATCAGGGAAAATATGATATTTTATCAGAGTGGATAGATGTCCCCAAACATCTGCACAAAACCGAGAGCGGCACTAACGAATCTCCGGGTCAACGGGAGATTCTCAAAAAATCTACATAAGGAGCTGTGACCATGTATTTTCAGAAAAAGCGCGTAATCGCGATGCTGCTTGCCGGCGGGCAGGGCAGTCGGCTCAAGGTCCTGACGGAGAAAACCGCCAAGCCTGCCGTTCCCTTCGGCGGCAAATACCGTATCATCGATTTTCCTTTGAGCAACTGTGTCAACTCCGGCATCGACACCGTTGGTATTCTGACCCAGTATCAGCCTCTGGAGCTGAATGAGTATATCGGAAACGGACAGCCCTGGAATCTGAACAAGACCCATTCCTGCGCCCAGGTTCTGCCCCCCTATGAGCGTCACGACAAGAAATCCGGCTGGTACAAGGGCACCGCCAACGCCATTTATCAGAACATCGACTTCGTGGACCGCTTCAACCCCGACTACGTGGTCATTCTCTCCGGCGACCACATCTACAAGATGGACTACGCCGCCATGGTGGCCTACCACGAAAAGCATAAGGCTTCCTGCACCATCGCCGTGCGCAGCGTCCCTCTGGCGGAGGCTTCCCGCTTCGGTATCCTGAACACCAACCCCGACAACACCATTTACGAATTCGAGGAAAAGCCCGCCAAGCCCAAGTCCACCAACGCTTCCATGGGCATTTACTGCTTCAACTGGCAGGTACTGCGGGACGCCCTGATCGCTGACGAGGAAAACCCCAGCTCCGCCAACGATTTCGGCAAGAACATCATTCCAAGCCTGCTGGCCGACGGTCACAAGATGATAGCCTACCCCTTCGACGGCTACTGGAAAGACGTGGGAACCATCGATTCTCTGTGGGAAGCCAACATGGATCTGCTGGGCAAGGAACCTGCCTTCCAGCTCCGGGGCGACAAGCGCTCCACCATCTACGCCCGCAACTCCGCCATGCCGTCCTCCTACATTGATGAGCAGGCCGAGATTGTCAACGCCTTCGTGGCCGAAGGCTCCGAGGTCTACGGCACCGTCCACCACAGCATCATCTCCATCGGCTGCACCGTCGGTGAGGGCGCGCTGGTAGAGGACAGCGTCGTCATGCCCGGCGTGGTCATCGAGTCCGGCGCCATCGTCCGCCACACCATTCTGGGCGAGGACTCCAAGGTCTGCAAGAACGCCATCGTGGGCGGCGCTTACGCCGACGGGGAAAAGAAGAAGATCAGCGTCACGTCCAAGGGCGCTGTCGTCGAAGCCAACACCGTGCTGAAGCCCGGTGACATGCTGTAACAGGAGGAAAAATGCAATGAACGTAACCGGTATTGTATTTACCAACGACGCAAGCCTTGGTGAGCTGACCACCAAGCGCACCATGGCCTCCCTGCCCTTCGGC
>OGPV01002760.1_pt1 | contig 9965 bp, 7 predicted proteins | sample 1553001 | NCBI WGS metagenome assembly OGPV01 (sample SAMEA2580268, study PRJEB22360) | human gut metagenome | biome: human gut; feature: human-associated habitat; material: faeces | place: Denmark | collected 2008/2010
GGTTCGCTGCTTATGGCTGTAACGCTGAAACCCGGCGTTTCACGCAAGAACCGTGAGGGTCTTGACAATCCGAAGCCGCATCAGCTGTTCCTCGGCCATTATGGCGTGTTCGGTGTGATCGCGCTGCTGCAGAGCACGTTCTCGCTGGGCGGCAATCTCCTGTTTCTGCATGTACAGGCGGTGCATCCATGGCTGTTCATGCTGGCTGGCTGGACGAGCTCCTTGGTGTTCTCGTTCTTCACGTACACGATGGTGGCGAGTTTCGGCAATATAGGCAAGGCTATTGGCGTGCTGGTGCTAGTGGCGCAGATTTCCGGCTCGAATGGCGCATATCCGCTGGCCGTGCTGCCGAAGATCATCAGCGATATCAGCCCGTTCCTGCCGGCCACGCATTCGATTGTGGCGTTGCGTGCGGCAATTGCCGGTATTTACAACAACGATTACTGGCATGCGCTCGGCTCGCTACTGCTGTTCCTGATTCCGCTGCTGCTGATTGGCTTGGTGCTGCGTATTCCTCTGGTCAAGTTCAACAAGTGGTATGTGGCGAAGGTGGAAAGCACCAAGGTGATCTCATGATTACCGGAGTGCATGAGGCGGTTTCCGAAGCCGTTTCCGATGTGGTTTCCGACGCGGTCAGTGACGTGCATGAGGCTGTTCGCAAGGCGCAGAGCCGCCGCGAGCAGCTTCGTGAGCAGACCGATCATAAGATTATGAAGGCCACGCTTGCGATTGTGATTTCCGATGGCGTCGGCGCGGTGACCATCGAAGAGGTCGCTCGTCGTTCTGGCGTTGCGAAAACCACGATTTATCGCCGCTATAAGAATGCTGATGATCTGTTGCACCGTGTGCAGCTGGAAGTTGCGGGATTACCGGATTTCAGCGATGTCGAGTTGTCGAAAAACGGTTTGCTGACGATGTTGCAACGCATTCAAGGTTGTTTTTTCGACAGCGATTTTGGTTTGAAGGCCGTTGGTGTGGTGCTTTCGTCTGATAACACTTCGTTGAATGCGATTGCCAATCAAGTACTTGTTCCTGCGGAAAAGCGTTTTTCTGAGTTTGTTGAACGCGGCATGAAGGCCGGAGTGTTCCGTAATGGATTGAATCCGCAATTCCTGTTCAGCACGATACTCGGCTCCATGCTCGCCTGTAAGGCGTTGCATGGCGATGCGAGTATTCCTTGGCCTGAGAACATGGCGGCCGTTCTGTGGGCCGTCTGAAAGGCATCGCAGAGCAGAGCTGCCATAGTATCTGAAACTAATGAGCGCCCCGCTACGGCCTTTAGTCACTCTTTGGGTGAGGCTGTAGCCGAGGCGCTCATTGTACGTTTGCAGGCTTTTCGCCGCTACTGGCCCTACTGGATCGACGCTTCCTGACGGGCCACATCCAACGCCTTGTTGATATGCAGTTCCCTTTTCTTCCCGTCCTTTCCTATGCGGTCGTAATCATACAGCCGATAGGTCAGGTTTGAGCTTTCCTGGATTTCTGCCACGAGTGCACCTGCCCCAATGGCATGGATCGTGCCTGCAGGGATAAAAAACAGGTCATCCTTGTGAATAGGTACCTTCTGCAGATACTTCATCACCGTACCTTCTGCCAGTGCCTTTTGCATTTCTTTCTTTGTGCAGTCCTGCCGCAAACCGTAGATCAGTTTTGCATCCCTGGCTGCATCCAGCACATACCACATCTCCGTTTTTCCAAGCTGACCATGTTCCTTCATCTTTGCATAGTCATCATCCGGATGCACCTGCACAGACAGATCCTTTCTTGCATCGATCAGCTTCACCAGGATTGGCAGCGTTGTTTCGCCCTTATGCCGTTCTCCCAGATACTCCGGGTGGGCTTTTATGACCGCAGTCAGCTCCATTTTGTCAAACGTTCCACAACACACAGTACTTACCCCATCCGGATGCGTGGAACATTCCCATGTTTCTGCCAACGGAGACAACTCAATATTCTTCCCATATTCATCGTTCAGCCTTTTTCCACCCCACAGGTAATCCTTACCTGCCGGACGGAGCAAAAGGGGTTCATTTCTTTTTTCCATGCATACGTCCATTGATCACCATTTCTGTCTTTCTTACCAGTCGTATTTTCTATCTTATTTACTGCTCCAGCTCAAACTTCTGCTTATCGTGGACGTTGATATCTGCGCCCAGCTGTACCTCAATCAGCTTCAGTTCCGTATCAGCTATCACAGTATGACGGCAGCCTGCGGACATAGTTATAACGTCACCTGGCTTTACCATCTGCTCCATACCATCCACGATGGTCTTTCCTTCACCGGATATGACTATCCACACCTCATCCCGGTTCTTGTGGCTGTGGTAGTTCATACTGTGGCCGGGATTTAAGGTTACCTTAATCGTCAGGGATGTGGTTTCCACATCGACCACCTTAAAGCTTCCCCAGGACTTCTCGGCAAACATAATCTGCTGTTCAAACTTATCTACAAACGGCTTAATGTAAGAACTCTGCTCTTTATCCGAGACCAGAATGCCTTCCGGTGACGCGGAGATCACCACATCATGCAAACCCATTGCCAACACCGGCACATCCATTTCATTGATGATATGGACTCCGGAGCACTTGTCGTTCAACTCTCCCTTACCAATGATGCTTTCGTCCATTGCCTCAGTCAGCGTATTCCATGTGCCAAGGTCTTTCCACATACCGGCAAAACGGACAACCTGAATCTTCGGCTCATGCTCTGCCACAGCATAGTCGAAAGAGATCTTCTTCATGGTATCGTACTTGTCGAACAAATCCTGATAGTCTGTAAAATCCATCATCTCATGGGCTTTATCCATCACATAACCCAGTTTATAAGCAAACACACCACCATTCCAGAGTGCTCCCTGTGCAATATACTGTTCTGCCACGTCCGCTGTCGGTTTCTCCCTGAAGGTCCTTACCTCAGCTACATGGTCTGCACTCTCAGGGATGATGTAGCCGTACTTTTCGCTGGGATAGGTCGGCTCAATACCCATCAGTACCAAATTTGCCTCGCACTTGTCTGCCTGCTCTGACAGTTCCTTCAGTGCTTCAAAGTAACCATCCTCCACATAGGGGTCAACCGGGCAGACTACCACAGACTCAGACGGGGCAACATGCATCACATCCACCAGATAAGCTGTTGCCAGCGCAATGGCCGGAAATGTATCACGGCGGCATGGCTCTACGCTGATGCCCACGTCCTCACCCAGCTGGTTGTGGATTGCAGAAACCTGTGTCTTACCGGTAGCAATGGTCACGGTCGCATCTGTGTCCACCTTCTTGATCTGTCGGTAGACACGCTGCACCATGGACTCATAGGTGCCGTCCTCCTTTTTGAAAATCTTGATAAACTGTTTGGAACGGATGTCATTGGAAAGGGGCCACAGACGCTTGCCGGAACCGCCGGACAACAAAATGATATTCATAATCTTCTCCTCGCAAAAATAAGATCAGCGTTCAGCGCGCATGGGATTATTCAGGAAATCCTCATACGCAAGGCGTATGCCATCCTCAAGCTCGGTTTTATATGTCCAGCCAAGGTTCGTTGCCTTGGAAACATCCAGAAGCTTACGCGGTGTACCATTTGGCTTATCAGGATCCCATTTGATCTCACCGTCATAGCCTACAACCTTCGCAACCAGCTCAGTCAGCTCCTTAATAGTCAGTTCCTTACCGGTACCGGCATTGACAGTCTCGTTACCTGAGTAGTTGTTCATCAGGAACACACACAGATTTGCCAGATCATCCACATACAGAAACTCACGCAGCGGAGAACCATCCCCCCAGCAGGTTACACTTGTAGCACCGCTCTCCTTCGCCTCATGGAAACGGCGGATCAGCGCCGGAAGCACATGACTGTGTGTAGGATGATAGTTGTCATTTGGACCGTACAGATTTGTCGGCATTACGGAAATATAGTCTGTGCCATACTGGCGGTTCAGAAACTCACAGTACTTTAACCCGGAAATCTTTGCCAGTGCATATGCCTCATTGGTTTTCTCCAGTTCAGAAGTCAGCAGGCAGCTTTCCTTCATCGGCTGGGGTGCCATACGCGGATAAATACAGGAAGAACCTAAGAATTCCAGCTTCCTGCAGCCGTTCTTCCATGCAGAGTGAATCACATTCATTTCCAAAATCATATTATCATACATGAAATCAGCCAGTGCATTCTGGTTTGCCACAATGCCGCCTACTTTGGCAGCTGCGAGAAACACATACTCCGGCTTTTCTGCAGCGAAAAACTTCTCCACTGCATCCTGACGGGTCAGATCCAGCTCCTTATGGGTACGTGTCACAATATTCGTATATCCCTGACGCTGCAGCTCACGTACAATGGCAGAGCCTACCATTCCGCGATGACCTGCAACATAAATTTTTGCATTTTTTTCCATCATAATCGTATGCCTTCTTTCTTACATAACAGCCTTCATGGCCTTCTCGCGCTTTGCAAGCTCACGGTCATGCTTTGCCATAATCTCCACCAGTTCTTCATAGCTCGTCTTCTGCGGATTCCATCCCAAAACAGTCTTCGCCTTAGTCGGGTCGCCCCACAGGTTGTCCACATCAGTCGGACGGAACCACTGGGGATTCACGCATACCAACAGCTTGCCGGTAGCTGCATCGTAACCCTTCTCATCAATGCCGGTACCTTCCCAGCGGATGGTCATACCGTTAGCTGCAAACGCCTTCTCAGTGAAGTCGCGGACAGTGTGCTGTACACCTGTCGCAATGACAAAATCCTCCGGATTCTCCTGCTGCATGATCAGCCACATGCACTCAACATAATCTTTGGCATAGCCCCAGTCACGCAGGGAATCCATATTGCCCAGTTCCAGATGATCCTGCAGACCTTCTGCAATGCGTCCTGCAGCCAGTGTGATCTTACGTGTAACGAAATTTTCACCACGACGCTCAGACTCATGATTGAACAAAATGCCGTTAACAGCGAACATTCCATAAGCATCACGGTATTCCTTCACCATCCAGAAGCCATACTGCTTTGCCACAGCGTAAGGGGAATATGGATGAAACGGTGTGGTTTCTTTCTGTGGAACCTCTTCTACCTTGCCATACAGTTCAGAAGTAGATGCCTGATATACTTTACAGGTCTTTGTCAGACCGCAGACACGGACAGCTTCCAGCACACGCAGGACACCCAGTGCATCCACATCACCGGAATATTCCGGCGCATCAAAGGATACCTGCACATGGCTCTGGGCAGCCAGATTATAAATTTCATCCGGTCTGATCTCTCCCACCAAACGGATCAGCCCTGAAGAATCAGATAAATCTCCGTCATGAAGTTTAATCACATTTTTTTCGATCAGATGATCGATACGGGCAGTATTTGAAATGGAAGCACGACGTACAATACCATGAACCTCGTAACCCTTTTCCAGTAAAAATTCAGCCAGATAAGAACCATCCTGACCGGTGATTCCGGTAATCAGTGCAACCTTAGACATATATTAACCTCAACTTTCCTTTTAATTTCTGTTTTGATCAATAGCAACTGTTCAATACCTCCACAGTTACTGCATTTATTATTTTAGTAAAAAATCCGGAAAGCCTGAATTCACGATATTGCCCTTTCTCACTGTTTTCTTACATTATCTTGCTCTCTTTTCTCACTTCTCCCACTTCTCTCTGTACTCTAAAGGACTCATGCCTTCCATATGTCTGAAAACCCGGCTGAAATAATGAGGCTCCCCCAGACCGCATTTATAGCCGATGGTCTTTATCTTTTCGTCGGAAAATCGGAGCATATATTTTGCCTTCGTGACTCTCCTGTTCATCAGGTAGCTGCTGATACTGACACCAAACTGCTCCCTGAACACGCGGGTCAGATAGTATTTACTGATAAAAAAATGCTCTGCCAGAAAATCCAGGCTTATTTTCTCCTGATAATGCTCATCCAGATACTGCTTTACAGGAAGTACATTCTGTTTTTTCAGATCTGCATCCCTGTGTTTTTCTCCCGGGTGCCAGGACTCATTCATCAGAAGTGTCAGCAGATAGTTCAACTCACTGTTGATCTTCATATCCCGAATGTAATCATCGGAATCTGCCAGCTCATAAATCCTGTGACAGATTTCCAGGAATCCGGAAACAGAAACGGGGTGGAAGACTGCTCTTCCACCCCGCTCTAAATACTTGTCATAAATTGCTGTCATATTCGGACCATAGAAATGTATCCAGGATAAACTCCACAGCTTCTCCGAACTACTGTGTGCATACTGTTTTCTGCAGTCAATAAACACACAGTCTCCTGTACGAAGAGAATAAGTTCTGCCTTCACAGATGAGTTCACCCTCGCCATCTGTCACTGTAAAAAACAAATAAGAGGACAGGTTACTGCGACCCGTGCTGTGAGGCTTATGTACCCGCAGAGAGCCAATCTCCTGCAGATACAGTAAAGAAGTCCTGGCAAAATTTGACGGTGTATATAAAATCCTGTCAGAGGTGACAACCGGTAATTGTGTATTAACAAATAAATCTTTCATCTGATCTTTTCCTTCGGAATTTCTATTCCCATACAAGCTTACAGTCAGCTACACCAACAAGGCTGTCCATAAATACTTCTTTCAGACGTTCTTCCACCATCTGCTTTGTCACACCTTTTTTCAGGATCACCTGAAGGAAACCACCGCCACCGGCACCACATACCAGCTTTCCGTCCACCAGTTCCTCAATGCTGCTGAAAATCTGCTCGATCAGAGTATTACTACTTCCGGCATCTATTTTCTTGCTCAGTTCCCAATGATAATCCAAAAGCTTCGCAAAACCATCTACATTTCCGCGTTCCAGTTCAAAACGCATCAAGGCAGCTGTCTTCTGAATCTCCTCCAGCGCAAACAGACTATCCGGTTCATTACCCACATAGCGTCCCACCACATCACGGAGAAGATTTCTCGCCAGACGCCTCTGCCCTGTATAGATCAGGACAAATCTTTCATCCAGTTCCTTCTTTGTCTGCGGTGAAAGCTCTATGTGTGCTACCTGAAGCTGCTGTTGAAGTCCAGGCATGGAGGTTATATATTTAAGACCAGATGTAATACCTCCGACCTGATCCTGCCATCCACCTCCTGTGGACATAATCTGCTCCATTGCCAGTACATGGGCATATAAATCTTCTTCTGTATATGCGATTCCCATAAATTCAAACACTGCCTTCACACAGGCTGCCGAAAGAATAGATGAGGTGCCAAGACCGGAACCTTTGGGAACATTTCTTACCTCAGAATGCATAACAAAACCACTGCCAAGGCGTTCCAGTATTTCACCCAGAGTATGTCCTTCCCTGGGAATTATTCCGCAGGCAAGAAGGCAGGCCTTCTGCAGGGCAAATGGATCATAAGGGTCACCTGTGGCCTGCAAAGGCTCAATCGTGTCAAACTCTCCATGAACATCCATATCCCGGCTGTCAAAAACCACCTTCTGCTCAGGAATCCTCTCCAATGTCACCTCTACCGGCTTCTCCCCGTTCAAAAGAATAGCGGCATTTAATACAGTCCCGCCCTTTTCATTACAATAGGGCGGTGTATCACTCCAGCCACCTCCCCAGTTCACACGAAGCGGCAGCCTGACTGTATGATGATCTGTAACAATCCTTGCCTGCTCATTATAAGCAAGACTTTTGATCGTCGCTTCCAGAACCTCTGACTGAATAATGCGGAAACATTCCTGCACCTCATTCTCATCCTCAAGGATCACTCCCAAATAATAATGCAGACGCATTTTTTCACCGAAATCTGCTTTTCTCAGACGCTTTCTCAGCCATTCCTTCTGAATCTTTGTCAGAGACTGCAGCTTTCTTATACTCCCTGCAGGAACCTGATCTCTGATTGCCTTTGCAATCCCGTCCATAGTTACCAGATCTGCCATCCGTTTATTCCACGCTATGATAGCATCCGGATCCGCCTCATTAAATCCGGCGCAGAGAGACTTGTGGGAAGCTGCAGTCCATAAAGATCTGTCAAAATCTTTCCCTCCTGTGACAATCTCATAAAGTTCCAGTGCCGCATCTGTTGCCTCCCGGATCGTATCTGCCTCCTGATACAGCGCAGCAGACCACAAGGTATGTGCCTGTCCGTTCTCCTCCCAGAATCTCACTCCAAGTGTATCTTCCAGTTCATCCAGATCCCTGCCAAACAGCCGGTTTTCCTTAGGATTATCATTTACGCCAAAAATACGGACAATAAATTTTCCGTTTCTCTGCTTCAGCCCATGGAGAACAACATTATCAGGAATAACCTGATCCTGCACGTCTATGTAAGAGAGCACACTGTGGCTGCCAATCCTGGAATTTCCATGCACATAGGAAACCTCCAGATAACAGTCCTTCCCAACAGATGCCCTGCTGCTCAGTACACTGTTATAGCCAGACACATCACTGCGGATACTGCTGCCCACTTTCCGACTCCATCCCAGATAATGGTACTCATCCACACCTCCGTTCATCAGCTCCAGTATCTCCCTGGTCGTTCCAAAATGAATAAACTTTGCAGGTGCCAGACGCAGAAGCTTCATCTTGTAAGGACGCAGCACCTCCCACACACGGGTTCTGGCAGCCGTCAGTTCCGGACAGAATTCCCCCTCCGGCTTCTCCCTGTAAAAATCCTCCAGCGTAGAATCCGAAGCCAGAGGATAAAGAAAATCAGCGTAAAGAGAAAGACGCGTTCTCTCATTGACATTTCTGTCATAGTCCGCGTCTGTTTCAATCAGTGAATATAAAGATTTCATAATGTCAGTACTAAAGATCAGTGCCCCGGTATCAATATCCACACAACCGGATTCATTGACTGCTCCTGCTTCCCGCAGGACCTCCACAGATTTCTTCTGCAGACAGCACTTCACATTTCCGTCCGGTCCATTCAGATAAACACCATGGTTCTTGCCGGTCTCTACGTTTTCCTTAAAGGATATGGCAGCTGCACCCACATTGTTGTAGTCAATCTGAAGAGGATTAAATAAAAGCAGTACATCTCCCGACAGCAACACCATCCCTTCACGAATCCGCGAAGGAACAGAACTCATGCATATCATGAATTCATCAAATAAAGTGGAACTGCGTCCATTGGGTAATTCATGAGGCACCGGCGAAAAAAGCTTACCCAGCGCAGAATACTGAGGAACACGCTTACTGTCCCCGCCGGAATGAATCACCAGCACACGAAGGCTGTCAAAAGATCCTTCCTGTTCATGAAGATATCTCAGAACCTCCAGCGTAGCCCCGCCGGATCCGACACGCCTGCCATCACGGTCCGGGATGGCAATAAACTTCGTGCCTCTCGGCAGGAAATTCTGCCTGTCCGCAATCTGTTTACGGAAACCTTCTGCCTGCTGCTCATTGGAAGCAGTCAGGATCACGTAGTCCCAACGTGGGAAGCTACGGAGTTTTAAAGATCTGTTATAATCGTCCCAGCAGTCCTTGTAGGCCTGGGACAGGAAAAGGGAATTTAAGTTTGTCATTTGGGAGTCCTCCTTGGGTATAGATTTTTTCAATATATTGTTTCGTTCGGGCATTTTATGGAAGTTTATCGTTTGCGTCATCATTTACTGTAAGAAATGATTGGTTCAATCCCATCTTTCGTATCTTATCCAGCCAATCATAAATCATTGATTTTGAATACATTTTTTCTCCATTTTCGTCTACCTTTTTTTCCAGAGCTCTTGCAATAAATGCATATTCATTTTCCAATTTGATATTAAAGATTCCCTCCCTCTTATATATGTAGTTTTAATAATTTTTTCAGGCAAAGAGACCTAAATTGTTTCATTCCCGCTTGTAATAAGTTTCATATCCAGAAAACAATTTTCTTATTTTACTCAAAAAAACTATGTACATATTCCTTGTCGGTTGCAAGATTTAATATATTAAGATGAGTTATTATCTTTTCTAATAATTGCCCGTCCACGCATATAGGATTACTTTCTAAATCGGTTGTATTTATATTTAGAGCGTCCAGTTT
>OGPV01002763.1_pt1 | contig 9958 bp, 7 predicted proteins | sample 1553001 | NCBI WGS metagenome assembly OGPV01 (sample SAMEA2580268, study PRJEB22360) | human gut metagenome | biome: human gut; feature: human-associated habitat; material: faeces | place: Denmark | collected 2008/2010
GCAGCAGGAGGCGCATGGATTGTGGCAGTCAAAGGCTTTGCAGGTGTTTCTGCAGAGGGAAATACTTTGCAATGCCGGCCGACGTTGCCGAAAAAGTGGAAACGGATGTGCTTTAAGCTGTGCCACCAGGGAGTGTTGTATGAGATCAGCGTTACGCACTCCGGCTCTGAAATCAGAAAACTCCGCAGATGAAAACCGACAGGAGAAATGCTTATATGGGAGAAAGAGCGTTGGAAAGGACAAAGCGGCAACTGCCTTACGCCATTGTTGCTGAGACGGGGGAGTACGCAAGAAACTGGGTGCGGTCGGGAAAGGTCTGGAAACAGCAGACAAAATTGGAAAATGGAAATTTTGAAACCGATCACATCACCATTCTGTGCGACCTTGAAGAAAACGGGCAAACTGTGCGGCAGATTACAACGGTAAAAAACCACACAGAAAAGCCCATTGCGTTAGAGCAAGTGAGTTCTGCGTATATTGCCGGCATTGGCATTGATGGTATTCGCCCGTGGTATGATGAAGGCCGCTTTAGGCTCCATTTCTGTAGGATGTGCTGGCAGGGAGAAGGGCAGTGGCGCAGCGGGACGCTGCCGGAACTGGGGCTCTATCGGGCCTCCAACCATAATCCGGCCAACGCAATCTCTATTTCTTCTACCGGCAATATGAGTACATCCATGTTTTATCCGCTTTTATACCTGGAAGACAGGGAAAATGGCAAAACCTGGTTCTTTGAGATTCTGACCAGCGGGAATTGGCATATCGAGCTTGGAGCCAACGAGGACGGCGGATTATACGTGGAGATGAATGCTGCATGGTCCGGCCATGACGGCTGGCATATTGCATTGCAGCCGGATGCATGTTATACAACAGTCCCGGCAATTTACGGTGTTGTGGATGGCGGTATAACAGAGGCAATCCGAGAGCGCTTGCGTTGGCATCGGCAAGCCAGTTCGGCAACGCTTGCTTGCCCGCCGGTTTGCTTCAACGATTATATGAACTGCTTATGGGCAATGCCGAGTGACCAAAAGCTGATCCCGCTGATTGATGCAGCAGCAGAAGCGGGATGCGAAGTGTTTTGCATTGATGATGGCTGGCAGAAAGATGGAACAGGAACGTGGATACCCGATCAATCGCACTTTGGCGCAAAAGGGCTGCAGGGCATCATTGACTATATTCGAAAAAAAGGTATGCGCCCCGGTGTCTGGCTGGAGATCGAAAGTATTTCCCATGCAAATAGGGCAGCGCCAAGTTATGGTCGGATGACAAGAGACGGCCGGATGATCGGCTGCAATGGCCGATACCAGTTCGATTTCCGCAATCCCGATGTACAGAGCTATATGGCAGCTGTTTTTGAAAGACTATACAAAATGGGAATCCGTTATATTAAGAACGATTTTAATCAGACAGCCGGGATTGGCTGCGATGATCCGAATTCGTTCTCAGAGGGCATACGTCAGGAGACAGAGGCATTTTACGGCTTTATCGACCAGATCCGGGAAAAATATCCGGATCTGGTGATCGAAACCTGTGCCAGCGGAGGTATGCGTGCGGATAATGGAGCAATGCGGCATTTCCATCTTTACAGCAGCAGCGACCAGGAATTTTTCTGGAATAACCCTTCGATTCTGGCCGGTATGATGGCCTGTACACAACCGGAAAAGTGCGGGGTCTGGGCGTATCCCTACGCCCTTCCCTGCGAAGAAAGAATGACGCCGGCCAGCGTATATTTCAAAGATCGGGAATGCGGAACATATCCGGATGGCGAGCGCACGGCATTCAATATGGTCAGTTCCATGCTCGGCGTTTTATACTTGTCAGGGCACATTGAGGAAGCGGACGATAAAAACCGTGCATTGATTCGGGATGCAATTGCAATCTATAAGCAAAACCGCACCTTCCTGATGCGGGCTTACCCGGTGTATCCTTCCGGCTTTTTCCGAATTACTGAGGAAGGAATGTATGCATTCGGGTTGACAGACGGTGAGAAGCTGATGATGGCTGTCTGGAAAATCGGCAGAAAAGAAAAGGTGAAGAGCTTTCCGCTGAAAGATTATCTGCATGGGCCCATAAAAGGAGAAGTTCTGTATCCGGTCGATCTGCAAACCGATTATCACGTGTCAAATGGAATCCTCACAGTGCAGCTCCACGCAGAATACAGCGCGAGATTATTTGTGTTTAACGGAGAGAAATGCTATGAAGGTAGAACAAATCCGATTGTCTGAATATGGAACATTGACAGCGCTTCTGCATGAAAAAAGCGATGAAATGCAGAATGACGCAGCTGAAAAACGCACAGCGGTAATTCTTTGCCCCGGCGGAGCCTACTCTTCTTGTTCTGACCGTGAGAGCGATCCGCCTGCTATTGCATTTTTGAATATGGGGTGTCAGGTATTTGTGCTTCGATATGCGGTTGCACCTCATGCAGGAAACAAACAACCATTGCAGGAACTGGCTTCCAGCGTTAAGCTCGTCCGGGGAAATGCAGAAAAATGGCAGGTAGGCGAACATAAAATTGCAATCTGCGGCTTTTCTGCGGGCGGACATCTGGCGGCAAGCTTGGGTGTCCACTGGAATGATCCGGACCTCTTACGGCGGTGCGGCACGGAAAATCCCCGCCAGCTGCGCCCCGATGCCCTGATCCTGGGTTACCCGGTCATCACAGCAGGTAAATTTGCACATCAAGGAAGTATTCAGCAGGTGAGCCGGAACTGCCGGGAGGAAAAATCCTACTGGAGCCTTGAAAACATGGTTACAGATCAGACACCACCTGCCTTTATCTGGCATACGATGGATGATCCCGCGGTTCCGGTTGAAAACAGCTTCCTGTTTGCGGAACACCTGCATCAAGCCGGCGTTGGCTGTGAGTGCCATTTCTTCGCAAGTGGACCGCACGGTATGTCGACGGCAACAGAAGAAGTGGGCACACCATCGAAGCATGTACACGAATGGCTTGATCTTTGTCAAAGCTGGCTGGAGGGTCTATTTGCAAGCCGATAATTATCAGGGCCGTGAGAAGTGAAATTGACGGAGCAAATAAAGCGGACGGTGTTCTCCCGTTGTTTGTAATTGTTATGTTATGCGAAAGGAAAATAGTATGAAACAACCAAGCTGGCTTTCGGCCGCAGTTTTTTACAACATTTATCCACAGTCATTCTATGACACAAACGCTGACGGCATCGGTGATCTGAATGGTGTCAGGGAAAAGCTGCCCTACATCCGGGATATGGGCTTTACGGCCATCTGGCTGAATCCATTTTATGAATCACCGTTCCGCGATGCAGGCTATGATGTTACGGACTTTTACAAGGTTGCACCGCGCTATGGCACAAACGAGGACTTTGCCCGGCTCTGTGCAGCCGCACATGAATGCGGCATCAAGGTCGTTGTTGACCTCGTTGCGGGGCATACTTCCCTGGAATGCGAGTGGTTTCAGAAATCTGCTCTGCCAGAGAAAAACGCGTACACAAACCGTTATATCTGGACGGACCAATGGATGAAAAACTATAAGGGAAACTGCATCGGCGGTTACAGTCAGCGCGACGGCATGTATATGAAAAATTTCTTCTATTGCCAGCCCGCGCTCAATTATGGTTTCGCTCAAATTGACGATCCTGCATGGCAGCTTCCGATGGAGCATCCGGACTGCCGCGCTACCAAGCAGGAGCTTATCAGGATCATGGAGTTCTGGATTGCTTTGGGCGCGGACGGTTTCCGCGTGGACATGGCGGCATCACTCATCAAAAATGACTCGGATGGCAGTGGTATCCGCACTTTCTGGCAGGAAATCCGGCAGATATTCGATGAAAAGCACCCCGAATGTGTCCTTATTTCTGAGTGGTCCTATCCGTCAAAAGCCATTGTAGCAGGATTCCATGTGGATTTCCTGCTTCACTGTAATTTGCCTGCCTACACAAGATTGTTCCGTGCCGAGCCGGGACGCAATGTGGGAGACGAATTTGCGGGGCGTAGTTTTTTTCAAAAGGATGGCAACGGCAGCCTGGAGGATTTTCTGTCATGCTATCTGCGTGAATATGATGCAACGAAGGGCAAGGGCTATATTTCAATCCCGACCGGCAACCATGATCTGCCGCGCATCAGCGTCCAACGGACGAAACGGGAATTAGAGATCGTGTATGCTTTTCTCATGACCATGCCCGGTGTCCCATTCGTCTATTACGGTGATGAAATCGGCTTGCCATATCGAGCGGATCTTCCTTCCAAGGAAGGCGGTTTCAACCGTACCGGTGCGCGTACGCCGATGCAGTGGACTGATGGAAAAAATGCAGGATTTTCGGGAGCCGATGCGCAGAACCTCTATTTGCCGGTGGATGAACATAGCACGAATGTCGCAGCGCAGCTGGCAGACAAGGATTCTTTGCTGCATACCATGCGAAAGCTTATTGAGCTTCGCAAATCCAGTCAGGCACTCTGCGCGGATGGCAAAATAGAGTTCGTTAACCGACGGCATAACGGCTATCCGCTCATCTACCGCCGGTGGCTCAGGGACGAAGAATTTTTGATCTGCATCAACCCGCTCGATGTCCCGGCATCCTATGCGGTTGGCGACGGCTGGCAGACCAGGCTGGAAAATCAGACTGTTAGAATGGAAAACGGCCGACTTCCATTGGAACCGTTCGGATATGTGATTCTGCAAAGAGTACAGGGTACGACCGATGCACGTGATTGATTCTTCTCCGGGCAAGATCTCTGAAAATAATTTGCTGCAGCAGTTCCCAAGATCAGGAAAACGGCTGCAGCGGCATGCAGGAAAAATTAAAGATAAGACCCGATCACTTTGATTAATTTGAAAACGAGACGAGGTGCATAAAATGGCATATGATGAAGAAAGGCCGGTCATGATCTGGCTTGATGCAATTGAATTCAAACAATACGGAGGTTGGAAAAAGGATACGCAATTTACGCATCTGATGGGAAGTGCTTATCTTCTGGCCTGTGAAATACCGGGAAAGCCAGTGGAAAATGCGAAGACAACGGTAGACATTCCCCAAGATGGGCGGTACAGGCTTTGGATTCGCGCGAAAAACTGGTATGCCCCTTATGCGCCCGGAAAGTTCACGGTTGCAGTTGATGGAAAGCAGTCCGAAACAGTGCTGGGGGCTTTGCCATCAAGACGATGGACATGGCAGATCGCCGATGATTATTATCTGGAAAAGGGAGAACATCGTCTGGAATTGGTCGACCTGACCGGATACATGGGGCGATGCTCTTCCGTTCTGCTGACGACCGATATGGACTATCTGCCGCAGAATGAGGTCGCAGCCTTTGAAAAGGAACGGGCGCGGCTGAAAAATCTCCCCGCGGAACCGACGAACGGCGGAAGTTACGACGTGATTGTTGCAGGCGGCGGACCCGGCGGTACGGCTTCGGCAATTTTGGCAGCACGGGGCGGTGCAAAAACACTGCTGCTGCAAGACAGGCCCATATTGGGCGGCAATGCAAGTACGGAGGCGGGAATCGGCTACAATGGGGCATCTTCTCAGCAATTCAACGCCAGAGAAGGCGGTATTGTAGAGGAAATCATACGAAGAAAAACAAATGGGCAGATGAGCTGGACGCAGACCCTGACGCAGATGTGCGAGGAAGAACCCAATTTGACAGTTATATGCAATCAACGGGTGCGTTTTGTTGATACAGAGAATTTGCAGATCCGAAGCCTGACTGCCTGTCATACAGAAACCGGGAGCCGTACAACATTCTATGGAAAAATGTTCTTGGACTGCACAGGAGATTCAGAACTTGCCTATCAGGCAGGCGCGAAAATCCGTTGGGGACGAGAAGCCAAATGGCAGTATCATGAGGAGTTCGCGCCCCAGACGCCGGACACATGTACGATGAGCGGATGCCTTTGGGGAACGCGCTTTATTGACTCCGGCGTTCCGCAGGAGTATCATGCACCGGCTTGGGTCCCGAGATTCCCCAAAGGGAAAAAGTTCGGGAGAAACATCGTAGGGATTTATCCGGACTGGTGGCTGGAAGCGCCAAACGATATCGATGATATCTATGACGCGGAGGAAGCGCGGGACGAGCTGTATCGAATCATCCTCGGATATTTTAATTACCTGAAAAATGATTGGGAGGAAAAAGAAAGGGCGGCGACATATACAATCGGCCCGATGAAGTGGATTGACGCAAAGCGCGAGTCGCGTAGAATCATTGGTGATTATGTCCTGAATCAGAACGATTGTGTACAGGGAACGGTATTCCCGGACACAGTAGCGTATGCCGGTTGGCCGATTGATCTGCACAATCTGAAAGGCATTTATTCCGGAGAAGAGGGCCCGTTCTTTTCTAATGCACATGTTCCGCTGGTCAGTATTCCGTACAGATGCCTCTATTCTAAAAATATCAAGAACCTGATGATGGCCGGCAGAAATATCAGTGTCAGCCATATTGCTCTTGGGACCACAAGAGTGCAGGCAACCATCGCCTCAATCGGACAGGTCTGCGGAACAGCAGCCGCGATGTGTATAAAAAAGAACCTTACGCCGAGAGACCTTGGTAAAATGTACTTGGAAAAACTGCGGCAGCAGCTTTTGAAAGACGACCAGTATATTCCGGGCCTGCAAAATACCGATAGGGCCGACCTGGCACGGAAAGCAAAGATCACGGCATCCAGCATCAGCCGGGAAGAACTGTATGTCCAAGAAATCGGCGTGCGGGACGGCTGGCTTCCTCTGGATTGTATCCGCGGCAGCTTTCTGCCACGGCGGGAACGGACGCAGATCCAGGATTTGTATCTGATGTTAAAAAACGATTCGGAACATGCAATCGATGTGAGAATCTCCGTACGGGAACAAACGGCGCAGGATGTTTCGTATGCATCGAATGAAAGTGCATCGGATGTGCAGAGCGTTCCTGCCGGGTATCAGGGATGGGTTCAATTCCACGTACCCATGGCATTAAACGGAAATGGTATCTGGGTCGTAATGGAACCGATAAAAGGCATTAGCTGGCGCGTTTTAAAAATGGCCCCCATTGATTGCACCCGGTCGGTATGGAATGAAGAATGGGGTCGTTTCCCGACTGTACGGGATGAAAGCCACATGGTTGCGTTTGAAAAGCCTGTGGAGGAAATTGCCAATTGTGCTGGTGAAAATGTTATAAACGGTTATAGCAGAGCGGTCAGCAGCAAGGATTACTGCTGGGTTTCCGATCCCAAACAAAAACTTCCGCAGTGGATTCAACTGGAGTTTGAAGAACCTGCGGAGCTGAACCAACTGCAAATAACGTTTGATACCGACATGACAAATCCATCTATGCTGAATGGAGCAGAGCCAATTCCGGCAAAAGTTGTAACGGATTATACGGTTGAACTGGATGACGGAACAGGGTGGATTATAGTGGCACAGGTCACGAAAAATTACCTCCGGCAGAGAAGGCATACATTTGCCAAATGCAGGGCAAAACGGGTCCGGGTCACAGTGCTTGACACCGGCAATCACAGCAGTGCCAGAATTTTTGAAATCCGCTGTTATGGCGAGTAAAAGTGTAAAGAATACAGTATTGTGGGGGTTTATTTGCCTCTGACATAGAAGTACGTCCCGCCTCGGGAATAAGGCTAATACCCGCAAAGGTATATACACTTATGAGCTTGATTAAAGTAAGCTGCAAAAAAGCGAGTCTCCTCACGGGATGTTACATCCCATAAGAAAACTCGCAAAGTTCATTTCGGGGCCGCCGCATCATGTATGCGGCGGCTTTTGCATGTCTTATTTCTTCCCTTTTGTGCGCCGGTATCTGTGCCTTTTATTAAAATGGGTATTTATTATTTTTGGTGGGATTTTTTACGAAAATTGGTGGTCTACTAATTTACGCGAAAACAATTCCTTTGTTTTTGGCAACAAATTTACATTTGCTGGATGGATACGAATTACCGTTCGTGTCGTAATATCCATCTGCTTTACCGTTGTGCGAACCGCTAGTCCCTTGCATTACATGAGTTTGTTTGCCAACGAGAAACACACAGCCGGGGAAGTTACGCTTCGGATTTCGATATTCCTGATGATGTTCTGTCACTTTGAGCTTGTAAACATCTTCAGGATGGTTTTGACGAAATTCCTCCAAGCTGTCAGTGGTTTGCTCAACGGCTTTGTGGCGATTCGTCGCTACCTTTTTACCATTGAGCGTGTACACGCGGTTCATATTTTCTTTATGCAGTACTCTTCTGTCGTGGCGGCGGAATTGTTTAAGTACATACGGTACACGGCTGTTGATGCCACTATCACAAACGTCGTTAGGCAAAACGGAGCAGGCAATACAATAAGCATCGAGCCAATGGCCCTTGCTTATGTTGTGCGCTGCACGGTAATCGTAGGTGCTCTTTCCCGTTGTCACAAAAAAGCGCTTTGGAAAAATGACTCCTCCGTAGCGGAAGGTTCATCAACAAGTCTATTATATAGTACAGAAATACTCTGGGATTCAATATGAATACGAGTCTTTTTAAGCAACGTTCTGCGCTGCTGGTTTGTCCGATAGTCGCGGTCTCCCTTTTCAAAGGCTGAACAGCAGAGGTAATCACAAACAGACTTACCGCTAGGGGATTCTTTGATGATAAATACAAATGATATGGGTTCTTGCTGCGTGGCTATTAAATAGTCGGCCTTGATTTTTGTGATGAACGGATAAAATCGGGGTACATATGTAAACAAATCAAAATCGCAGTCCAGAGCTTCTTTTAATTGGACGAGAGCAGCAAGGCGCGGCTCGACAAGTTCATGAAACAGCGCGGCCTTTTGTATATCCGTATAGGTAATCTTCTGTTGAAGAACCATGTCTACGATTTTGCGGGGATTATATCGTGGCAAGCGAATATCCTTTAGGCATTGAAAGCCTGCAAGGTGGGGAAAGTCTTCGGGTGAGAACGTGAGGTTGATGGTGTGCAGGTTTCCTTTGTAGCCGTATGTAAAAACATAGAACTACGACAAGCCCGTACAGACCAACGTTGAAGCGTGAATTTTGTTGGTTCTGCACAGTTGCGTCCAAAGCAAGAAAACGCCTGTTGGTGGTTGTCACAACGGGCTTTTCGGTGTTTTACGGTGCGTCTGCACAGTAGTAGTCAAATGGTGGTCAAAGAATGTAAAATAAAACGCAATAGAGTACCACTATTCCCGGTATATGACCCTTGCTTTAGCATCTTGCTGTTTTCCTATATAAACCCGTTCATTATGTTCAATTCCAAAAATGCTTGTGCATTTAATTGTCATGTTCATGCAAAAATATCCCAAAGAGTTTGTCCAACTTTCCCAACGATTTCTATAGACATCCTCAGCGAAATATATATCGAAAGCAAGTTTCTTCATCATCAATCTGTGGCTTATTCTGCTTGCAAATTTTAAATTACTTCATATTTCCATTGCAAGTATCCATAATTTTCGTCCATAAAGTGGGCCAAAAGCTGAAATCACTCCAGCGGCCGGGGATAAGCCAGCCGGGCAGGGTTTGCAGAAAATGGGGTACCGCCCACGCAAATGCCAGTGCTAAAGCAAACAGGGCTGCCCCGTGCAAGACACCGGGCAGGGCACAAATAAAGCGCAGCAACAGCACGACCAAAGCCAGTCCGACAATCAGGGCAGGCAGGGCACACGCTGCTTGAGCCAGCCATGCCTTTTGGGGGCCGTAAGTGATGGCGGTGATCTTTCCGGCACCGGTTGCTGCGGCCCACTGTTCGGCGTCCGTTTTGGGGGTGTCGGGCGAAAGACCCCGCAGCGCCGCGTGGGTAAAGCCGCTTTGCGCCGGATAAAGAAGCGTTTTGCTTTTACTTTTAAACACGCCGGAAATGAAATACTCGGTACGGTCCAGTGCAACAGTCAAGCCCATAATATCATAGCTGCCAAACAGTGTCCACGCCAGCGTCGAAGAAATCGCGCACTGCTGTCCTACGACACCGGGTGCTGTGCCCTGAAGATATTCCACGGGCAGACAGTCCTGCGCTGTACCG
>OGPV01002784.1_pt1 | contig 9905 bp, 7 predicted proteins | sample 1553001 | NCBI WGS metagenome assembly OGPV01 (sample SAMEA2580268, study PRJEB22360) | human gut metagenome | biome: human gut; feature: human-associated habitat; material: faeces | place: Denmark | collected 2008/2010
TTTCATCAAATATATTTTTTCACAAACATCATCAAATCCTGTTCCATACTTCGTCAGTGCCTCTCCAACCGCTAATATTGCATTCGTTCTTCCTACCGTAGACGATACTGCCATCTGAGATGCCAATGTATCCATACCAGTTTGTGTAGCTACTATACTTGCAGCCTCATCTCTAATTCCTTCTTTTGTTTTATCCCAGATAAATTTGTTTAATTCTGTTGTACTGTAATCATAAATTGCCTTAAGTCCTGAATTTAAAATGACATTATCTCCAAGATCATCTGATTCTAACATCTTTAAATATGTAGAAGATGCTCTGATAAATGTATTATCATTATTCTTCTTTGCATTATTTCGAACTCTTACTAAAGTGTCATGCATTGACTCCTGATTTCTGTAAAGATTTTCCATCATGATTATATTATTTACTGTTGATATACCCGTCCCTACAATATTTTTCACGGCTGATGTCACTTTTTTTAAATATTTTGTATTCTTTTCAACATTCATTGCGACATATCGTTCATTCCATATTGAAGGTGCACCTTCTCTTCCATAATCTGCATAATACTTTGCCTCATATAAACTGGAAAAATCTTTCGCAGTCTTTGTATTGTCTGATTTTAAAGCTCCATCAATCAATACTTTATTAACATTCGTAACATAAGTTTCTAAATTATCATCAAATAATTTTGTCTTCTGTCTAAGATAATTATATTCATCAATTTCATTTACATCAGAATACAAATCTCCAAAATATTCTTTGATAAACTCATCTGCATCTTTTACAACTCCTAACTTCTCTGAATACGTTCTTAACGTTTGCATACTATTTTCTTCATTTCCAACAGATTTTCCAGAGACAGATTTATAATCATTTTGATAAATACTTGTGAGTAATGAATCATAACTTTTACTCTTTGCACCTTGACAAAACTTTGTCCAATCGGCTTCATTTGCAAAAACATCCAAAAGTGCTGATGGTATCTCACTAAATGTTTCTCCTTCATGATTCATTCTGTAATATAAATCTACAGCACTTCCAAATTTGGAGTCGTTTTTATAATTATCCAAAAAATCCTTTGATAAATAATCAATATTTCCAACACCGTCCAGCTTTCCATAAGGATTTGAATCTGGCATCGCATCTTTCGTAAATGTGTCAATGACAAAAGAACGATTATTTAACAAATCCTCAAATACCGCAACACTTGTTGTCGCTTCCTCTGGTTTGATAGAGTTTGCTGCGAACATCGTTCCAATAATCGTTGAAATAGTGATCGCACCAATCACAATTCCTGCTGTTAACTGTTTTAATCTTTTTTTCTTTTTTCCCATAATCTTTCCTCAAAGATAGTATCTGTCATATTTGACAGTACTTGAATTTTTGTTTTCTACAACTATAATAAATTATAAGCAGACAGATTGCATCCTGTCAATCAATAGGAAAGGAGTTGTTTTAATAAGAACAAAATTAAATATTACAGAGGGTATTTTTCCAATGCCTGTATTAATGGTTGCAACTTATAATGAAGATGGAAGTGTCAATGTCATGAATGCGGCTTGGGGAACTATGCAAGAGCGTGGTACTGTTGCATTAAATCTTACTGAAACACACAAAACAGTACAAAATATCAAAACCCGTGGCGGATTTACTGTCAGCATTGCTGATGCTGCAAAGTCGTAAATGTAACCGCCGATGATCATGTCATGGAAAATGGAAAACTAAACATGTCCCTCGTCAATGCCATTTTCGCGTGATCTATAATCATATCAATACAGCAAAAATGGTTGGCTGTTTCGATCACATCATCTACATTAAGAACTTCATTTTCTACTCCTATCATATTTGTTTCGAAAATATATCGTGTCTGATCATGTGTCAGACGGCTTCCTTCCATATGATTTGAATTATATGTTAAGTCAATCTGTGTCTTATGGTAAATGCCGCCTGTATATTTATCTGTTTTCTCTTGTAATCCTATAAAATGTACACACAAAAATGATTCCTTTCACAATCGATGTCACAGAAAGTGCCCACCAAATACCATCCAAACCAAGCAATGTCCCACTTAAAACAATTGCCAACGGAATCCTTGCGCCAGTAAATAAAATGCTGATCACACTGCATAAATGCGTTTTTCCTAATCCAGACAACGCACCTACTGTCATCAGTTCCACACTCATAAACGCTTCACTTAATCCAATGATCACCAAATATCCGATCGCGATCATAATTGCCTTTGGTTCATGGAAGAAAATATGTGCAATTGCTTTTGGCTGAAAAACAAACATCATCGTAATAAATATTCCCCAAATTCCAATGCTGCACAATGAAGCTTTATATCCTTTTTTGACACGATCCATCTTTCCAGCTCCATAGTTTTGTCCGATAAATGCATTTAGAGCTGTTCCAAATCCATCGGCTGTATTCCATGAAACAGATTCAATCTGTCCTCCGACTCTCTGGACTGCCACTGCTTCTGCTCCAAATCCTGAAACCATGCGAGTTAATACCATGGATATTCCACAATAAACCATTCCCTGAATCGCTGTTGGAATACCGATCTTGCAGATTCCTTTTAGATATTTGAATGGAATTTTGGCAAATAGATTGATCCCTTTTAATACATTCTCCTTTTTCCTTATCACAACGCCTAGGATTAAAATTGACATAACGATTGCCTGTGCACTCACCGTCGCGATTGCTGCTCCATTTACTCCGAATTTGTTTACTGGTCCTAAGCCTAAAATCAGCAATGGATCTAGGATCATATTTGTTACAAGTCCTATGAAATTCGCCACAAACGGAGTCTTGGAATCTCCTTGTGCTGTGTAGATTCCTGTTAATGTTAGTGTCAAAAATGAAAATACGATCAAACCACAGGCAATTCTTGTATAAGAAAATGCAGCCGCAATTGCTTCTGCATCATCCAACTGAAAGAAGCCGATCAGTCGATGTAAAAAAAGCAATACAATTGCCGCATATACTAATCCCATCAATGTAGCTAACTGTACTGCGGTCTGCGCATATTTATTCGCCTCGTCTCTGTTTCCTTTTCCAATATGCTGCGCCACTTGAACCTGTCCACCCATTCGAGCCATAGATGCCAACCCCTGTGACAGCCAGGTATACATTCCTCCGACACCAACTCCGGCAACTGCCTTCGAACCAAGCAGACCGATCCATGCCATATCCGTAAGATTATACAATGTTCCTAAAAATGACGATGCCATAATCGGTATCGCCAGCTTCGTCAAGGTCTTTAAAATAGGACCCTTTGTTAAATTTCCTTCCATCTCTTCCCCACATACCATAATTTCTACTATCAACTTGTTCTACTGTGCATTCAATAGCATCTCTATAGACAGACTACTATATAATGGTATTTTTTGCAATCCTTTCTTGTGATGGCAAATTCCACAACAACAAAACGGAGAAATCCTGGTCGGGGATTTCTCCGTTTTTCCTATATTATAGAGATGATACGATTTACTCGATTGCTTCTGTCTCGATTACGAATTTCACGCTTCCTTCCATTCCGCTGTCTTTTCCACTGAATGTTGTATAAGTACAATCATCCGATGTAAGTGCATCGAAACGGTCAAGTACATCACCGAGTTCGTCTTCTACTGTGCTCTTTAATTTGCTTGTTCCTTCACGGTCGAACTTCTCCATACCGTCTGCGAGTTCTCTTGCTCCTGACTGAAGAGTTGCTGCACCTTCACGAAGGGCTGCGCTGTTCAGTGAAAGTTTTGCCGCTCCGGATGACATCTGGCTTCCCAGTGTATTCAGTCCGCTTGCCAGCTGGTTTGTTCCGCTCTGAAGTGTCTGAACTCCTGCTACCAGTGTTGAACTGTTAGCTTTCAGTTTGTTGGCTCCTGCTAAAAGTGCATCATTATTTGCACTCAGCTGTGAGAATCCGCCGTTCAGTTCAAGAATTCCTGTAACTGCTGCCGGGAACTGTGCCTGTACAGACTCATTTAATGTTCCGAGATTAGATGAGAAGGATCCGATTGCTGCATTCAATCCCTGCATTCCTGCGTTCAACTGATCTACTGATGCGGCCAGCTGTCCAAGTGCCTCTGTCGGAAGCTGTGACTTCATAGCTGTAATAGACTCTAACTTCTCTTTCATTTCCGGTAATTGAGCATTCAGATCATTTGCAGTCTTTTTAAATGTTTCCATAGATGCTGCAATCTCTCCCATTTCCTTCTGAATTGGAGTTGTGTCAATTGACGGAAGTGACACTGACACTTCACTTGCCTTCTCCAGTCCAAGCAGTCCATCCGCTGCATTTGATGCCGCATTCAGCTTATCAATTGCTGCTTGAAGATCTGCCTTTGCTGTCTCATCTGTTGTCTGATCTTTCTTTGTCTGTAATTCACTGATTGCTGAATTGATAGTTGCTTTGCTGCTTGTTGCTGCACTCTGCGCTGCATCTACTTTATTATTGTAATCTGCAATCTTCGCATTCAAATCATCTACTGCACTCTGACAAGTTGTGTCCAAAGTAGCAAGCTGCTGATTAATTGCTCCAAGCTGCTGACTCAGACTCTGTAAATTACCCGCTATATTCTGAACCGGTACTGCAATTCCATCATTCAATGCTGTTTCAAGCTGCTCTGTCTGCTCGATCATTTCATTTCCGGTTGTAAGCATGTTTTCAACCTGACCCAAAAGTGCCTGCACTTCCTGGCTTCCAAGGGATGCCTTAAGCTGTGCTGTACCTGCTGCCAATTGTCTTGACGCTGACTGAATATCTTCTGTCGCACTACCTTCTCCATCAATTGCTGCATTCAGCTGACTGATCGCTCCCTGTACTGTTTTCAGTCCGCTGCTGAGCTGGCTCAGTTTCGCGGCACCTGCTGCCAGCTGCTGTTCACCGCCAATATAAGCTGTAACTCCGTCAGCCAGTGCATTTGTTCCGTCTGTATAATCCTGCACGCCTTTGACTACTTTATTGACACCATTCACATACTCTGTCACGCTTCCGTTCAGTTCTCCATTGCTTCCAAGGTACTTCTGAATTGCATCATTCAAAGTATCCGCACCTTCTGTATAGCTGTTGACACCGTCTGCAAGTGTTCCGGCTCCGTCTGCAAGTGTGTCAGATCCACTTACTAACTGAAGCGCTGCATCTTCCAGTTCATCTAAGGAACTCTTCAGTGAATCAACATCTACGATATTATCAAAATCAATGTCATCAAGAAGATCGGTAAGTGCCACTGTAAATGTAGAAGACATTGTGAAATCTGTCACATCAGCTTCCACGCAGAGACTTTCCGGGATTGTCAGATCTTCTGTTTTGCTTTCGTCCAGATTCAAACTTTCTTTCATGCCAGGCATTCCGAATCCGACTACGATATTCTTGCTTCCATCAGAAATAACTTTTCCGTTATCAATCGTAACATTGCTAAATGTTTCATTCGGAAGGATCATTCCCGTCATCATAACAAATGGTGTGTAAACTTCTTCTTGTTTTCCATCTACGCTGACTGTTTTCTTCTCTTTATTTGTATAATCCACCTGAATCTTCAGATGTCCGCTTTTTCCTTTCAGATCTGCCGGTTTGATTTCTTTTCCGTCCAGATAGTAAGTAAACTTTACAGAAACCGGAAGATCCTGATCTGTTGTTCCCTGATAATAAATATCTTCACCGTCTGTATTCCATGTCAATGTATCTCCGGATGCTTTGAATGTTTCATCACCTTTTACATTCTTAATATCTTTCAGAGTACTTGCATCTGTCAGACTTCCTGATACACTGCCTGAATTCTTCAGCCAGTTAGATACTGTTACTTCATCAATTGTTCCTGTTGCGTCTGCATTTACATAAACTGTCTCTTCCTTATAAACTGCATCTGCGTCAGAACTTGTTCCTGCAGCAAAGACCGGCACAGCGCCCATCATTACTGACATTCCAACGGCAAGAGAAGTTGTGAGTCCACGTTTGATTTTTCTGTTTTTGTTCATGATTCTTACATCCTTTCTACTTTTTTCCACCGAGGAATCCGATGGACGTCTTACATATTACTTTGTCAAATATCATAAACATCGCCGGCAATATCAGGATTACAACAACCATACTGATAATCGCGCCTCGCGCAAGCAAAGTGCAAATAGAACCGATCATTTCAACCTGTGAGTAGCAGGCTACTCCAAATGTTGCCGCGAAGAAACTTAATCCGCTGCTGATAATTGACGGCATACTGGTTTTATGGGCAATACTGATTGCTTCCATCTTATCTCGTCCACGCTGACGCTCTTTCTGATAGCGGGTCGTCATTAGAATTGCATAATCTACAGTTGCTCCCAACTGAATTGCTCCGATTACTATACTTGCAACAAATGGAAGGCTTGTTCCTGATAAAACGGGATTGCCATATTAACCATAATTGCAAATTCAATAACTGCCACCAATATGATTGGCAGTGATATTGATTTGAAGATAATCATAATAATGATAAATATCGCTGCAATTGAAAGTGCATTTACATTTACCAGATCTACATTGGTTACATCCTCCAAGTCTTTCATCAAAGGAGCTTCTCCAATTACCATCGCATTTTTATCATAAGATTTTACAATCTTATCGATCGATGCAATCTGTGTATTGACTTTCTCTGTTGCTGATTCATATTCCGAGCATACAAATGCAAGCTCGTAATCATCGCTTTGCAGCATTTCTTTGATATCATTTGGTATCATAGAGTCCGGCACTGCCGGTCCGATCAGCGAATCCATACTGATCGTCCACTTGACACCCTTCACAGAATCAATCTCATCGAACATTTTCGACTTCTGTTTTGCATCCATACTTCTATCTAACATAACCATATGAATATTACTCATATCAAAGTCTTTCTTAAGTTCTGTATTCGCCACATTACTGTCCAGTGTGGACGGGAGTGAATCTGCAATGTTGTAGTAAATCTTTGTGTGATTATTTCCATAAATAGCCGGGAATAAAAGTACCAGGAAAACAACGATCCATACTTTATAGTGCTTTGTAATAAAAGCTGATGGCTTATCCATGTTGCTGAGCAACAGTTTATGTTTTGTCTTCTCAATTGGTTTATCAAATACAAGAACCAGAGAAGGTAAAACTGTTACGCAACAGATCACACCGATCAATACGCCTTTTGCCATAACGATACCAAGATCTCGGCCAAGTGCAAATGTCATAACGCACAACGCTACGAATCCGGCTACTGTCGTAACAGAGCTTCCTGCCACAGACTTAAATGTATTGGAAATCGCATGTCCCATGGCACGTTCTTTCTCTCCCGGAAAACGCTTCTTGTTTTCCTCGTAGCTGTTCAAGAGGAAAATGGAATAATCCATTGTCACACCCAGCTGCAATACCGCAGTCAATGCCTTTGTGATATACGAAGTCTCTCCAAAGAAAATGTTGCTTCCAAGATTGTAGAGAATCGCAAGCCCAATACTGATCAGAAATAAGATCGGTACTACGAAAGATCCGCTTGTCAGTTCAAGTACGACCAGACTTAAAAGTGCTGCAATCACCACATAAACCGGAAGTTCTTTAAGTGCCAGATTCTTAATATCTGTAACAACTCCTGTCATACCGCTGATAAAGCACTGATCATTCGCCAGCTTTCTCATCTGTCCGACAGCATCCATAGCTTCATCAGAAGATGTTGTATTATCAAACAATACAAGCATCATCGTGGCATCGCCTTTGAAAAACGCCTCCTTTAAATCCTTTGGGATCATCTCCACCGGAAGACTGATATCAGCTACATCGTCATACCAGAGTACATCTTTTACATGCGGTACTTCACTGAACTGATCTTCAAGCTTCTGAACATCCTTCATGTCCATGTTCTCTACCACAACCATGGAGAAAGCGCCCATTCCATACTCATCCACCAGAATATCCTGACCCTTTACTGTCTCCAGATGCTCCGGCAGATAACTGAGCAAATCATAGTTTACACGTGTCTTTGCCATCCCGATGACCGACGGGATAATCAGAAGAAATCCGATGATCAACATCAGAACTCTGTGTTTGGCAATCCATTTGCCAACTTTAACCATTTGTATCATCTCCTATACTGTCTCACTACTCAAGTCTCTTATAGTATAGCGCGAAATGACTATTAGTCAATATTTTTTTGTTAAAAAATGAAAAATGGTCATTTTTATTGACTTTTGGGAATTTTGTGCCATACTAGTAAAAAGACAATAGGAATTTTTCACAGAATGTATTTTTATGAAAACCTCTTATTGGCAAAGTTTGTATTATATATTACAATCACTAAAGACACACAAAGGAGGTCATTGAGATTATGGGAAAAGTAGATGATAATAAAAAACAGAAAATGAATACACTGCTCCAGACTGCATTTGACCTGTTCACCGGAAAAGGCTTTGCCAAAACAACTGTATCCGACATCGTGAATCAGGCCGGTCTGGCAAAGGGGACATTCTATCTTTATTTCAAAGACAAGTATGATTTAAGAGATAAATTGATCGCATACAAAGCCTGTCAGCTTTTTGATGATGCACACAAGCAGCTTGAAGGGACTGAGATTAATTCTTTAGAAGAAGAGATTCTTTTTTTAACAGACTATATTATTGACCGTTTCCAGAAACAGCAGTCCTTGTTAAAATTTTTGTCAAAGAATCTCTCCTGGGGAGTTTTCCAGGATGCTGTCGGAACAGGTTCTGTAGTGTCCAGGCAATTTTATGATCACTACAGAAATTCACTTGTAAAATATAACGTAAACTGTGAGAATCCGGATCTCTTACTTTTTACACTAATTGAATTGATCAGTTCAACAAGTTACAACTGTATCCTTCATGAGAAACCTGTTTCTATGGAAGAGTACAAACCTTATCTTCATAAATCACTCAAGAAGGTCTATGAAGTGTTTGTAAGCGTTCAGGATTAAGTTTATTTTATTTAATTTATTTTTCTTTTAATGTTTGAACATAATTTTGACACATTTTCTGTCTATACTAAGACTCAGATAGTTGATAAACAACTATCTCCCCCCTCATAAAGTAATGGCATCCCGGTGTGCCGGGATGTCGACTTTACTCTCATTCCTTTAGATAATAAAAAGAAGACCCGATTGCCAATCTGCTGAAGCAGTGAGGTGCTCGGGTCTTACTTTTTTGTTTTCATATGATGTCGTGCAGGATTGTTTTATATATAACACCACCTATATTCTGGCATCATCTAAATTATCACTGCAACGCGAAAACCCGCTAACCTTTCGGCTAACGGGCTTCGTTGTGTTTATAGTTATCTAAAGGAATGAGAGTAAAGTGTTGACACTTTCCTGTGTCACAACTTTATGAGGGGGGGAAGATAATTGATTTTCTCTTATCAACTATCTTGATATTAGTATATCCGGAAAATGTGTCAAAAGTATGAGTGCTTTCTTAAAGAAGACGAAAAAATATAAACAGATTATGAAAAAATATAAACTAATAATTTATTTTTCTACGTTCTTCCATCCACTCGAGAAGATCTTCATATACCTGCTCCCGATCTGTCTCGTTGAGCAGTTCATGACGATCACCGGCATACAGTCTTAGACCGATGTCCTGGATTCCAGCCGCTTTGTATTTCTCATAAACCTTCCTTACGCCTTTTCCGAATCCTCCAACCGGATCTTCGGCACCGGCTGCGAAAAGGATTGGAAGCTGCTTCGGAATCATATAGATACTTTCTTTTTTCTCCATTATAAGCATCCCGGTAAACATGCTATAATACGCGTTCACTGTAAAGACAAAGGAGCACAGTGGATCTGAAATATATTTTTCCAGATGTTCTTCATCACTGGTTACCCAGTCCGCGCGTGTCTTTGGGTTCTTGAATTTCCTATTATAGGCACCGACTGCCATTCTATCCCCCAGTTTACTTTTA
>OGPV01002786.1_pt1 | contig 9901 bp, 8 predicted proteins | sample 1553001 | NCBI WGS metagenome assembly OGPV01 (sample SAMEA2580268, study PRJEB22360) | human gut metagenome | biome: human gut; feature: human-associated habitat; material: faeces | place: Denmark | collected 2008/2010
CATGCGATGAGTGGGTTCCCGCTGAAAAAGTTTTTTAATACAAGTGGAATGCTTTATAAGCAGATGCAGCTGAAAGACAAGCTTCCGACGATGACGGAAGATGAGCAGATAAAGCTGCTGGCGACAGATGGTATGTTGGTGAAAAGACCGTTTGTAGTTGGGGACGGATTTGTACTGACCGGGTTTAAAGAAAAAGAATGGGAAGAAAAATTGTTGAAGTAGTGGGGAAGATGAGTGCTGTAAAAGGTGCTCATCTTTTTATTCTGCCTGTAAAGAATGTGTAAAAAGAATTGAAAGAAGACGGAACACTTACGAAACTGAGTAAGAAATGGCTTGGACAGGATACGGCTCCGGAAGAGGACCGATTTGAAAAAACGATAAATTAAAAAGAAAAATAACGGGTAACTCAATGAAAAGAGGAACCCGTTATTTTTTATTCAGATTTTTTGATTTTATTAGACCAAGGAGCAGGACGGCCGGAAAAATAATGGCTGCGAAAATCCCGGTTTTCAGACTGCCGCCGGCGTAGGAAGATACCAGACCTGCAAGCGTCGGACCACCGGAACATCCCAGATCTCCGGCAAGTGCAAGGAGGGCAAACATTGTTGTGCCGCCACGTGGAATAGAGACGGATGCGGTGCTGAAAAGTCCCGGCCACATAATTCCAACTGAAAATCCACATACTATACAACCGATAAGTCCAATAATCGAATTAGATGACAAGGCAGAAAGAAGATAGCAGATAACACATAATATGCCGGAACCACCCATAAACTTCATTAAATCCAGCTGTTTTCCATATTTCCCAAAAATTATGCGACTGATGCCCATGGTGACTGCAAACATACATGGACCTGCTAAGTCTCCCAGTGCTTTTGACAATCCCAGCGCAGATTCGGCATAAGCAGATGCCCATTGAGCCATTGCAAGTTCAGAAGCCCCAGAACAGATCATCAGACATATCGCAACCCAGAAAAAAGGTTTGGCAAATAGACTTTTAATTCCCATTCCGGTGCCGGTGTCAACCAGATGCTCAATCGGACAGGTCATGAAATTATAAGTGTTAACAGCAGGAATGAGCGCCCATATTACGGCAAGCCATTTCCAGCTGTTTATGCCGAATATCAGAAAAAACAAGCTGGAAATCAAAATTGTTCCAACAGCTCCCCAACAGTAAAAGGAATGGAGCAGGCTCATCGTTGCTTCTTTGTTTTCAAATGGACAGGCTTCAATAATAGGGCTGCAAAGCACTTCGATTAAGCCACTTCCGATAGCATAAACAACGACACTGCATATAATTCCAATGAAAGGATCAGGTAAAAGATCAGGTAAAAATGCCAGTCCAACCAGTCCAAGTGAAGCAAATATTTCTGATGCAACAACGCAAATACGATATCCGATATAATCTACAAATTTGGCACAGAACAGGTCAACCAGAAGCTGTGTGAAAAAGAAGAAAGTGGATATCAGAGCAATATTACCGAGAGAAATATGGTAGTCACTGTGAAATTTCAAAAAAAGAAGCGGTGCGAAGTTTGCCGCAATAGCCTGTGTGATAAACCCCATATAACAGGCGATTTTTGTCTTATGGTAGTCTGTTTTTTTTATAGAATTTCTACATTTAAAAATCATAAGTATACCTCTTTTCTTTTTTTGCTTGATTATATAGCAAATATTAGATATATACATTGAATTAAATTGTAGAAATACTGTATAATATCGTAAAAAAGAAAGAATGTGATATGGAGATGGATTATAATAAAATATATAATAAGATACTTACAGACGAGGAGTTCATGGAAATTAAACAGCATGGAAGCAGTGACTATCCATTCCAGTATTATTATGATAATCTGGAATTGTTTGATTTTCATTGTATTGAGTGGCACTGGCACAGAGAATTTGAGTTTTTATATGTGGAGTCCGGACAAGTTACATGCGGAATAGGAGAAAAACAGATTATATTGTCAGAAGGAGAAGCAATTTTTATTAATTCTAAAATATTGCACCGCTTTTACGCATCATCAGGTGGTATCATTCCTAACTTTGTATGTATGCCGGAATTTATTGCACCGGAGAACAGCCTGATCTATAAGAAATATATCTTGCCAATCATTTCATCGAATATATATTTCCAGCGTTTTCAGACTGATGAACTATGGCAGACAAAGATTATACAAACTATGATAAAAATAATGGAAATACAGGGGAATGAGAAAATAAGAGAACTTGCTACTTTGGCATTGATGCAGGATTTATGGCTGACTTTTTATGAAAATGTAAAGTTATCTGATAAAGGAGATGTACAGACAGTTGATGAAGTTGCACAGAAAAGAGTACAGTTAATCATGCAATATATACATGAAAACTATAATCATAATTTGTCTCTGGATGAAATTTCCTCGCATATAGGAATCAGCAAAAGTACTGCACTTAATTTGTTCCACCGGTTTTTACATACTACATCGGTTAATTATCTGATAGGATATCGACTTCAGGCAGCTTCCTGGTTATTGAAAAATACGAATAAAAAAGTAAAAACAATTGCCTATGAAAGTGGATTTCATAACGTTGATTATTTTTGCAGATTGTTTAAAAAACGTTATCATTTAACTCCATCAGAATATCGTTGCACATGTTTAAAATTGTTGTCGGCAGATCCGAGTCTTCAGACCCATAAATAAAGCCGATGCGGGATTTTTGAATCCTGTATCGGCTTTGTTAATTTGCGAAGATTTTGAAAAATTTATTTTACTGGTTCATCAGTGCTTTGATATCTTCTTCCGGTGTGGTGATAGGTGCAATACCATAATTTTCTACCAGATAGTTCAGAATATTAGGAGACAGGAACGCCGGAAGAGAAGGACCAAGACGGATGTTCTTGATACCTAAGTGTAAAAGTGTCAGCAGGATACAGACTGCTTTCTGTTCATACCAGGAGAGAACGAAGGAAAGCGGAAGCTCATTTACAGAACATCCAAATGCATCCGCAAGTGCCACAGCAACCTGGATTGCACCATAAGCATCATTACACTGGCCCATATCCATCAGTCTTGGCAGACCACCGATTTCTCCCAGATCCAGATCATTGAAACGGAATTTTCCACATGCCAGGGTGAGAACAATACTGTCAGAAGGTGTTTGTTTCACGAATTCTGTGTAATAGTTTCGACCCGGTCTTGCACCATCACAGCCGGCAACCAGGAAGAAGTGGCGGATCGCTCCTGATTTTACAGCTTCTACTACAGTATCTGCATGGGAGAGAATAGCTGCATGACCGAAACCGGTTGTCACTTTCGTGCCGCCGTTGATGCCTGTGCGTGTCTGATCTTCTTTGTAACCACCCAGTTCCAGTGCTTTTTCAATAACCGGTGTGAAATCTTTCTTCTCGTCGATATGAACAGCGCCTGGGAAAGCAACCACTTCTGTTGTAAATACTCTGTCAGCATAACTGCTTTTTGGCGGCATCAGACAGTTGGTGGTGTAAAGGATCGGAGCCGGAAGATGATCAAACTCTTTCTGCTGATTCTGCCATGCAGTTCCGAAATTTCCTTTTAAGTGAGAGAATTTCTTTAAGAGTGGATAGGCATGGGCAGGGAGCATTTCACCGTGGGTATAGATGTTGATTCCTTTTCCTTCTGTCTGTTCAAGTAAAAGCTGCAGATCCTTCAGATCATGACCGGTTACTACAATAAATGGTCCTTTTTCTACGGTAAGTGTAACTGCAGTCGGTTCCGGTGTTCCATAGGTTTTGGTATTTGCCTTGTCAAGAAGTGCCATACATTTCAGATTGATTTCCCCTACTTTCAGTACAGTAGGAAGCAGTGTATCCATACTTTCTTCATAACCAATCTTAAATAATGCTTCGCAGAAGAAACGGTTTACTTCGGCATCTTCATAATTCAGAACATTTGCATGATAAGCATAGGCTGCCATTCCGCGAATCCCGAAAAGAATAAGGGACTTCAGGGAGCGGATATCTTCATCTGCATTCCACAGCTGCTGCATGTCATATTCGTCTGATTTACCGCAAGGTGACTGACATTTACTGCAGCCAGGAACCAGTCTTTCTTTTTCTGCTCTGACTTTTTGTATCATATTTTCGATTGCTGCATCGTCAAAACTCACATTTGTAACGGTAGTAAACAGTCCTTCAATTATGACCTGACTGGTACTTTTGGAAATAGTTGCTGCGCTATCGACAGCCCTTGCCAGACCGATCAACGCACCTGTCAGTTCATCCTGTAATCTGGCAGTGCCTGCCTTTTTTCCGCAGACACCTGCATTTCCTGTGCAGCCGGTGCATCCCACTGTCTGTTCACACTGATAACAAAACATTTTTTTATCCATTGTCGTATCCTCCTTTATTCTATAATATTTCCATCAATACCTATGGTTATAACCTGCCAGGGAATGAATTTTCCACTATTCTGAAGTGCTTTTCTGGTTGCCATTTCAAGTCCGCCACAGCATGGAACTTCCATTCTTACAATCGTCACACTTTGAATATCGTTATTTTGGATTATTGCAGTCAGTTTCTCGCTATAATCCACCTGATCCAATTTAGGACAGCCGATTAATGTTACCTTATTTCGGATAAAATCCTGATGAAAGCCTGCGTAAGCGTAAGCAGTACAATCGGCTGCGATTAAAAGCTTTGCGCCGTTAAAATATGGGGCACTGACAGGTGCCAGCTTAATCTGTACCGGCCAGTTCTGAAGATTGGATACCTGACCTGTGGTTGAAGATGGTTTTTCTGATTTGGGTATTTCTGATCGCTGAATCTGCATGCTTTTAGACCCGGGACAGCCGGCATGAGCAGTTATTGCCTGATTTTTGGCAAATATTTTTTTCTGTGCTTCTTTCACAGCCGCTTCATCATATTCAGGTGCTTCCCGTTCCTCAAAGGAAATGGCACCTGTGGGACACTCCGGGAGGCAATCCCCCAGTCCGTCACAGAAATGTTCTCTCACCAATTCTGCTTTTCCATTAATGATATCAATGGCACCTTCGTGGCAGGCATCTGCACAGGCGCCGCAGCCATTGCATTTTTCTTTATCGATTCGAATAATCTTTCTTATCATTTTACCTCCGTCAATAGATTTAACTTTTGTTTCTGTCAGCATTATAGTATGATAAATACAACTTGTATGTTTGATTTCCAACAAGGAGGAATGATTTTGAAAAAATATTTACCCATTCTAAAAAACAGTCCATTCTTTACAGGCCTTACTGATAACGAGATATTATCTATACTGCATTGTGTAAAAGCAACAGCAGTTTCCCAAAAACGAGATTCTTATATTTTCAGAGCAGGAGATTCTACTGAGGTAATGGGACTTGTGGTGTCTGGCTGTGTTCTTGTTATTCAGGAAGACCTTTGGGGGCATCGGAATATTCTGTCGAAATGTCATACCGGTGATTTCTTTGGTGAGCCATATGCAGCAAGCCCGGGAGCTGTTCTGAATGTCAGTGTGGTGGCAGATACGGATTGTGAGATTATTCTGCTAAATGTCCAAAGGCTTCTGATTTCCTGCTCGACTGCATGCGAACACCATCAGAAGCTGATCCGCAACCTAGTCAGCGTTCTGGCAAATAAGATATTGATCCTGAACGACAAAATCACACATGTGGGCAAGCGAACGACAAGGGACAAACTATTGTCCTATCTGTCGGCAGAGTCTATCAGACATTCGTCGTTATCCTTTGATATTCCCTTTGACCGGCAGCAGTTGGCAGATTATCTGTGCATTGACCGTGCGGCAATGTCTACGGAGATATCAAAGCTACAGAAAGAAGGTTATATAAAAACAAATAGAAATCATTTTGAATTGACTGTTTGTAATAATTCGGATTCTGAAATAAAAGTGTGATATCCATCATGAAAAATTGTGTATTACAGTTATGTCAAGCGGATATTCGCAATTGAAGCGTTACTGTTCACTCCGTTCTCAGTAACGTTTATATAGTATTAAAAACTATATAAACTGGTTTCTCTTGACAAGAATAAATATTGTGATATACTTTGAATATCAAAATATTTAAAATACAAACAAAATAACAGGAGAAGAATCACAATGAAGAATTTCAAAATAGGAGATAAAATCACAAGAGTTCCATTGATCCAGGGGGGAATGGGAGTTGGGATCAGTCTTGGCAGACTTGCAGGTTCTGTTGCGAAAGCAGGAGGAGTTGGTATTATTTCCACTGCACAGATCGGCTACAGGGAAGAAGATTTCGACAGAAATCCGGCAGCAGCCAACGAACGTGCCATTGCCGGTGAAATGAAAAAAGCCCGTGAGATTTCCGAAGATGGAATTATAGGATACAATATTATGGTTGCACTGAAAGAATATGCATCTCACGTAAAGGCTGCAGTAAAAGCTGGCGCAGACATCATTATTTCCGGTGCGGGACTTCCCACAGAGCTTCCGGAACTGGTAAAAGGAAGTCTGACAAAGATTGCCCCTATCGTATCTACAGAAAAATCTGCAAAAGTAATCCTGAAATACTGGGACAGAAAATACAAAAGAACTGCAGATCTGGTAGTAATCGAAGGTCCTCAGGCAGGCGGACATCTTGGCTTTCATAAAGAAGAACTGGAGAAATATACTGAAGAATCCTACAGTGAAGAAATAAAGAAAATCATCACAACAGTAAAAAGTTACGCAGAGAAATATGGGACAGAAATTCCAGTGATCGTAGCCGGTGGTATCTATAACAGAGAGGATGTCCAAAAAGTGGATAATCTGGGTGCTGACGGCATTCAGGTAGCTACCCGCTTTATCACAACGGAAGAATGTGATGCAGACATCCGCTATAAAGAAGCTCATTTAAAAGCAAAAGAATCCGACATTGCCATTGTAAAAAGCCCGGTAGGAATGCCAGGTCGTGCCATTATGAACAAATTCATGACCCGTGTCATGAACGGCGAACAGATTCCACACAGTCCCTGTCATGGATGTCTTGTAAAATGTAGCCCCAAAGAAATACCTTACTGTATTACTGACGGACTGATCAATGCAGTAAAAGGGAATGTAGATGAGGGACTTCTTTTCTGTGGTGCAAAAGCATGGAAAGCAGAGCGTTTGCAGACAGTACAGGAAGTGATTAATGACTTGTTTTGATCAATCAAGTAGCGAAGCGGATTGTGAATATCCGTTTGACTATAGAAATGCATAATTTAAGGGGTGAACGTTTTGTAATGTTCACCCCTTATTATGGATTTGTACAGTATTTAATTTTGAATTTCTGCCAGTGCCTTTTTAAACTGAAATGTAAATAAAACAGAGGTAAAGATCACAGCAGTAATATCTGCAATGGGTTCTGCCATATATACGCCTGTTGTTGAATCAGATATCATATGAGGCATAATATAGATCAGCGGGATCAGCAGTACAAACTTACGGACAACAGCAACAATAATAGAGTTTACTGCCTTTCCAAGGGAGGTAAAGGTCATCTGACAGGCAATCTGGATACCGAAGAGGAACAGACCACCCAGATAGATTTTCAGCATTGGTGCAGTAAATTCGATAAGACTTGTATCTGCCGTAAAAATGCTTACAAATACTCTGGGAACAAGCTGTACAGCAGCCCAGAGGAGTACAGAATATGACAGACAGGTGATCAGAAGCAAACGAAAAGTTTTCTTTACTCTGTCTGCATTTTTGGCACCGTAATTATAACTGGAAATTGGCTGTGCTCCCTGCGCAATTCCCTGAAGAGGAAGCATGGCAAACTGCATAACACTGGTCAGGATGGTCATGGCTCCCACTGCAATATCACCGCCGTACCGAAGCAGGGATGAATTAAAGCAGACAGTTACAATACTTTCACTTGACTGCATGATAAAAGCAGCAAGTCCCAGTGCGATACAGGGAAGAACAACTTTTGCCTCCAGATGGAGATGCTTTTTCCTGAGGTGAAGCTGTGTCTTTTTGCCGCAGAGGAATAAAACTACCCAGAGTGTGGAAATTGCCTGTGAGATAACAGTTGCCAGTGCAGCACCGCGTACCCCCATATGAAAAACAAAGATAAATACAGGGTCTAAAACAATATTGCAGACAGCACCGATCAGGACGGAAACCATGGAAAATGTGGTAAATCCCTGTGCAGTGATGAATGCATTCATACCAAGGGTTAATTGTACGAACAAGGTACCGAAAGCGTAAATATGCATATAATCTGTTGCATAACTGATGGTGTTTTCACTGGCGCCAAAAGCCAGTAATAAATCTCTGCCCCAGATCAGTAAAATGGCAGTGAGGATAACAGAGATAATAATCTGAAGAATAAAACAGTTGCCTAATATATTCTCAGCAGATTTATTATCCTGTTTTCCCATGTAAATAGAAGCCCTTGGTGCGCCGCCGGAACTGACCAGTGCCGCAAATGCGGAGACGATCATGATGATGGGCATACAGACTCCCACACCGGTAAGTGCCAGGCTGCCTTCCCCCGGGATGTGGCCGATGTAAATACGGTCTACAATGTTATAAAGCATGTTGATGAGCTGGGCGATCACTGTTGGAATGGATAGCTTTAAAAGAAGCTTTCCAACAGGTTCTGTGCCCAGAAAATTTTTGTTATTCTGCATGGATGATAACCTCTTTCTTAAAAATATTTTTGAATGAATAATATTTAATGATACGATATAAAGAAAGGAAAGTCAACTCAGGATAGAGAATTTGGGCAACGTTACTGAGAACGGAGTGAACAGTAACGAACGGAGTGAACAGTAACAGTTCCGGGACATCTGGCAGATACAGATACCCGGAACTTTTTGGATTAAGATGCGTTATTTTAGAGGATTACTATAAATCAGGCAGCGAAGCGTATAGTTTTATCTGCCTGATATGTCAGAAAATGTCCGGATGAGATCAGATTGCAATTACATACGCCCTGTTTCCTCTATAATAGGGACGTCCGTCTACACCACTGAGATCATAACTCATACGGTAATATCTTTCGATATGTCCTGTGCCTTTTGCCCAGTTCGGATCGCAGACTTCTCCTTTGATCTCAGCCCATCCATGACCGCCTGATGAGATAACCTTGGCTTCAAATCCGACTGCGTTAGCCAGGTAAGCAAATGCAGATGCAAAAGCGAAACAGTCGCCATGCCCCCGGTAGAACATATCCTCCGCATAGCTGACATCCCAGTTTGAGTAATAGTAACGGAAATCGTAGTCATTGCCGGTGCCACCGTATCCGTAGCTGACTGCCTTCAGATAACATCTCCATAATTTCTCTGGTTTGGACATATTTCTTTTGGTCACACGACGCATGACCTGGTTAGCTGTGACCATAAGGTTCAGTTTTCTTTTTTCTTCACTGTTATAGCGTGCTTCTCCACTTTTGGTAAGATAAATACCATTTACACGCCGGGAAGTTACCATGGAGGCATAACAGCCGTTGCGGATCTGGAAGAAATAATAATCTCCCTTGATCTTCTGCCAGCCGTTTTGCTGGATTCCCTTTTCATTAAAATAATATTTCTTTTCGCGGATCGTGACAAGTCCCTTTACAGTATGTCCGTTTTCATCATAGTAATAAATGTTTCCGCTGGGTTTGTGGTCAAATTTGTTACGTTTTTTTGATGCTGCGGATACTGAAGCTGAAAATAAAAAAGAGCAACAGATAGCAATAAGAATTGCTGAGATAGAAAATACTTTTAATTTTTTCATAGAGCACCTCCGTTCTTTATGAGCAGATACTTATTTCTGATAAATAATGTACAATGAAGAAATTATCTGCTCTAATCATAAGATATATTTTATTATATAAGACAATTTAACTGTGCGCAATATTAAATTAAGGAGAAAAAGCGTTACTGTTCACACGCCACTATCCCGCGAGGTGTTTTGGCATGAATATGCCAAAATCCCGAGACATACAA
>OGPV01002815.1_pt1 | contig 9830 bp, 7 predicted proteins | sample 1553001 | NCBI WGS metagenome assembly OGPV01 (sample SAMEA2580268, study PRJEB22360) | human gut metagenome | biome: human gut; feature: human-associated habitat; material: faeces | place: Denmark | collected 2008/2010
GTTGCCGGTACCGGCGGCAGTGCCTTCTCGGCCAGTGCGCCGTGGCCGATCTCGCGGCGGCCCGGGCCTCTGGAGGGCTTGGTTTCACCCACAGAGTAGCTGGGGAAGTTGTAGTGGTGCATATAGCGCTTTTCGGTCTGCTCGTCCAGACCGTCCAGCTGCTGGGCATCGTTCATGGGGCCAAGGGTGGTCACAGACAGCACCTGGGTTTGGCCTCTGGTGAACATACCGGAGCCGTGGGCTCTGGCCAGCAGATCAATCTCTGCGTTCAGGGGACGAATCTCGTCAATGCCGCGGCCGTCCACACGCTTGTGCTCGTCTTTCAGCCAAGCACGCACCACATGCTTCTGTACCAGGTACAGGATCTCCTCGATCTTGCCCTCTTCGCCTTCAAAGCGATCATCGAACTTCTCGTGTACTGCGTCATAGATGGGGCGCAGGCGCTCGTCGCGCACATTTTTGTCGTCGGTATCCAGAGCCTTCTTCACATCTTCAATGCAGAAGTCCTCAATCTCTTGCAGGATCGCCGGATCCGGGTCGGAGGACTGGAAGCTCTTTTTGGGCTTGCCCACTTCCTCAACAATGCCGTTGATGAAGGCAACGATCTTCTTATTCTCCTCATGACCGGCCATAATGGCGTTGAACATGGTGTCGTCGTCGATCTCGTTACCGCCGGCCTCGATCATAGCCACCAGGTCGCCGGTGGAAGCCACGGTCAGGTTCAGATCGTTATGGGCGCGCTGCTCCAGAGTGGGGTTGATGACGATCTGGCCGTCTACCAGACCCACATTCACACCGCTGATGGGGCCGTCCCACGGAATGTCGGAGATGGCGATGGCAGCGGACACGCCGATCATGGCGGTGATCTCCGGAGAGCAATCCGGATCCACGCTCATTACGGTAGCCACAACGCTTACATCGTTGCGCATATCCTTGGGGAACAGGGGACGAATGGGGCGGTCAATGCAGCGGGAGGTGAGGATGGCCTTCTCGGAAGGACGAGCCTCACGGCGCTGGAAAGAACCGGGGATCCGACCCACGGAATACATCTTCTCTTCATAATCCACGCTCAGGGGGAAGAAATCCACGCCCTCGCGGGGTTTGGCGCTCATGGTCACGTTACACAGCACATTGGTGTCGCCGTAGCGGGCCATAATGGACGCACCGGCCAGACCGCACATTTTGCCGGTCTCCAGGGTCAGCTTTCTGCCGGCCAGTTCCGTTTCCCAAACTTTGTAGTTCTTGAAAAACATTTGGTTACCTCTTTCATAAATAATATTTATCATCAAGGAGGCACAATAGTAATAAATTCAAGCCGCCGCACCCGGTGACCTCAATTTACTACTATTAGTAGAACCTCCTTGGAAGATACGATTTTGCCTTGGACAAAAAAGGCAGACGACAGAAGTGCTCCGTCGTCTGCTTGCGCGTTCTTACTTGTCGATGGTATCGCGGATACCCAGCTTCTTCACCAGGCTACGGTATCTCTCTACATCCTTGTTGTAAAGATAAACCAGCAGGTTGCGTCTGTGACCAACCATTTTCAGCAGACCGCGGCGGGAGTGATGATCCTTCTTGTGGGTCTTCAGGTGCTCGGTCAGCTCGTTAATACGAGTGGTCAGCACAGCTACCTGTACCTCGGGAGAACCGGTGTCGCCCTCGTGGGTTGCGTAAGCCTTGATGATTTCTTGCTTCTCAGCTTGTGTCATAATCTTTCACCTCATTACAGTATTTGCCGATTGGCGGAGGACACAGTTACGGGATCGGTGACTCTCCGTAGGAGCTTGCACCCGGTACCGTGTGATCCGTACACAGCGAGCCAATTATAGCACAAACCCCCGCCGTTGTAAAGAGATTTTGCAAAATAGTGGGTGCTTGCCAGGGGCATACAAGATATGGTATAAAAGAAACGGAGCAAAGCCGGATCTTATCTCCCGCAGGGGGAAAGATGACAAAATTGTCACCAAAACTGTCACCGAGCTGACACTTTGACCGGGTATAATGAGGGCAACAAAGCGAAAAGGAGAGCCATTATGGACATTTTGAGAATTGAGCACTTATCCAAAATTTACGGTAAGGGCGATACGGAGGTACGGGCGCTGGACGATGTGTCCTTTACCGTGCCGAAAGGACAGTTTGTGGCCATCATCGGACCGTCCGGTTCCGGCAAAAGCACCCTGCTGCATATTCTGGGCGGTGTGGATACGCCTACGGACGGGCATGTGTATGTGGACGGAACGGATATTACCACTTTGGACGAGACGGCGCTGGCCATCTTCCGCCGCCGCCAAATCGGTCTCATTTATCAGTTTTACAATTTGATTCCTATTTTGACCGTAGAGGAAAATATGACGCTGCCCTTGCTGCTGGATGACAAAAAGGTGGACCGGGCGCACTTTGATTCCTTGGTACAGGTGCTGGGCTTGCAGCACAGACTGGGGCACCTGCCCTCAGAGCTTTCCGGCGGGCAGCAGCAGCGGGTGTCTATCGGCCGGGGGCTGATGAACAATCCTGCCATTTTGCTGGCGGATGAGCCTACCGGTAATCTGGACAGCAAAAACTCAAAAGAAATTGTGGAGCTGCTGCGTCAGTTCAACAAGGCACTGAACCAAACGGTTATTATCATTACCCATGACGAGCGCATTGCGCTGGACGCAGACCGGGTGATTGCCGTTGAGGACGGCAAAATTGTGAGGGATGAGGTGATCCGCCAGTGAAGATCATCAATAAGTTAACTTGGCGCCACTTATGGGCGAACAAAAAGCGCACCGTCATCACCCTGTTTGGCATTATCATCAGTGTGGCGATGGTGACGGCGGTGTTTACCAGCGTGGAGTCACTGATGAACACCATGGGTGAGATCACCGCCTCTTATGACGGCGCCTGGCATGCCAAGTATAACGAGCTGAAAAGCAAGGATGTGCAGACCCTGGCAAAGCAAAAGAATGTAAAGGCCATCGGTTTGTCTATGGATCTGGGCGAGATCAGCAGTAAGGCAGATTCGGACAGCAGCAAAAGCCGCACCGATGTGCTGGCTTGCAACCAAAATCTTTTTACGATATACAGTATGAAGCCCGCCACCGGCCGCCTGCCGGTAACCGCCCGGGAGCTGCTGGTGACCAAGAGCTTTATCACCCGCAATGACTTAAAGTGGAAAGTGGGCGACACGGTCACTTTGCCCTTTACCACCTATTCCGCCGATCCGCAGGTTGAGCCGGAGACGGCACAGCGCACCTATACCATCTGCGGGATTTTGGAGAATGACAACCAGCTCACCGGCTTTTACAGCGCCTTTTGCGGGCTGGATGATACGGTAACGGACGCCATGGGCACTTACATTGCCCATGTGCAGTTTGCCCCTTTGGGCAGCAACACGCCAACGGACATAAAGGCTGCCGCTAAGGCCGTATATGGCAAGGCAGTAAACAACGATGGGTCCGACCTCTATACGATTCATACGGACTATCTGATGTACAACGGCGTGCAAATGAGCGACGGGATCACGCGGGCGTTGTACGGCTTTGTAGCCATTATCTTGCTGATTATCGTATTTGCCTCCGTGTTTATGATCTATGACAGCTTTGCGGTGTCTTATCAGCAGCGGGCACGGTACTTGGGTATGCTGGCCAGCGTAGGCGCTACCCGGGTGCAAAAGCGGGGCAGCGTGTATTTTGAGGGCTTTATTTTAGGCTGTATCGGTATTCCCATCGGTATACTTTGCGGCATCGGCGGCATTGCCGTTACCCTGCGTGCCCTTAGCGACAGCTTTATGAAAACCGTTATGGTGGCCACCGGCGACAGTGTGCGGCTACACGCCATTGTGAACTGGAAGATTTTAGTTGGCAGCGTGCTCATCAGCGCCTTAACCATCTTTATCTCCGCCTGGATCCCGGCGCACCGGGCGTCTAAGATAACGCCCATTGAGGCGCTGCGCCAAACCAACACCGTGAAGGTGAAAAAGGCAAAGAAGCTGAAAACCTCTCGCCTGCGCCAAAAGCTCTTTGGCTTTGAGGATGTGCTGGCGGTGAAGAACTACAAGCGCAACGCCAAGCGCTCCCGCACGGTGGTGTTTGCCCTGGCAGTCAGCGTCATTCTGTTTCTCAGCACCGCCAACTTTACCAGTATGCTCACCAACGCCCTTGACAATGAGTACGACGGTATGAGCTTTGATGTGTACGAGAGCATTTTTAATACCGACGGGCCGTTGACCGCCTCTCAGGTGGAGCAAGTTAATCGGAAGGTCAGCGATGTGCCCGGAATTGAGAGCATTCGTATTTGTGCCGATAATCAGATGATGGTGGACGGCTTGGATAAGCAGCTGACGGCGGAGGCAAAGAAAGCCAATATGGACCGCTCCGTGAATGTGCTGGGCGTGGACAACGACACCTTTGCCGCCTTGGCAAAGGAGGCAGGCATAGACCCGTCTGTTTGTCAGGATGACAAAATCCCCACGGGTATTTTAATCAACCGGGTGCAAGTGGCAACGGAGAAGAAGCAAAGACTGGTGTTAAACCCCTTGCAAGGCAGCTTGGTAGGTCAAACCTTTACCGGCTCTATGGAGGGCTATGACAGTGAGGGCAACGAGCTGTATGCCAAGTACACGGCAAAGGTGGCTGCTCAGATGAACAAGGAAGCAAGCAATCTTTTAGGCAGCTTTATGCGCCCCACTTTGGTGGTGCCCATGCACAGCTATCTGGTGCATTTTCCGTCTGTTTTGGCAAAGGGCAACGCTGTCGGTTATGCCAGGTACTATATCACTGCCCAGGACCATGACGATGTGTATAACCGGGTGTCCGATGTGCTGGATGAGGTACAAAACGGCATCAGCCATACCGGCTATGATGCGGCGGCACAGGCGCAGACCATGCAGGCGCTGAATGTGGTGGTGATGACCTTTGGCTATGGGTTTATTACCCTGATTACCCTGATTTCCGTTATGAACATTATCAATACCATTTCTTCCGGTATGGAGGAGCGGCGTCGAGAGTTCGCTATGATTAAGAGCGTGGGTATGACGCCCCGTTCCTTTAAGAAGTCCATTTATTTGGAGAATATTCGCTACGGCGTTATGGCGCTGGTATGGGGTTTGCCGGTTAGCTTGGGACTGGATTTCCTGATGTACAAGATATTGGGCAGCTCCTTTGACTACGGCTATACCTTCCGCTGGTATTATTATCTGGCGGCGGCACTGGCGGTGTTTGCCGTGATCGGTGTGGCCCTGCTGTACGCGCTGGACAAAATCAAAAAGGACAATATTATTGAAACCCTGAAGCGGGACGATATTTAAGCAGGTGGTCGTCGAATGGCGGCGCACCTATTTCTCCGCTTTTGGCAGGCGCCCGGTTTTGCCGGGCGCTTTTTCTGCTCTGCGCTTTGCAGCGGGCATATTGGGGTTTTCCACACAGCGGCCGGCTTTATTTGGGGAAAACGCGGTGGAAAATGTGTAAAATTACAGGCGGCACAACACAATAGGTATAAAGGCGTTTGGTTGTGCAAAAAAAAGGAAAGCAGGCGTACAGCGTGCTTTCCTTTTTGCTTTTTTTATGATTTCGGTTTTTGCTTGCGTTCGTTTTTTCGGCAATGGGCGCAGCGGTTACAGCTTTCGCAGCCGGTACAGCCGCAGCTTTTGCGCCGGATCAAGGCGCGGACAGCCAGAAACAGCGCCGTTCCAATGGCTGCCAGCAGCAGAATGTCCCAAATATTCACAGCAGCGCTCCGATCCCGTGGATCACAAAGGCAACCACCCACGCAATCAAACACTGCCACAGCGCCAGTCCGGCAGCCCACTTGCCGCCCAGTTCCCGCCGCACGGAGGCCACCGCCGCCACGCAGGGGGTGTACAGCAGGCTGAATACCAGCAGCGACCCGGCGGACAGCGGCGACAAAATGCTGCCGATGGTGCCGCCGAACAGGACCTCCAGGGTGGAGACCACGCTTTCCTTGGCCATAAAGCCGCTGATCAGGGCGGTGCAAATGCGCCAGTCGCCCAGACCCAGGGGCGCAAACAGCGGAACCAGAATGCCGGATATCCGGGCCAAAATGCTGTCGGCTGAGTCGGATACCATATTGAGCTGCAGGTCAAAGCTTTGTAGGAACCAAACCACCACCGTGGCAATGAGAATGACGGAGAATGCCCGCTGCAAAAAATCCTTGGCCTTTTCCCACAGCAGTTGACCCACATTTTTTACACTGGGCAGACGGTAGTTGGGCAGCTCCATGACAAAGGGAATGGGCTCGCCGCGAAACAGGGTGTCTTTATAGAGAAAGGCAGCTCCAATGCCTACCAGGATCCCCAGCAGGTACAGCCCGGACATGATCAGCCCGCCCTTGCCCGGGAAAAAGACGCTGACGAAGAAGGAGTAGATGGGCAGTTTGGCGGTACAGCTCATAAAAGGCGTAAGCAGAATGGTCATCTTTCGATCCCGCTCGCTGGTTAAGGTGCGGGTGGCCATGACCGCCGGCACGGTGCAGCCAAAGCCGATGAGCATGGGCACAATGCTCTTGCCGGACAGGCCGATCCTGCGCAGCAGCTTGTCCATTACAAAGGCCACGCGGGCAATATAGCCGCTGTCTTCCATTAAAGACAGGAAGAAAAACAGGGTGACGATGATGGGCAGAAAGCTGAGCACACTGCCCACGCCGGTAAAGATACCGTCGATCACCAGACTGTGGATGACCGGGTTCACATGCAGCTGGGTCAGCGCCGTGTCCGTTAGAGCGGACAGACGGTCGATCCCCAGCTCCAGCAGTTTTTGCAGTCCGCCGCCGATCACATTGAAGGTTAAGTAAAACACCAGCACCATAATGCCGACAAAGCAGGGAATGGCGGTATATCGCCCGGTGAGAATACGGTCGATCTTTTCGCTTCGAATCCGCTCCTTGCTCTCCTGGGGGCGGATCACCGTCTGTGCACACAGCCGCTCGATAAAGTCAAAGCGCATATCTGCAATGGCGGCGCTGCGGTCCAGCCCACGCTCCGTTTCCATTTGGCGGACAATGTGCTCCAGCATCTCCTGCTCGTTGCGATCCAGCTGCAACTGCTGCAAGATCAGCGCGTCCCCCTCAATGGCCTTAGTAGCGGCAAAGCGTACCGGCAGCCCGGCGAGCGCAGCGTGGTCCTCAATCAGGTGGATTACGGCGTGAATACACCGGTGCACGGCACCGCCGTGGTCGTCTTTGTCGCAAAAGTCCTGCTTCAGCGGCGGCTCCTGCTGTTTGGCCACATGAACGGCGTGGCGAATCAGCTCGTCTACGCCCTCATTCTTGGCGGCGGAGATGGGAATGACCGGCACCCCCAGCATGGCCTCCATGGTGTTTACATCAATAGAGCCGCGGTTGCCCACCAGCTCATCCATCATGTTCAGCGCAATGACCATGGGTATTCCCATTTCCAGCAGCTGCATAGACAGATACAGGTTGCGCTCAATATTGGTGGCGTCCACAATGTTGATGATGGCCGTGGGCTTATCCTGCAGTACAAAGTTGCGGGAGACGATCTCCTCGCTGCTGAAGGGCGACATGGAATAGATGCCCGGCAGATCCGTAACCTCCGTGTTTGGGTAGCCGCGAATGGCGCCGCTTTTGCGATCCACGGTTACGCCGGGAAAGTTGCCCACATGCTGCTTGGCACCGGTCAGTTGATTAAACAAGGTCGTCTTGCCGCAGTTTTGGTTGCCCACCAGTGCATAGGTCAGCACGGTACCGTCCGGTAAGGGGTGCTCGTCCGCTTTGCTGTGGAATTTGCCGTTTTCGCCCAGCCCCGGGTGGTCCTGGTCCTTGGCTCGGTCTTTGAATGTGTGACTGCGGCTGCGGCGCCCAATGGGCTGAATGTCGATTTGCTGCGCTTCTGCCAGGCGCAGGGTCAGTTCATAGCCGTGCACCTGTACTTCCATCGGGTCGCCCATGGGCGCCAGCTTGATGACCGTTACCTCTGCTCCGGGGATCATGCCCATATCCAAAAAATGTTGGCGCAGCGCGCCCTCGCCGCCCACTCGTCGGATTACGGCGCTTTTGCCAACTTCCAGTTCTTTCAGCGTCATCGGTCGGTCTCCTTTTCTCCATATATTTCTATCTTTTTACTGTACTGGATTGCCTGGCTGTTAGTCAAGGCTTACCTGTCTGCGGCAGCCAAATTTTTGTCGTGGAAAAGCAAAGAAAAAGCCGCAAGGCCGGGTGGCTTGCAGCTTTTGGCGTCCCGTAGAGGATTTGAACCTCCGGCCTACCGCTTAGGAGAAGCCCCCCCGAGGGGCATTTTTGACTCCCTACAAATCCCCGAAAATCCTTGATTTTACTGGCTTTTCTGGGATTTCACTGTTAGTAAATTCTCGCCCAAAACCTGCTAATTTTTCGTGGTTTTTTCACTTGTTTGAAATGGGAGAGCGTTTTTGGAGGGTGTTTTTTCAAAATTTCTTGAAAAAATTTTTTGCAAACAAAAAGCCGCCTATTTCCCTCGTAATCGAGGTCAATAGACGGCGGGTAGAAATATTCATAATTTTGGTGTACAATTTTGGTGTATAATAGGAAATTAAGAGAAAGACAAATTTGAAGTTGTACGAGAGGTATAGTTATGACAGTGTATCATGTTGTTACTGATAGACCTATGAGTGTTGGTCAGAAAATCATCTTTGATGAGAACAATCATAGTGGTGTGTATCAGCGAGTTATGGATAAAATAGATGTTGTAAACGAAATATATAAGAATCCTGAGAATTATCAGGCTAATGAATTAGAACATCATACTTCTGTTGCATTGAGGGAACTGGCAATGGAAGAAGTAAGAAAAGAAGAATATCCATTTTATCCATCGAGAATGGGTTGCTTATATGTATCTAGAACATATGAGGAAGCAGAACGATGGGGCGAGTTTTTTGCTCGTATCGGCAGACCAACATATTCAATTGTTGAATTGGAAGTAAAAGGTACTTACTTTATAGGAGATGCAACTAAGTGTTTTGATGGTCAAACGGATAAGTCTATAAATAAGGAACTTGCAAGACTGTATTGGGAAAATCCTCAGAGTGAAGATAATAAAAATGAGGTATGTGAGATGTTGGTTGATGGAGAAATAATGGTGCTTACAATTATAAAAGAGATAAATGCCAATATATAAGCCGTAAAAATTCAGTTTGTCGAACTTACTCTAAATTAGCAAAGACCGCTTACAAAAGTGTAGGCGGTCTCTTTTCGTGTTCAGATATATTTGATTTTGAACTTTCTTTTCTTGGCTGAAAGCACTTTGCAAAGAATATCATCTACTGCGTCCGTGTATCTGCCTTGTGCTATCAGGCTGTTCTTCAAACGGATAAGTGATTGCAACACTTCGCTGTATTCGTCCTTGGAAAGGTATAAATGATATTTCTGTTCTTTCAAAACAACCACCTCCTGTTACCGCAATTATATAATAAGAAAGGGCATATAGGTAGTGTGCGATTGTCTCTTAACCACCCCTAAATGAACGAATTAACAGGGTAACAACCGCCTTGTCCATTAGCAGGAATTTTGCTCGTTTTTTCTCTCATTAGCAAAGAGAGCATTTTCATTAGCAAAATAGCGAAAATCCTGCTAATTTTTATTAGCAAGCCGTACACCTGAAAGGCGGACGACATTAGTCCTAATTTCCATTAGCTGACGGAGAATTTGCTAATGAAAATCTGTGAATTTCACGATTTTTCTCTTTTCCCGTAAAAATGAAAAAACGCCGGAAACCCTTGATTTTACTGGGCTTTCCGGCGGAGTTTTTGGCGTCCCGTAGAGGATTTGAACCTCCGGCCTACCGCTTAGGAGTATGGCTTACCATGTGATACACGGTTCGGATGTAACTTCCAATATCA
>OGPV01002817.1_pt1 | contig 9816 bp, 2 predicted proteins | sample 1553001 | NCBI WGS metagenome assembly OGPV01 (sample SAMEA2580268, study PRJEB22360) | human gut metagenome | biome: human gut; feature: human-associated habitat; material: faeces | place: Denmark | collected 2008/2010
CGGCGGCAAGGACTTTTCCCCGTGGAGCAAAAAGGACGACCTGCTCTACCGCACCATGCGTATCCCGGTGGAGGCCGTTCTCGGGCGGGACGGCGTGGGTCTTGCGGACTGCGCCATCGCCGAAAGCAAATTTGAAAAGGGCGAGAACATCACCGGCCGGGTGCTGACCATCATCCCCCGCGTCAGCGAGATACGCCAGCGCGGCACGCCGGACATGGAATTCGCCGTCAACGGTCTGCTGGCCCGAAGCCTTCTTGCGGCAGGGCAGAGCGAGGACGCTTATCGGACGATCGAATCCCTCCGGGAAAAATTCGCCGAGGAAGGGCGTGAGCGGTTCCTGCCCAATATGGACGCCATGCTCGTCCGAATTTCCCTCCATACCGGCGATCTGGACTACGCCGACACATGGTATCGGGAAAAAGCGCCCAGAGACCCCATGCGGGTAAACGTCATGAAGCGCTACCAGTATCTCACGCAGGCCATGGTGGAGCTGGCGGACGGGAAGCCGGGGGCGTCGATGCTGACCCTCTCCCCGCTGGAAGATTACGTCCGCAGCTGCGGGCGGCACATCGACGGCATCCATCTGAACATCCTCGCCGCCATCGCCCTGTACCGAAGCAGGGACGAAGCATGGCGGCAGCGCCTGATTGGCGCATTGAACGCCGCGGCGGAATACCACTTCATCCGAACCGTCAGCCTCTACGGCGCGGCGGTGCTGCCCCTGCTGGAACGGCTGGATTGGAGCGGAAGCGCCCGGTGGAAAAAGCAGCTGATGGACGACGTGCGCTTGCAGGCGGCGTATTACCCCCGCTTTCTGGAACCGCGCCTCGCGCCGGGGGAAGCCCTGACGCCCACGGAGCTGCAAATTCTGCACCTGATCTGCGCCGACAAGAGCAACGCGGAGATCGGGCAGATCATGGACATCAAGCTGCCCACGGTAAAGACCCATGTAAGCCACATTCTGGATAAGCTGGACGTCCGGCGGCGAAGCGAAGCGAAAACCGCCGCAAAGCGTCTGCGGCTTATCCCGGAAGAACGGTAACCCCCCGCCCGGATTTTACCGGGCTGACGATATAAAACTGCACTTTTTCACACAGGAGGATCCTATGAAAAAACGAATTTTGAGTCTGTTTTTGGCGCTCACGCTCTGCCTGACGCTCCTGCCGACATCGGCTTTTGCCGAGGGTGGGGATGTGAGCATTTCTGACGGTGTCATCGGCGGCGGTGAGACCGGTGGCGAGGGCGGTGGAGTCCTTGTACCACCCGGCGGTTCGACCGGCGAAGGTGGTGGGATCTATACGCCCCCAGGTGGTCCGGCAGAAGGGGGCGGCGGCACGTATATCACCGAAGAAGACACGCGGACGGATATCTGGTGCGTGAGCAAGCCCGATTCCATTGGCCGCAGCTATGACGGCACGACGGACGGCGGCACGATTCCAATCGACTTGACGTTTACAGACGGCACAAATGAAATCAAACTCAAAGAAGGAACGGGCTTTACCGCCAAGAAGACGTTCGATTCCGCGGACGCGGGATGGCATACCGTCACTGTGGAAATCGCGCTGATCGGCGAAGCCGCGGTAAAGTACAAGCTCAAGGCGGGCGAAGAAAAATTTGAGATCGGCGGCAACATCAACAAGGCCTATCCCGATTTGACCGTATCTCTTTCCAAGACGACCTGCACGGTGGGCGAAAAGCTTCTTCCGCTTCTGTCTGTCGAGGGTGCTCCGGAAGACGCCGAGGTGACATATTACTATGCGCCGATCAATTCTGGATATTTGGAGTTTGAAGGCAGTGAGGCAGTTCCCAAGATCGACGAGAACACTGCAATCAGCGAACCCGGCACATATTACGTCTATGCCAAGACCGGCGAGACCAAGAACTACAAAGAGGAAAGGTCAGCAACCGTGGAACTCACGGTCAACGAGCCTGTCGTTGAGGCCGCTTCGGTGACAAGAGCGGACGGCACGGATGGCGGTACATACGAATCCCTCCCGGCGGCGCTGAACGCGGCGCAGGACGGCGACACCGTCAGGCTGCTGGCCAACCATGTGACGGATGCAGACGCCCTCAATGCGCTCGGGGAAGATTTTACGTTCGAACAGTATGCTTCCATCGTACCCGTTGTCACCAAAACCTTGACGCTCGATCTGAACCACAAGACGGTCGACTACCTCGAGGTTGGATTCTCAGAGATTAACGAGGAAACGCAGAAAAAAGAAACTCTCGCGACAGGCAACCTGACTGTTACAGGCGAGGCCGCTTACGGCAGAATTTCAAATCTCATGTTCATGGCCGGCGCACTGGACATCCGGAGCGGCGAGATTGGCGGTTCAGGATGCGTGGGACTTCTCTGCGACGCGAACAGTGGCTCTGTGACCGTCAGCAACGGCACGGTGTATGGCCTCACCGTATTGGAGGGTGCTTCCGTCACCGTCAACGGCGGTTCCAATCATGCGGGTGAATGGGTTGTCGATTCCGGCGCTACGCTGAAAATTACGGACGGCACGTTTGGCGAGGTGCAGTTCACGCGCAATGGAACCATCGCCATCAGCGGCGGCACGTTCAAAAGCATTAAGAGCGAAATCGCAGAAGAGTTGCAGCCGCTCATGTCCCTGTTGGATACGCAGAAGGTACACGCTTTCTACAAGGGCGACGACGTGCAGGACGGCAATGCAACGGAGCTGGCCGACGTAACCGTCAAGGAACACACTCACACCATGGTGAACAGCAAGTGCGCCTGCGGCTTTTCCTGCACCCACACGAACGCCGAGGGCGCGAGCACCATCGGTAAAGACGGCAAGTGCACGGTCTGCGGGACACAGTTCGCGGCTGGCATCGGCGAAACCTATTATACCGATGTGCCGTCCGCGCTGAATGCGGCAGCTGACGGTCAGACCGTCAAGCTGTTGGCAAACGAGATGCTGCCTGACGGCATATATGTCAGCAAGACCCTCACGCTGGATTTGGACGGACACAGTCTGAGCGGATACAGCTTGAATGTCGGCGGTCGCACGGCCACGAGCCAGGTTCGCACCGGTAAACTGACGGTCATTGACAGCAGCGGCGGCAACGGCGCGGTGGGAGTGACCGTGCGGGACGGCGGTACACTGGTATTCAATCCGGAGAATGACAATACCACTTTGCTCCAGCTGGAGGTTTGGGGCGGCATAGTCGAGCTGTACGGCGGAAAGATTTTGAGAAGCGGTCTGCGGCTGAATAATAACATCACACTGGGCAATCTGCTTCCCGGGCAAGCGGGACTGGCTTACTATCGTGGTGACACGCAGCTCACGCTGGAGGAAGCCGCTTCCCAGACCTGCGACCTGGTGGTAAAGTTGTGCAGCCACGGCGGCAAGAACGGCTTTGATGGCACCAACTGCCCCTACTGCAACGCGCCCGCGGTGGCGCAGACGGCCTTGCGGAATGTCGAGGGCGACCCGTGGCGGAACTTTGCCAACTTGCAGACTGCCCTTGATGCGGACAGAGACGGCGGCTCGACCCTCAGTCTGCTGACCGACGTTACCGGCGATTACACCATCAACGGCACCCGGGACACCGGCATAGATCTGAACGGCCATTCAATCCACGGTACGGTAACCGTCAAGGCCGCCACAGGCATGGACACTACTACCTTAAGCAACACGAAAAACACGACCACAGCCAGTATCGATACCGTCGTTGCCCACATGGGAGCAAACCTCGCCGGTTCGGGATTCCCCGCCGTTATCGGCACGCTGAAGCTGGCAGAGGGTGCCACATGGGCAAACATCCTGTATGAACCTAACCGCCTTGGCTACAAGGTGCTCAATGGGGACGGCACTCACAAGTGGTACGCCCCGGCGGGTGTTCCTGCCGGTTCCACGGAGCTGAACAATGTCATCATCAATCGTCTGCCAATCACCTCCAAGACCCTGTCTCTGAAGGTCGATGGGAAGAACCTGACCGGCAGTAACCCGAAGGTGGAGCGCGGCACGACCGTCCGGCTCTGCGCCAACTGCAACGCGAAGGATGCGGATGTGGCCATCTACGTCGGAGAGATAGGGGAAGACGGCATCCCCACATACAGACAGAAGAAAGCTGAATATAAAAAGATCGGCACCATGTGGTACTATGTTGTAGACTTCGATGCTGACACGATCGGAACATACAGCATTTATTTCACGGCCAGCAAGGACGGCTATTCGGTATCGAGCAACCCCAAAATACTGACCGCCACCAAGCTGAATCTCAGCAAAGCCGTAATCACGTTCCCCAACGGCAATGAAAGTGTCTATCAGCCTTATAACACCGCCACCGGCGTGCCGCCCTATGTTGTAACGTACAACGGCAGCGAGCTGAAAGCGGGAGTTGATTACACCGTCGTCCGCGGCGATTCCCGTTCCACTGTCGGCACCGCCACTCTGACCATCAAGGCGACAGACGACGGCGACTACACCGGCCAGAAAACCGCCAGATGGACGGTCGCAGCTCACAAAGCAACGATCTCGGTCGGCGACATCATAAAGGCATACGATGGCACAACAGACCTGCCCGCAAACGCGTCGATAAAGCTTAAGAGTGCGGATTCCCGCTATGCTCCTTCCGGCGGGCCACTTCCTCTGGTGGCTGGTGAGGATTACCAGATACTCAATGCCAGTTATGATTCCGCCAATGCAAGTGAGGACGAAAAGACCGTCTCCTTCACCATTAAGCTGACGGATAGGAACTATACCTTTGAAGACGGCACGACGCAAAAGGACTTTGTGCTGAACGGCGCGGATGTGTCGCAGACTTTCAATATCAATCAGGCCACTGTGACCCCGAACGAGATCACGCAGTACGTTTTCAACGATTTGGCAAAGACCTACGAAATCGATTTGAGAACGCTCCTGCCAGAGCTGCCTGTAGGCTGCGAGTACGGCAAGATCCATAATCGGGGCTGCGATTACCACTTTACGGATAGTACTTACCTCGACAGCAGCAACCATATATTCGTGTCAAACGAAGGCATTCTGACTCTGCCCATCATGGCCGCGCACAGCGCGAATGTGAACGATCAGATCGGCACTTTGACCGTCCCGATTGTAAGCACGAACTATCAGCCGTTCGAGCTGACCATCAAGGTCGCCATTGGCCAGAGGATCCCCCTCGATCAATCGGGCGTCAGCGTCAGCGCGACGGATATCACCTACGGCCAGACGCTGGCAGAGAGCACACTCACGGCCACGGGTTCGATGATCTGCCCCCGCACACAGGCCGTGATTCCGGGTACGTTCGCGTGGAAGGACGGCACCATCAAGCCCAACGCGGGCAGCTATGATGCCGAATGGACGTTCACTCCGGCGGAAGGCTACGAAGAATACGCCCCCGCGACCGGCACCGTGACCGTCACAGTCGAACCGGCAGAGCTGACGGGAGTTTCCGTGAGGGCACCCAGCACGTATTACACCGGCAAGCCGCAGCACGCATCGACAATCGCGTTTGGGCAAAGTGTAGACGGCACTACCGTGACGTTCACCTACAGCGACAAGGCAGACGGCGACTATACTTCGGACGGACCGGCTTTCACCGACGCAAGCACGTACACCGTTTACTACAAAGCGGAAGCAGCAAACCACAAAACGGCTGCCGGTACGTTCACCGTAACCATTGCCTCGCTGCCGATCAGCCTTCTCTCCGTCGAAAGAATCTCCAAGTCCTACGACGGCACCGCAAACGTCACGCTTACCGCGAGCAGGCTGACGTTCTTCAGCAAGACGGCCAGTCGTTCGGGCATTATACTTCCCGATACGGCGCTCACCTTCTCTGACGCCCAGTTTACCATGAAGCAGGCGGACGGGAGCCACCTGCCCTCGCCGGACGTCGGAAACGGAAAGGCCCTTTCCTTCACCATGACGCTTGCGAACGACAACTATGTGTTTGAGGGCAAGCCGGAAGGCACCAAAACGGTCAGTGACACTTTTGCAACCGACGATACGACCCGTTTCACCATCACCAAGGCCGACGCGCCCGTGCCGACAGACGGTACGCTGACCATCATCAACGGTCTGGAAAGAACCTACGAGGTCGATCTGGCGGCGCTGCTGTCTGCACTGGAAAGCCCCAAGTCCTACGGCGACATCGCCTATGGCGCGCCGACCATCACCGTGGATGCCGGCTACTGCGACGCTGCCGCTGCGAAGATCGAAAACGGCAAGCTGATTCTGCCCATTCTGGCAAACCCGGTCAATACGGAGGGCAATGTCGGCTCGGTGACGGTGATTGTCACAACCAGCAACTACGAGGACATCACCCTGACCGTCAACATCTTCGCAAAGAACAAGATCACGCCCGTTCCGGATGGCGAGGTGACCGCAAGCGAGATCACCTACGGTCAGCCGCTGAATGCAAGCACGATCACGGGCAAGATGAAAGACCCCACCACCGGTGAAGAGGTTCCCGGCACCTTCACATGGACGGACGGCACGCTCATGTTCAACGCGGGCAGCCGTAAGGCCGAATGGACGTTCACCCCGGACGCGCCGGAGTACGCGACGGCCACCGGAAAGGTGCGGGTCACGGTCAATCCCAAGTCCATTGTAGGCGCGGTCGTCACGCTGGAAGACACCTTCGTGTATGACGGGACGGAAAAATGTCCCCAGATAATCAGTGTCGTTCTGGACGGCGTAACACTGACAGGCATTGGCGGAGGCACAGATTATGGCTTTTCCTGCAACAGAACGTCGCAGGTCGGCACATACTACGATGATTTTTCTCTCAGCGGTCTGGGTAACTACACCGGCGAGATGAAGTTCACGTGGTCGATCACGCCAAGAGAAGTGACACCCACGATCACCGTCGCGGACGGCACCTATAACGGCGGAAATCCCGTTCAGCCGACCGTTACCCTCACAGACGACCTCGGCAATACCATTGACCCGAAGGAATACGACGTCTCCTACAGCGATAACACAAACGCCGGTACCGGCACCGTGACCGTCACCGATAAGGAAGGCGGCAACTATGTCCTCGGTACGGCCAGCACGACCTTCACGATCAACAAGGCCGCCGCGCCCGCGCTGACTGCCTATCGGGTCACCCAGAAGCACAGCCTGAAAACAGAGCAGACCATCACCCTCCCCGACCTCAAGAGTCTGGGAATGCCCGATGACGCACAGGTATCCGACACGAACGCGTTCCACAGCGGGTCCTATTCTCCCGCGGGCAGGATTCAGGACGGTTGGGGCATTGACGTGAACACCGGCGCGATCACCTACGCTCTGGCGGACGGTGCCGCCGCTGGCGACGTCATCACCTTCACCCTTCTGGTTCGCTCCAAGAACTACGAGGACGCCACCGTTACGGTCATCCTCACCCTGACGGAGCGGGACGCGCCCATCCTGACCCTGCCGGACATCATCACCGTGGACTACACCGGCGCGGAAATTCCCGTCAGCGCGGTCACCGGCAAGAGCGCCGCCTTTGACGGCAAGGATGTGCCGGGTACATGGAGCTGGAAAGCCGGTCAGGCGATCACCAACGCGACCGACACCGGCAGTAAGACCATTGTCTTTACCCCCGCCGATCTGGTCAATTACCACCCGGTGGAGGGCGAGGTTTATGTCATCATCTCCCGCGTCGCGCCGGACTATACCGCGCCCGCTGCCATTGACGGCCTGACCTACAGTGGCAGCGCGCAGGCGCTGGTCAGGGCAGGCTCCACCGCCCACGGCAAGCTGCTCTACAGCCTGAGCAAAGACGGCACCTACTCCGAGACCATCCCCACCGGCACGGACGCCGGAGAATACACCGTCTGGTACAAGGTCGAGGGCGACAGCAACCATAAGGATTCCCAGCCCGAGTCCGTCACCGCAACCATCGCTCCCAAGACCGTGACCGCCACCGTGACGGTCGGCGGCGGTTCCCTCACCTACACCGGCGACCCGCTGAAGCCCAATGTCATCGTGAAGGACGGCGACACGGTCATCAGCCCGGAGGAATACGACGTTTCCTACAGGGATAACGTGAACGCGGGCACCGCCACCGTGACCGTCAGGAACAAGGCGGGCGGCAACTACACCGTCAGCGGCAGCGCCACCTTCGAGATCGGCAAGGCCGCTTCCGAGGTCAGGACCGCCCCCGGGGCGAACGCCGGCCTTGTCTACAACGGCGGTGAGCAGACCCTCATCACAGCCGGAACTGCCCTCGGCGGCAAGCTGAAATACCGTCTGGGCGAGACCGGCGAGTTCACAGAAGCGCTTCCCAAGGCCACGGACGCGGGCACCTACACCGTGTACTGCATGGTCGAGGGCGACGGCAACCACCGCGACTCGGAGGTGCAGAGCCTTACCGTCACCATCGATAAGGCAAAGGTCACGGTCAAGGCGTTGGACAAGCGCATCTACACCGATGACAAGGCCCCCGATCTGAGCAAGCCCGTACTGGACAAGGACTACACCGTCAGCGCCATGTTCGGCGAGGATGCGCTGACCGGCGACATAAAGCTCGCCTACGTGGACGCGAATGGCACTGAGATCACCCCCGACACGGCGAAGGTCGGCAGGGTCATTATCCGCGCCAGCGGGCTGACCGCCCCCAACGGCAACTACACCGTTGTTTTCATGGACGGCACGCTGACCATCGACGAGCGCCCGGTCTACACCATCAAGGCCACGGTGGGTATCCATGGCTCCATCACGCCCTCCGGCGACGTTGACGTCCTCCACGGCGGCAGCCAGATCTTCACCATCGCCGCGAACAGAGGCTACGCCATCTCCAACGTCAAGATCGACGGCGTGAGCATTGGCGCGGTGAAGTCCTACACCTTCGAGAACGTCACCGGCAACCACACCATTGAGGTCACCTTCATGAAGGCCAACGGCAACCCCCAGACCGGCGTGATGGTGGACGAAGTCACCGGCGAGTACTATGTGGGGTAACGCCCACCGCGTTTCGCGCGTCCGTTGGGCACGCGAGGAGACAAGCTTATGAAGAAAAATGTCATGAAAATCTGCTGCGCGGTTCTGGCCATTGCGGTCATTGCCGCTCTGCTGATAGCGGTCAGGGGCTGCCACCGGGAGGAACCAATCGTTCCTCCCACCACTGCCCCGGCCACCGAGGCAACCCAGACCGTCCCCACCGAAGCCGAGACCCAGCCCCCCACGGTTCCCGTGGGGGAGGTCATCCCCACCGTGGATAAGCAGCCGGAGCTGGCCGCGGCCAGAAAGAAAAACCCCGACACCGTGGCGTGGCTGTACATCCCCGGCGCGGAGGTGGACGACCCCGTGATGCAGGCGGAGGACAACGGCCACTACCTGTGGCTGGGCGAGGACGGCGAGTACAGCACTTGGGGTTGCTACTATGCCCACTGCGAAAATCATTTCGGCGGCCGGGACAAGCTGGACACCAACACCACGATTTTCGGCCACTCCGCCAGCAACTGCGACCCCAACGGCCCCAAGTTCACCAAGCTCTACCGGTACATGGACGCGGACTACGTGAAAGATCATCCCTACATTTACCTCTCCGTGACAGGGGAAGATCTGGTTTTCCAGATCACGGCGCTGTTCATCACGGACATTGAGTTCGACTACATCGTCCCCAATCCCACGGGAAGCGAGCTGACGGAGTTCTTCCGGACGGTCGCACGAAAGAACTGGCTGAACTTTGACGGCGTGACCTTCTCGGAGGGCGACATCGTCCTGACCCTCTCCACCTGCTGCCGGAAGTATGACACGGCCAAGACCGGCAACCAGCGTCTGGTGGTCATGGCGAAGCTGCTGCCGGAAGGCGCGACGGCACAGCCCTACACCGTCTCTCTGGCGGAAAATCCGGAGATGCCATAACAAAAACTTC
>OGPV01002824.1_pt1 | contig 9803 bp, 7 predicted proteins | sample 1553001 | NCBI WGS metagenome assembly OGPV01 (sample SAMEA2580268, study PRJEB22360) | human gut metagenome | biome: human gut; feature: human-associated habitat; material: faeces | place: Denmark | collected 2008/2010
AGCAGGTTTGGTCTACAAACCGGATGGCGGAGTCAGGAAACTGATCAAAAAGCAGGACCGTTATAAATGGTTCCTTGCATTTAATCAGAAGAAAAAATATACACTGGCAACAGATACCACTTATGAAGATCAGAACAAGCTGACAGAAACCGTAAAAAAACTGAAATGTATGCAGAAAGACAAGATGGAGAAACCTGTAGATGCATGCATTAAAGACACTGGTGAGTCTTATGAGATCCAGCCGGAAAAAGAAGGAACCACACTGGACACCAAGAAAGTGCAGAAAGTGATCCGAAAAGCAGTTTCTGCCGGAGATGTAACAGTCAGCCTGGAAAAAAACAACTGCTATAAAAAACCATCCGTATATAAAGACGACAAAACCCTGAAAAAAGAATGTGACCAGATGAACAAGCTTACCAGCTGTGTGATCACATATGATTTTTCAGACCGTTCCGAGCAGCTTGACCGGAATACTATTAAGGACTGGCTTGTTAAAGACGCAAACGGAGATTATTCTGTAGATAAAAATCAGGTTGCGGCATATGTGAACAGCCTGGGATATAAATATGATACCTTTGGCTGCACGAGGACATTTACCACCTACGATGGCCGCCAGAAGACTATCAAGGGCGGTGATTATGGATGGGCTATCGATCAGACCACAGAGACTGAATGGCTTTATAATGCCATTCTTGCAGGAACTACAGAAGTGAGACAGCCGGCTTATGCTTACAGTGGACTTTGCAGAGATACCAATGATATCGGAAATACATATGTAGAGATTGACCTGACCAACCAGAGAATGGTATTTTATAAAGATGGACAGCTTCTGGTAGACACACCGGTAGTTACCGGCTGTGTCCGAAAAGGCTATTCCACACCCACCGGATGTTTTGCCCTGGATGCCATGCGTTCACCGGCGGTCCTCAAAGGACCTGGATATGCGTCGCCGGTTACATACTGGATGCCGTTTTCCGGGGGAGTTGGAATCCATGATGCAAGCTGGCGTTCACAGTATGGCGGACAGATCTATATAACCAATGGTTCTCATGGGTGCGTAAATACCCCGAAGGATCAGGCTGCAATCATTTACAATAATATTAGCGTAGGAGTACCGATCGTAGTTTATGAATAAGAGACTAAAAGAAATATTAAAAGAATACGAAGAAAGAAAACATAAAATTATCAAGGGAGATGAAAGTATGAATATCGTTGTATTGGCAGGTGGAACCAGTACAGAGAGAGAAATCTCCATCGTAACCGGAACCGGTGTATGCAAGGCACTTCGTCAGAAAGGACACAATGCCATTCTCGTAGATATTTTCTGTGGCCTGGAGCCGGTAGACTGGGATGAACCTTTCGGAGATAAAGATTATGAAGTAGATTCCGCAGCGGAATATATGAGAAGCTTTGACGATGATATCGAAGAGATCAAACGAACAAGAAGAAGCTTTTTCGGACCGAATGTCCTGGAACTGTGTCAGGCTGCTGACATTGTATTCATGGGTCTTCATGGCTCTAACGGAGAAGACGGAAAGGTTCAGGCAACTTTCGATCTTCTGGGAATCCGCTACACAGGAACCGGATACTTAAGCAGTGCCCTTGCCATGGATAAAGGCCTCACCAAGAAGATCTTTCTTATGGACCAGGTACCGACACCCAAGGGTGTTTCCATGCTGAAAGAAAACTGTACAAGAAATATCCAGGATCTTGGCATGGAATTTCCTGTTGTTGTAAAAACATGCTGCGGTGGTTCCAGTGTAGGTGTTTATATTGTAAACAACCAGAAAGAATATGAGGATGCCATTGACGGTGCCTATTCTTATGAGGATGAAGTCGTTGTTGAGGAATACATCAAAGGCCGGGAGTTTTCTGTTGCAGTTGTAGATGGCAAAGCTTATCCAATTATCGAGATCGCACCGAAGCAGGGCTTCTACGATTATAAGAACAAATATCAGGCAGGTTCCACAGTAGAGACCTGTCCGGCTGAGATTTCTCCGGAACTGACAGAGAAGATGCAGCACTATGCGGAGGCCGGTGCAAAAGCTCTCTGCATCGAAGGCTACGCACGTTTTGACTTCATGATGAAGGAAAACGGCGACATGTACTGCCTGGAAGCAAACACACTTCCGGGAATGACACCGACCAGCCTGATCCCGCAGGAAGCAAAAGTTCTGGGAATTGATTACCCGGATCTCTGTGAAGAGCTGATCCGCATTTCTCTTAAAAAATACAGCAAATAAAATATCTGACCATAACTCCTCCTGTTGACCGAAGCAGTTTCAGAACATGTTGATCTCTGAAATGCTGTAAATACAACAGGAGGAGTTTCTGGCAAAAGAAAGGATTTTATTCATGAAAAATCTTACATTGGAAAATATCACAAAAGTCTGCAATGGTACTTACCATGGCCCGCAGGAAAAACTTCAGGAAGAAGTGACTGCCATCACAACAGACAGCCGTAAAGTAGAAAAAGGCGGTCTTTTTGTTCCGGTAGTAGGAGAGCGTGTGGATGCCCACCGCTTTATTCCCCAGGTGATGGAAGCAGGTGCACTTGCAACCTTATCCGAGAGGGTCCTTGAAGGTGCTGACTATCCGTACATTCAGGTAGAATCTTCCCTTCAGGCAGTGAAGGACATTGCGGAGTTTTATCTGGAGCAGCTTGATATTCCGGTTGTGGGAATCACAGGAAGTGTTGGAAAAACCAGCACAAAAGAGGTGATCGCCTCTGTCCTGAAAGAGAAATACCGCACCCTGAAAACCCAGGGGAATTTCAACAATGAACTGGGACTTCCGCTGACTGTATTCCGTCTCCGTGGCGAGGATGAGATTGCGGTCCTGGAAATGGGAATCAGTGATTTCGGCGAGATGACCCGTCTTGCAAAGATCGCGAAACCGGACACCTGCGTGATCACAAACATCGGAACCTGCCATCTGGAAAATCTTGGAGACAGAGACGGTGTCCTGAAAGCAAAAACAGAGATCTTTAAATATGTGAAGAAAAATATCGTACTCAATGGTGATGATGATAAGCTTTCCACAGTAAAAGAATACAACGGTATCCGGCCGGTATTTTTTGGAAACGGAGAAAATGCTTCTGTCACCTGTGAAAATGTGGAGAGCCGTGGACTGAAAGGAATGAGCTGTGACATCTGTCTGAAGGGAAAAATGGCAGAGAACGGAGAGTTCCAGAAATTCCATGTAGATATCCCAATGCCAGGACGCCATATGGTTTCCAATGCGCTGGCAGCAGCAGCCATCGGCAGACTTTACGGACTGAATGCAGAGCAGATCAAAAAGGGTATCGAAAGCCTGGAGCCGGTCAGCGGAAGATTCAATATGATCGAGACCGACAAGTTCCTGATCGTAGATGACTGCTACAACGCAAACCCCATGTCCATGAAGGCATCTCTGGATGTTCTGCAGGACGGACTTGGAAGAAGAGTTGCCATTCTTGGAGATATGGGCGAGCTTGGAACCGACGAAGTTGCACTTCATGAAGGCGTTGGCGTTCATGCAGGTCACTGTAAGATCGACGCCTGCATCTGTGTTGGACCGCTTGCGGCACACATTGCGAAAAAGGCATCCGAGACCAATCCGGACCTGACAGTTATCCAGGAAAACGATCTGGAAAGCCTTCTTAAAAATCTGAACACCTATGTAAAAAAAGGAGACACCATCCTTGTAAAAGCTTCTCATTTCATGAAATTTGAAAATGTAGTCAAAGCACTGCAGGAAATGTAAAAAGACCGAAAACCAGGCGATCATTTGACGAACGAAAATTCTTTCCAGCCAGGCGATATAGAAGTATAATATTCCTAAAGCAATGAGCAGTGCGTCCGGAACCGGTATCCGGTGCGTTGTAAAGCAAAACAGAATGACGTGTGGGTACTGCGGGCAGTGAAAAGGGAGGGGCTTATGCTGGAGATGATCATGAAGCTGAACATTCCGCTTTACGTCATGACATCCATGGGATGTATCGGTGGCCTTGGGATGCTGGCAACAAACCTTACCTACAGAAGAATGATCCGAAATACACAGCGATTACAGAATCTCAAAGAAAAATGGCTGAACCTGTGGAAGTCAAGAGACAGGCTCTGGCACAGAATGAACCGTTTTGTGTGGTATCCGTCTCTGCTATGTACGTTTCTTCTGGTCCTTTCTGTGATCCTTAACAGCAGGCTGGAACCTGGGGAAGGTCTGCCTATGCTTTATCTGTATATTGGTGCAGCTGTGCCTGTGACATTGCTGCTTCTGAGACAGGGACTGGATTTTTCCTACAAAGAAGAACTTGTGATGGCTTCCCTTGCAGATTACGTGGAACAGGTACGGACCTGGGTGGAAGAAATTCCAGTTTCCCAGAAGACAGATCCCGTTTTGCAGGAAGAGATCGTGGATCGGATCACAAGGAGCATCCGTCAGACTGCGGCAACAGGAAGCCATTTCAGCAAGATGCTTTCTCCGGAGGAGGAAGAGATCATGAGGGAGATCATAAGAGAATTTATGAAGGAGTAGAAGTGGACGCCGGAAGTTCAGAGAATGACACACGGCGATACCGGAATTACGGTGTGATATATAATATGATGAAAAAATCTCCGGCAGATACGGTTCCTGGTATCCTGCCGGAGATTTTTTTGTGTATTTGTGTAAGATAAGGATTCTTTGGCCGTCTGACTCTGCGGACTGGTTATCAGCCCATGGAGATCGGGCCGCCGCGGAGTTTGCCTGCAGTGGTGATTCTCTTGATGGCAACCATGTATGCAGCCATACGGAGCGTTACGTTCTTCTCCTGGCTGAGAGCATAAACTTCGTTAAATGCGGTAAGCATGATCTTCTGAAGCATCTTGTTAACTTCATCAAGATCCCAGGTAAGGTTCTGGATGTTCTGAACCCACTCGAAGTAGGAGACAACAACACCGCCTGCATTGGAAAGGATATCCGGGCATACGATGATTCCTCTGGAATTCAGGATCTCATCTGCCTCAACAGAAGTCGGTCCGTTGGCTGCCTCGATGATAAGTTTAGCCTGGATGCGTCCTGCGTTATCTTCTGTGATCTGGTTCTCAAGGGCGGCCGGGATCAGAACGTCGCATTTGCATGTGATCAGGCCGTCGTTGGTAATATGGGAAACGCCCTCTGCCTCGTATTTATCGAGAGTATTTCCTTCGGAAATAAATTTACGGATCGCCGGAATATCAAGTCCGTCCTCACAGTAAAGACCGCCGGTGTAATCACTGACCGCAACAACTTTCTGTCCATTCTTATAAAAGATCTCAGCGGCAGTTCCGCCGACATTTCCCATACCCTGAACAGCGATGGATGCTTTTGCCGGATCAATGTGGTTTTTTTCCATGCACTGGTAGGCGATGATGGTAACGCCACGTCCGGTAGCTTCCACACGGCCTACGGAGCCGCCGATCTCGATGGGTTTTCCGGTAACAACACCTGGAACCGTATGGCCGGTAAACATGCTGTAAGTGTCCATGATCCATGCCATAACCTCACCATTTGTATTAACATCCGGTGCAGGAATATCCTTATCTGGTCCGATGATCGGAAGGATACGTGTGGTATAACGACGGGTAAGACGTATAAGCTCCGCTCTGGAAAGCTTGGACGGATCAACTTTGATTCCACCCTTGGCACCGCCGTAAGGAATATTTACAACCGCACATTTAAAGGACATCCAGGCTGCAAGCGCTTTTACTTCGTCCATATCGGAATTCTGATGGTAACGGATGCCACCCTTGCACGGTCCACGTGCGCTGGAATGCTGAACACGGTATCCCTCGAATACCTTAATGGAGCCGTCATCCATACGGATCGGGATAGAAACCTTAAGTTCACGTTCCGGGTAGCAAAGTGTTGCGTAATCTTCGTAGCTGAGACCAAGAGCCTCTGCAGACTGCTTCAGGACAGAGAGCATATTGTCATAAGGATTATACTTTTTATCTGCCATTGTTACCACTCCTTTGAAAATAAATATTTTTTCTCTTTGATTTAAGAATAATATTATTCATCTGATGAGGTGAGTATATCATGCTATATCTGAAAAGTAAATAATTTTATTCATAAAAATATATACAAAAATATTTATATCTTTTTGGGCGTTTTTACATAACCGTATGTTAAAATAAAAACAGTGTATAAGAACGCCAGATATAAAATCAGGAAGACCAGGAGGGTATTTCATGGAGAATCAGTTACAGAAGCTGATCATTTCAGCGCAGCTGACACCAAAGGAAAAAGAGGTTGCGGATTACGTCCTTGAGAATCTGCAGAAATGCTGTTTTATGACATCAACAGAGCTGGCCGGAGAATTGAATGTGAGTTATTCCTCCGTGATCCGGCTTACCAAGACGCTGGGATTTACCGGATATCCGGATTTTCAGAATTTTTTGCGGGAAACTTATGCAGAACAGTCCAGAGATGTGGACACCGGAATTCTCATCCCCGCGGAGCGCATTGAGGCGATCAAGAAAAAAGAGCACAAGGCAACAGTCCAGGATACGGTATGCGCCTATACCCTCAGCAATATACAGAGCACCATTGCCAGTAATACCGAAGAACAGTACCGTAAGGCCAGCAGTATTCTCATCAACAGTGGGGTGAAATACATTTTTTCTTCAAGAGGATCTACCTGTGTGGGGGAATTTCTGAATACGATCCTGCGGCAGACGCTTCCCCACGTATACAATTACGGAAGCCACGGGCAGAACATGTTTGACTTTGCCAGCGACCTGGGGAAAGGCGATGCGGCGGTTTTTATCACCTATTCCCGGTATTCCAGGCTGATGTATCTCACTGCGGAGATGGTACATAAGCAGGGGGCTTCCATTATCCTTCTGACAGACAAACCTACCTGCGAAGCAGCCAAGTTCGCGGATGTGGTACTGACTGCCAGAGGTGACAGCAGTGAATTCTATAATTCCTATGTTGCAGGAATGTTTGCCGCAGAAATGCTCTGCGCCTATATATGCAGGGAAACGAATTACTCCAATCAGGAGCTTCTGGAGCGCATTGATGAATATACTTCCCAGATCGGAAACTTCTGAAAAAAGAAAACGCAGGATAAGCATTTGTAGCTTTCCTGCGTTTGCTTCAATCTTCCTCGATCACCTGGATCTCCAGATAATCAAATTCAATATGTTCAATGAAATTATCCTGATAAAAACGTGCCTTGTCATGTTTCTTGAAATCCCGCACCGTGGCATCCAGCCAGATCGGGTTTCCCAGATCCATCTGATAGCAGATTTCCTCAAGTCCGTGAAAAATCTTGTGTGTTCTGGTATCATCGCTGTCATCACAGACTACCGTGTCCTGCAGCATATGATTATCTTTCCATATTTTTCCCCATAAACGAAACATAAATATTACCTCCGTATCGTAACTGCCCAGGCCGGCAGAAGTTTTTGGATCGATCGTCTGACATGCCCTTCAGTATAACGGATTTTGCAGGGAAAGTAAAGTTCAGGGCGGATTCCTGTTTTGTACATAAAACAATGCACCGGGCCGCTTCACTTTTATTGACTAATGTGTAAAAATCCTCTATAATAAACGAAATTGTGAAAAAAAGAATCATTACAGATTGGAGGAACCGAAATGAAACTTTACGATACCGGTGTCTATCTTCAGAACGGGCAGGAAATCATTCCTGAGAACCAGGCGAACCTGCCTGTAGCGAAAGAAGAGGCTGCCAGGAATACCATCGCATATTCTATTCTCAAGGCTCACAATAAATCGGATAACATGGAGAAACTTCAGATCAAATTCGACAAACTGACTTCCCATGATATCACATTTGTAGGAATTATCCAGACTGCAAGAGCTTCAGGACTTGAGAAATTCCCGGTACCATATGTACTGACCAACTGCCACAACTCTCTCTGTGCAGTAGGCGGAACCATCAATGAAGATGACCATATGTTTGGACTCACCTGTGCCAAGAAGTACGGCGGAGTTTACGTACCGCCTCATCAGGCAGTTATCCATCAGTTTGCAAGAGAAATGCTTGCAGGCGGCGGAAAGATGATCCTCGGTTCCGACAGCCATACAAGATACGGAGCACTTGGAACCATGGCTATGGGCGAGGGCGGACCGGAGCTTGTTAAACAGCTTCTCTGTCAGACTTATGACATCAATATGCCAGGCGTTGTAGCTATCTACCTGAAAGGCACACCACGCCCGGGCGTAGGACCGCAGGACGTTGCACTGGCCATCATTGGAGAAGTTTTTGCCAATGGTTATGTGAAGAACAAAGTTATGGAGTTCGTAGGACCAGGCGTTGCCAACTTAAGCGCAGATTTCCGTATCGGAATCGACGTTATGACAACAGAGACCACCTGCCTTTCCTCCATCTGGCAGACAGACGCGAAGATCGAGGAGTTCTATGCGATCCACGGAAGACCGGAAGATTACAAAGAACTGAAACCAGGCAATGTTGCATACTATGACGGCTGCGTGGAGATCGACCTCAGTGAGATCAAACCAATGATCGCAATGCCGTTCCACCCGAGCAACACCTACACCATCGACGAACTGAAAGCGAACCTGGACGACATTCTCGCAGACGTGGAGAAGAGAGCACAGGTAAGCCTGGATGGAAAAGTTCCGTTCACATTAAGAGACAAGGTAGTTGATGGCAAGCTTTATGTTGAGCAGGGAATCATCGCCGGCTGTGCCGGTGGTGGATTCGAGAACATCTGTGCAGCAGCAGACATCCTCAAAGGCAAAAACATCGGCCACGATGCCTTTACCTTAAGTGTATATCCGGCAAGTACCCCGATCTACATGGAGCTGGCTAAGAATGGTGTCCTTGCAGAACTTATCGGAACAGGTGCAGTTGTCAAAACCGCATTCTGCGGACCATGCTTCGGTGCCGGCGATACACCTGCAAACAATGCGTTCAGTATCCGTCACACAACCAGAAACTTCCCGAACCGTGAAGGCTCCAAGATCCAGAACGGCCAGATTTCCTCTGTTGCACTTATGGATGCACGTTCCATTGCAGCTACAGCAGCAAACAAGGGATTCCTTACATCTGCAGAGGAGTTTGACGGAAGCTATTCCGAGCATAAATATTACTTTGACAAATCTATTTATGAGAACCGTGTATTTGACAGCAAGGGCGTAGCAGATCCGAGCGTAGAGATCCAGTTTGGACCGAACATCAAAGACTGGCCGGAAATGGCTGCACTTGCAGACAATCTGATCCTGAAAGTTGTTTCCGAGATCCATGATCCGGTTACCACAACCGACGAGCTGATCCCATCTGGTGAGACATCTTCTTACCGTTCCAATCCGCTCGGACTTGCAGAGTTCACACTCTCCAGAAAAGATCCGGAGTACGTTGGCCGTGCGAAGGCGATCCAGGCAGCACAGAAGGCGATCCAGGCAGGCAACTGTCCGGCAGAAGCTGTTCCGGAACTGAAACCGGTGATCCAGACCATCAACAAGACATATCCGGATGTAGACAAGACCAACCTTGGTGTAGGAAGCACTATTTTTGCAGTGAAACCTGGCGACGGTTCTGCCAGAGAGCAGGCAGCATCCTGCCAGAAGGTACTTGGCGGCTGGGCAAACATTGCCAATGAGTATGCAACCAAGAGATATCGTTCCAACCTGATCAACTGGGGTATGCTTCCATTTTTGATCCCTGCCGGAGACCTTCCGTTTAAGAACGGAGACTTCCTGTTCTTCCCGGGAATCCGTAAAGCAGTTGAGGAAAAAGCAGACGTGATCAAAGGCTACACCGTTGACGGAGACACCCTGAAAGAGTTCGAGGTAACACTTGGCGAGCTTAC
>OGPV01002827.1_pt1 | contig 9789 bp, 10 predicted proteins | sample 1553001 | NCBI WGS metagenome assembly OGPV01 (sample SAMEA2580268, study PRJEB22360) | human gut metagenome | biome: human gut; feature: human-associated habitat; material: faeces | place: Denmark | collected 2008/2010
CCATCAACTTCCAGCGTGTGAAGCATAAGCAAAAGACCTACGAGCTTGAGCTGACCGAGGTTCCCGGAATAGGGCAGGCTAAGGCGCAGGCGCTGATGAAGGCGTTCAAGACAAAGCAGGATATGAAAAATGCCACGCCGGAGGAACTCCGCGCGGCGGCTAAGATAGGCGAGGAAAAGGCTCAGGAGCTGTATAGGTTCATTCAGGAGCGTTTCTGAGCGAATAAGACATACAGGAGTGACATATGAGAGTAATTACCGGAACAGCGCGTGGACGTAAGCTTGTCACCGTTGAGGGCACCGAGGTAGTCAGACCCACCACCGACGGAGTGAAGGAAGCTATTTTCAGCGCTATTCAATTTGAGATAGAGGGAAGAACAGTGCTCGACCTGTTCGCAGGAAGCGGGCAGCTTGGAATAGAGGCGCTCAGCCGTGGGGCAGCCATGGCGGTATTTGTCGAGAACAGCAGAAAAGCAGTGGAGTGTATCAATAAAAACCTTGCGTTTACGAAGCTTGCCGACAGGGCACAGGTCTTGTCAGCGGATGCAGTTCAGGCAGTGGGGATGCTGGAGAGACAGGGACAAGCATTTGACGTAATATTTATGGATCCGCCATATGGAAAGCTTCTGGAAAAGGCTGTGCTTGAAAGACTTGCAGGTTCACCTCTGATGGATGATGACACAATGGTCATTGTGGAGTCTGATCTTGACACGAATTTTGATTATCTTGATGATCTGGGACTGGAGCTTTATAAGACGAAGAAATATAAGACCAATAAACATACATTTATATATAGGAGACTGGAAGATGAGTAGAGCTATTTATCCGGGAAGTTTTGATCCGGTGACACTTGGCCATTTGGATATAATTAAGAGATCTGCGGAAATGTTTGATGAGCTGATAGTCGGGGTGCTCAATAATACCGCAAAATCTCCATTGTTTTCTTTGGAAGAACGTGTTAATATGTTAAAGAATGTAGTCTCAGATATCCCAAACGTGAAAGTTATGGGTTTTGGAGGACTGCTGGTGGATTTTGCAAGACAGAACGACGTGAAGGTCATAGTGAGAGGTCTTCGGGCTGTGTCGGATTTTGAGTATGAATTACAGATTGCCCAGAGCAACAGGAAGGTTGCCCCGGATATTGACACGGTTTTTCTTGCGACCAGTATTGAGTATTCGTACCTGAGCTCAAGCGTAGTCAAGGAATATGCGAGCTTTGGTGTGGATGTTCATGATTTTATCCCGGAGGAGATCAGGGATACATTGAGAGATCGATATTCGATAGACAGAGATTGACAGGCGAAGGAAGAATTTTTGGATAGATTATTAGGAGGAGAAAAACATGGCAAGAAAAGGTATTGAAGAGATGATCAGTGAGATAGAGATATTTATTGACAATTGTAAGTATCAGCCATTGTCATCCAGTAAGATTATTGTGCCAAAGGAAGATCTGGAGCAGATGGTGGGCGAACTCAAGCTCAAGCTGCCTAATGAGATAGAGAGATGTAAGAAGATCATGAGAAACAAGGAGGCTATACTTGCGGATGCAAGAGCCAGAGCTGATTCTATCATCACAGAGTCTGTTGCAGAGGCAAACAGACTGGTTGATCAGAGCCAGATAGTTGAGCTTGCCAACATCAGAGCGAATGAGATAACAGACATGGCGAGAAGCCAGGCTGAGCAGATCATCGCTGAGGCGAATGCGGATGCCAAGGAAGTCAGAGCAGGTTCCATGTACTATTCAAAGGACAAGCTCACAGAGATAAGCCAGTATATAAATGCAACACTTCAGGCAGAGAGAGCGAACTATGAGAACCTCATTAAGTCTCTTGAGGACAATGCGGCAAGAGTTACAGACAATATGGCAGAGCTTGATTCAAGTATAGCTCAGATCAACGGTGTTCCTGAGCAGGTACAGCCAAGTGCTGACGATTCAGCATTTGCTGATGATGACAACACAGATTACAATGTATACGGCAAGACAGAGTATTCATCAGACGACTCTGACGATGAGGATTATGATGACGAGGATTACGATGATGAATATGACGACGAGGATGAGGATGATGAGGAGTTCCTCGACGAGTAATCACGCCAGATGATACAGGATGTATTTACAGACACATCATATAGAAAATGAAACACAGGAAGGCACATACTATTTTCCCTGTTGTGTATTTGATGAAAGACAGCCCGGATATTCTTATCATATCACGGCTTTGGAACAAGGCGGATAGCCCTCCAAAGGCAGTGAGTGAGAGAATGAGGGCTGTCTTTATTTTTGTGGAAATATCCATGCTGTATAATACTGGTACACCGCTGCCTATCTCCAGATATGTGGATATTATGGTGCATGCATCGCCTGAAAAGTAGCTGCACATAAGATTTCCTGCAATGGCAAATATGACCATGTACACACCGATCACAGTTATATTGTGTACCGAGCTGCTTATTATGTCAGAATACGTATTTTCTGGATTCCCTGAATTGAGGCTCTGGTTGTCTGATGATACCTGGACTGTTGCGGCAGTAAGCAGCTCCGTGGAAGTGCTGGAGCGGTGGGATGACATACATGACAGAGTAAGCGCTATTACAGTATAAATGATCTGTGGAAGATATACAGCCTCGATCAGCCGTGCAAACGATATATATTCCATCAAATGATCCCTGTATATGTAATTGTAAAGAAACATCGGACTTATATTGTTGCACATCGGGAGAAGGCTCTGACATACGTTTTCAGAGATGACCCTCTTTCGGTAAAAGAAAGCTATGATGATCGTGCCTGTGGGAAAACCGCATAGTAGACCTATTATAAAGATGATCGCATATGCGCAGCATTTTGATACCTGTATCGATCTGAGAAAGCTGGTTATAACACCGGTCAGCAGCATAAAGGGGAGCAGGATAGGTACAATGGATGAGTACCATAGCTGTAACCCTTGGGTGCATCCGGATCTGATGATGTCTGAATTTAAACATGCAAATATTATAATTGAAGCTGTTAGAATTATATAACATACGTTCTTCATATGCTAATTGTATTCATTTTATAGAGCAAATATGATAAATAAGAATATGTTATATAACTATGACAGGTTGTTCAAAATCGGTCTTTATACTGATTTTGTATTTGTTGTATACCATGTTTCTGTATATGTCTGCGGCTTTTATGTCGTATGAGAACATGGACAGACCTGTGGAATCTGTACTTTTGTATATCTCGGCTGAACGGGTTATGATCGGTACCTGCGAAGCCTTTTTCATGCTTTTTATCACGGCACCTGCATCTTTTTTTAGTCCAAGAAGCTTGATGTAGGCTATCCAGCCGTTTTCTTTAAAATGGGAATAGTCATCACATCTCAGGTCTGTGATGGTGTGCAGCAGACCTCTCTGAATGTGCGAGAGAGTATAATTCCTACATTTAAGTGCTGTTGCGGTCTCAGTAAAGGATAGATTTGTGTCAAGCCTGGAGAGACGGTTGCAGAGATCTCTATCCATGTCAACGATGTCATCCGTGCACGGAGCAAGTATCCTTCGTGCTGACAGGAGATGAGACAGGTCGTCGTCGAACATCGGAAATGACTTTCTGTACGCGTTTTGCAGGATGTTGTAGCAACTGTCAGGAATGTGGCGCCTTAAGCTTTCAACATCACCTGACCGGAGCAGCTCACGTATGGCTGAGGCCGAACAGATGTCGTTGTCGGTGGCAGTGCTGTTGTATTCTGATAAGATCCTTCTGATCGGGACAGGTTTGATCCTGGAGTCTGTCTGTATAAGAGTAGCAATATACTCTATGGCCAGAATGTTGTTCGGGCTTGCCAGGATACGGTCAAGATCAGCGCTGGTATAACCGGTAAGGTTCTGGTTCTGCAGATACTCGGAGATGGCGGCTGCTCTGGCTGATCCATATGAGATGCCCGAAGATACGGATTTTTTTATGAATTCCGATACCTGTGGCGGTTCATTGACGGTGAGTTCGGCAATTTTTTGCAGAAGATCCATGTCATCACATTCTGCGCCGAATGAGATATAGTCTATGCCATCAAGAGCGTTCATCATGCAGACTGCGGCATGTGCATAGTCTCTGGCACTTGATGATGCGTATACAAATGGAATCTCGAACACAGCGTCTACACCGCATCTCAAAGCAATCTCGGTTCTTGTGTGCTTATCTGCTATGGCAGGAACGCCTCTCTGAAGAAAATTGCCGCTCATAAAGCATATGACATGTTCGGCACCAGTTAGAAGCTTCGCCTGCTGTATCTGATATTCGTGTCCCTTGTGAAATGGATTGTATTCGCAAACTATGCCTACTGTGCTCATGGCTCCTCCTTGAAATGCGTGTTTTATAACCTGTCACGATTTATAATGCCTTTGTCGGTAAAGTTTATTCTATCTTAATAATTAATGGCTGTAAAGTGTGTTATAATGACGGACGTAAAGATGTTAAGTGAAAAATTCAAGATGCGGCATTGTTCTGATGCCGATGATCCCCACATACCAGACAGATATTGATTAATTAAGTGAAGGCAGCCAATTTATGGTTGACAAAGTGGCAATAATCTAATAGTATATTAAAAGATAATCGAACATATGTTTAGGAGGAAAATATAATGGCGAATAATTCCGGTAATGTAAATATTGATGATAAGAGAAAGGCATTGGATGCCGCTATAGCACAGATAGAGAAGCAGTATGGTAAGGGTTCGGTGATGAAGCTTGGCGATTCCAATGCGAATATGAATATAGATGTGATCCCTACAGGATCCCTCAGCCTTGATATAGCACTTGGACTTGGCGGTGTGCCTAGAGGAAGAATCATAGAGGTGTTCGGACCTGAGTCGAGTGGTAAGACGACGGTAGCACTTCACATTGTTGCTGAGATACAGAAGAGAGGCGGAATCGCAGGCTTTATAGATGCCGAGCATGCGCTTGATCCGACATACGCCAAGAACATAGGTGTAGATATAGACAATCTTTACATATCACAGCCTGACTGCGGAGAGCAGGCTCTTGAGATCACAGAGACCATGGTCAGATCGGGAGCGGTTGATGTCGTTATCGTGGACTCTGTTGCTGCACTTGTACCAAAGGCAGAGATAGACGGAGAGATGGGCGATTCGCATATGGGACTTCATGCCAGACTTATGTCACAGGCGCTCAGAAAGCTCACTGCTGTTGTCAGCAAGACCAACTGTGTTGTCATATTTATCAATCAGCTCAGAGAGAAGGTTGGAGTTGTGTTCGGTAACCCTGAGGTTACAACAGGTGGTCGTGCACTTAAGTTCTATGCTTCCGTAAGACTTGACGTAAGAAGAATTGATACGCTCAGACAGGGCGGTGAGATCGTAGGTAACAGAACAAGAGTTAAGATAGTTAAGAACAAGGTGGCTCCTCCATTCAAGGAGGCTGAGTTCGATATCGTGTTCGGCAAGGGTATATCTAAGGTCGGAGATATTCTTGATCTTGCTGTTGCGAACGACATAGTGGATAAGTCCGGTGCATGGTACGCATACAACGGCAATAAGATAGGTCAGGGAAGAGAGAATGCGAAGGCATATCTTGAGAACAATACAGCTATCTGTGATGAGATAGAGCAGAAGGTAAGAGAGGCGGTTGGTGTTGCCGGAGAGTCTGCCGAGAACACTGTAGATGATGGAGCAGATGAGTAGGATCGCAACTGTCACTGATATCAGGAAGATCGATGATAAAAGGTTTTGTCTGTTTGTGGACTATGAGCCTTTTTCATCGGTCTATGCATCGGATATACGAAGATTACATCTTGCCTGTGACGGTGAGATAGAATGGAGTAAACTTGAGGAATTCAGACGGGACTATCTGTTCAAACGTGCCATGAACAAGGCTGTGAACTCCATAAAGTTTTCGGACAAGTGTGAATACGATATCAGGCAGAAGCTTAAGGATCTGTATTACGACGAAGAGATCGTGGATCAGACCATCGACAAACTGAAGTCGTATGGATATATAGATGATTACAGGTATGCATGTGGATATGTACGCAGAAACTCCGCTAAAAAAGGCATTCGTGTCATACGATTTGAATTGCAGGCAAAGCATATAGGCCAGGATATTATCGATCTGGCTGTGGAAGACTCAGACATATCAGATGAAAGCGACAGGATAACATATATTTTACAAAAAAAATACACTGTGGAAGAACTGACTGAAAAGCGTGATAAAGTCTATGCATACATGTACAGCAAGGGTTTTGACAGGCGTAAGGTTTCTGAGTGTATACGAAATATTGTCTCTGATATTACTTGACATAACATCTTAAAAATATTAAACTTAAATAGTTGTATTCTTGTACAATGAAAACTTAATAAGGAGGTGCTCCTGTGAATTCACCAATAGTATGGGGAATAATCGCTGTTGTTGTAGTTGCACTGCTTGTTGCTACATGGTTTATCGCTATTGCATATCGCAAGAACATAGTAGAGACCAAGATAGGAAGAGCAGAGTCACAGGCAAGAGAGATTATTGACGAAGCTCAGAAGACCGCCGAGGCTAAGAAGCGCGAGATACTGCTTGAGGCAAAGGAAGATTCCCTTAAGACACGTAATGACCTTGAAAAGGAAGTAAAGGACAGACGTGGAGAACTTTCACGTATGGAGAAGAGAATTCTTGCACGTGAAGAGAATCTTGATAAGAAGACTGAGGCAGTTGAGAAGAAGGAAGCTAGTTTAGCTAACAAGGAAAGCGTGCTGGACAAGCAGAAGGCTAAGGTTGAAGAGTTACAGGCGAAACGTTTACAGGAACTTGAAAGAATTTCAGGTTTGACCTCTGAACAAGCAAAAGAATACTTATTAAAGACTGTTGAAGATGAAGTAAAGCATGAAACAGCAGTTATGGTCAAGGAATTAGAAACCAGAGCTAAAGAAGAAGCGAACAAGAAGGCGAAGGAGTATGTTGTCAATGCAATACAGAGATGTGCGGTTGATCATATCTCAGAGACAACGATCTCATTAGTTCAGTTACCTAACGACGAGATGAAGGGTAGGATAATTGGTAGAGAGGGTAGAAATATTCGTACCCTTGAAACTCTCACAGGCGTAGATCTTATCATAGACGATACTCCTGAGGCAGTTATCTTATCAAGCTTTGATCCGGTAAGACGTGAGGTAGCAAGAATTGCACTTGAGAAACTCATCGTGGATGGTAGAATTCATCCAGCCAGAATCGAAGAGATGGTTGAGAAAGCGCAGAAGGAAGTTGAAAACATGATGCGCGAGGAAGGTGAAGCTGCTACTCTTGAGGTAGGAATTCACGGAATCCATCCAGAGCTGGTAAGACTTCTTGGAAAGTTGAAATTTAGAACAAGCTACGGACAGAACGCATTGAAGCACTCTGTTGAGGTAGCTCAGTTGTGTGGTTTGTTGGCCGGAGAGATAGGTGTCGATATCAAGGTTGCAAAGCGTGCTGGATTACTCCATGATATAGGTAAATCACTTGATCATGAGATGGAGGGTTCACATGTTCAGATCGGTGCAGATCTTTGTAGAAAGTACAAAGAGTCAGCGCTTGTTGTCAATGCGGTAGAATCACATCACGGTGATGTTGAGCCTGAGTCATTGATAGCACTTCTGGTACAGGCTGCAGATACAATTTCTGCTGCAAGACCGGGAGCAAGAAGAGAGACCTTGGAGACTTATACTACAAGACTTAAGAAGTTAGAGGATATTGCTAATTCTCATAAGGGTGTAGATAAGACATTTGCTATTCAGGCAGGTAGAGAAATTCGTGTAATGGTAGTTCCTGAGCATGTAAGCGATTCTGATATGGTATTGCTGGCTAGAGATATTGCAAAGCAGATCGAAGACGAGCTTGAGTATCCTGGACAGATTAAGGTAAATATTATAAGAGAGTCACGCGTGACAGATTACGCAAAATAAAAATTAGGGTTTGTAGAGATGATCTACAAACCCTTTTTATGATTTGTCATATACAGTTTACCATTCTTATGCATGACAAACTATAAAACGGGAGGTGAGATTAAAAGATGGAAAAATTCAAGAGGATAAAGACGGAAGTGGCATACAGAGCGCATGTGTTTGATGTATATAACGACTATCTTGAACTGCCTGATGGCAGAGATGTTGTATATGATCTGATAAAGCATCACCCGGGAGCATGCATTCTTCCAGTGAAAGACGATGGATCGCTCATACTGATAAAGCAATACAGGAATTCTATTGATGATATAACCTACGAGGTTCCGGCTGGTTTTATCGATGAGGGAGAGTCTCCTGAAGATGCAGCCAGAAGAGAACTCAGGGAAGAGACAGGGTTTACCGCGAAGGTTGTGGAGTATGTGACTAGAGCAGTTCTGGCTATCGGTACAAGTGATGAACAGACTTACGTGTATATAGGCAGGGAACTTACCAGAGGAATATGTGCATTGGACGAGAATGAATTTATAGAGACCGAGGAGATAGGTCTTGATGATGCACTCAATATGATAAGAGATGGCAGGATAGTGGATTCCAAAACAATAATTGCAATCTACGCATATTGGGGTAAGAAATGCTCCCAAACAAGCAATCACATAATTTGAAACATAGAAAATTCAACTGAAACATTGTCGGAATTAAAAAATGTGAAATATTTTTGAAAAGAATTATGTCAATATCTAGTATACATAATTTGATCGCGCACCGCATTTTGTACTTTTATTAAAAATGCCGTGAAGCCTTGATTTTACTTGTTAAAATAGTGTTTGATTTTATTTACATTTGTATTTATAATATAATTCAGTCTACATAACTAAGGGGATAAATTAGTGGAACAATACATAGACAGATATGTTGATTATTTAAGAAATGTAAAAAAATCCAGTGAGAATACTGTTGCATCATATCGGAGAGATCTGATAAAATTCTACAGGTATTTTGACGAGAAGGGCATAACGAGGATTGATGATATTAATGAAACTTATATCACTTCGTATGTGTTGGAAATGGAGAAACAGGGGATGTCCATGGCTACGGTGTCACGTAACATTGCATCCATAAAGTCATTCTATGCCTATCTCATGAGGGAGAGGATAGTGAATGATGATCCAACGGAGAATATCAAGCCTCCGAAGATCGTGAAGAAGGTTCCTGAGACGCTTACCATAAGTGAGGTGAACAAGCTTCTCGACCAGCCTACCAACAAGACTCCAAAGGAGATCAGGGATAAGGCGATGCTGGAGCTGTTGTATGCTACAGGAATACGTGTTACAGAGCTTGTGACATTGAAACTCACGGATGTCAACATAAAGCTTGGGTTCATTGAGTGCCACGACGGCGACAGGGTGAGGACTGTTCCTGTTGCAGAGGTTGCTCAGAGAGCCCTCAGCAGATATATTACTGAGGTGCGCGATGATATGAGTGGAGGCAGTGATTATCTGTTCTTCAACTGCAAGGGTGCACCTATGACGAGACAGGGATTCTGGAAGATAATAAAGTATTATGCGGCTAAGGCTGGCATAGATAAGGATATAACACCTCATATGATAAGGCATTCATTTGCCTCACATATGTTGGGGAATGGAGCGGATATAAAGTCTGTTCAAGAGATGCTTGGACATGTGGATATTGCGACAACCCAGATATATCTTACAAATAAGCAGAGTAAGCTCAAGGAAGAATATGCAAAGGCATATCCGAGGGCCTAACAAATAACTTATAAACTAAGGAGACAATTAAATCATGGAAAACAATTACTACGTTCCGGCACAGATCATTGAGAATAATCTCAAGGGTGCTGTTGGAAAGGCAAATCT
>OGPV01002830.1_pt1 | contig 9773 bp, 9 predicted proteins | sample 1553001 | NCBI WGS metagenome assembly OGPV01 (sample SAMEA2580268, study PRJEB22360) | human gut metagenome | biome: human gut; feature: human-associated habitat; material: faeces | place: Denmark | collected 2008/2010
ACGGACACGCTTTCCGCCTGCCTCAAGGCTGTAAGCCATTGCGTCAATCAGCTTTTTTTCACGGCAATCCGTACTCGGCAGACAGCTCTTTAAAGCGTTTTCAATATTTTTTGCATAATCTTTAGTCATTGTCATCACCCTTTGAAAGCTTTGAAATTCTCTCGTTTATATCAATAATTTTACCCTTGCATTGTTCAAGCTGTTTCATACAATAAGCAAGGAGTTCACACGCTTTTGCGTACTCCTCCATTGTCTGTTCGAGAGTAAGTTCACCGCTCTCCATTTTTGAAACCGTTTTTTCAAGCAGTTCGTTTGCCTGCTCAAAAGTCAAATTTTTATTTTCCATTGGTTTTTACCTCTGTACCTGCATATTCAATCAGTCTTTGCATACGGTGATTTGCACCGCTTCGGCTGATTGGGGTTGAAAGATTCTGTCCCAAATCACGAAGCGACATATCGGGATTTTCAAGCCTTAAATATGCGATTTCACGCAAATCCTCGGGCAAAGAATCGATTCCGACTGTCTTTTTTATATGTTCGATTGCACTGAGCTGTTTTGCAGACGCCGTTGCGATTTTTCCGATATTCGCAACCTCGCCGTTAATTCTTCGGTTCACATTGTTGCGAACCTGCTTTATTGCCTTTGTACCCATAATTTCCATTGATCTTATCGGTGAGCCTATGTAGGTAAGCAAGTCACAAATCTGCTCGCTCTCCTTAAAATAGACAATGTAACTGCCGCTGCGGACAACCGTTTTGGGAATAAGGGTACATTCGGTTATTTCGGAAAGAATCTTGCACAAATCCTGAGAAAGATTTTTGTGCGGAACACAGAATTCAAGATGATAGCTTTTCATGGGATCGGACACCGAACCGCAGCTAAGAAAAACGCCACGCAAAAACGATTGCGAAAGTTCTTCGCTTGAAAGATTTGCCCTGTTGACACGCAAAGTAATCTGACCGTCCGTATGACCGAAATCTTCAAAAATACGCTTGCAATCGTTTCCGTCAACCACAATTATTTTGTAAAGATGACTATCGCTTGATTTTGTTCGCAAAGCCGATTGTTTTTCAATTATCGGCATATATAAATTCTGCAAAAGAAATATAAGACGATTTCCCGCATAATTGCTTTCTGTTGTGAAGGTTATTTTGTTCGGAGAAAAATTTCTGCTGAATAAAAGCATTCCGTAAAGCTCCGCTTTGAGAGCCTCACGGTCAAACTGTTCAACCGAACAAATTTCTTTTTTTACATCCGAGGAAAATGACATTTCTGCACCTTACCTGTCAATATCTCTGTGCTGAATAACACACCTATAGCCTTTTTCACGAAAGTGGTCGTTCAGCTGCATTGCGATTGTAACACTTCTGTGCTTGCCGCCCGTACAACCTATGCCGACAACAAGCTCGCTTTTGCCCTCTTTGAGATAGAGCGGTACGGAAAAATCGAGCATACTCAAAAGTCGCTTTAAAAATTCGGTTGTTTCTTCACTTTCAAGAACATAGTCACGCACATCTTTGTCAAGTCCTGTAAGATGTTTGAGTTCGGGAATGTAAAAAGGATTAGGCAGACAACGCACATCCATAATGAGATCTGCCTCAAGCGGAATTCCGTATTTGAAACCGAACGACATAAATGTCAGCGTAATGCTTTGTGAAGTGTCCTCCATGAACATTGACATAATTCGCTCTCGGAGCTGTTTGTTTGACATATATGTAGTGTCAATGTTATAATCGGCTGTTCTTTTAATAGGCAAAAGAAGCTCCCTTTCAAGCTCAACGGCAGACAGTACCGAACCGTCCTTGAGTTTATCCGAAAGAGGATGTCTTCTTCTTGTTTCCTTATAACGAACAACGAGCCTGTCCGTCATTGCGTCAAAGAACAATACCTTTACATTTTCGTAATGCATTTTGAAGTGTTCAATCTGAGAACACATTTCCTCAAATTTTTCGTTACCTCTTACATCGACAACAACCGCAACCCTCTTCATTGAATCATCTTCAGATTTGAGGCAAAGCCGATAGAGTGTTGACAACAGACTTGACGGAAGATTGTCAACACAATAATAACCGATGTCTTCAAGCACATGAAGAGCGCCTGTTTTGCCTGCACCCGACATTCCCGTAATGATTACAAATTCCATAAAATTACACCTTTTTTGCTTTATAGAAAAATAAGTTCACATTCAAGCTTGTAGCCTGTTTCATTTTCAACAGTTTTCTGAATTTCCGACACAAGCTGTTTTACATCGTCAGCCGTAGCATTTGATTTGTTGATGATAAATCCTGCGTGCTTTTCGCTGACCTGAGCGCCCCCGACTGTTTTGCCCTTGAGTCCGCATTGCTCAATGAGCGCACCTGCAAATGCGCCCTCCGGTCTTTTGAACACACTGCCTGCGCTCGGATATTCAAGCGGCTGTTTTGTTGAACGGCGGTTCATATAATCGTTCATTCTGTTCTGAATTTCTTCGGGATCATCTTTTTTAAGTTTGAATACCGCACCTGTGATTATGCAACCGTTTTTGCGGTAAACGCTTGTTCTGTAACCAAACTCAAGATTCTCCGCCTCTGTTCTGCCGATATCACCGTTCTGTGTGATGTGAGAAACGCTGTATACAACATCTTTCATTTCACCGCCGTATGCACCTGCGTTCATAAACAAAGCACCGCCGACTGTTCCCGGAATTCCCCATGCAAATTCAAGTCCCGAAAGTCCGCATTTTTGGGCAAACTTACACAGACTTCCCAAAGCCGCACCGGCGCCGCAATAGATTGTTGTATCGTCAATTAATGAAATATTCCTGAAATCACCGTCAAGACGGAGAACCGTGCCATGGATTCCCTCATCCGGAACCAGAACATTACTTCCATTGCCGAGAAGAATATACTTCTCCTTGCAGACATCGCATTCCTTTAAAATTTTCATCAGCTGAGAAAGATTTGTCACCTTTATGTAAACATCTGCTTTTCCGCCGATTTTAAATGAAGTGTGTCTGCTCATCGGTTCAAATCGTCTTGCGTCACAATCAAGCTTTTGAGCACAGTTATATATAATATCGGTAGTGTCCATTCAATTACCCTCCGTTGTTAGTTTAGAATATGAAATTTCTGTTCCCTGTATTCCGTTACAAAGCGGAATTATTCCCATGTATCAACAATAACCTTTGGTGACGGCGGAAGATCCTCAACAGCCATTCCGAGATTTTTGAGAAGTTCTCTTGCGGCATTGTAACCCATTTTCTTCTGTCTGTTATTCATGGCGGCAACCTCTATGATTACAGCAAGGTTACGACCGGGCTTTACGGGAATTGTAAGAGTCGGCACTTCGACACCGAGAATTTTCATATATTCGTTGTCAAGTCCCATTCTGTCATAAACCTTTGCGCTGTCCCATTGCTCAAGGTTGATTACCATATCAATCTTTTCCTGCAGCTTGATAGCACCCATACCGAAAAGTTTTCTGGCATTGATAATTCCGATACCTCGAAGCTCAATGAAGTGACGGATATTTTCGGGCGACTGGCCATAGAGTGTAGTCTGGGCAGTTCTTCTGATTTCTACGGCATCATCGGCAACAAGACGGTGACCACGCTTGATAAGCTCAATTGCGGTTTCACTCTTACCGACACCGCTGTCGCCCGTAAGCAGACAGCCTTCGCCGTACACTTCAACAAGAACGCCGTGACGGGTAATTCTCGGAGCAAGCTCTTTGTTAAGATATTGTACAAGTGACGCTGTAAGATCCGATGTACTCTGCGGGGTGCTGAAAATAGACACCTTGTGCAGCTTTGCACTTTCGAGAATTGCGTTTGACGGTTCAATATCACGGCAGATTATTACAGCCGGAGGACCAAAGCTGAAAATGGAGTCAATAACCATTTTCTGAGCCTCCGGACCGTATCTGCCGAGATATGAGAACTCTGTATTACCGAGAACCTGAATTCGCTTGTTGTCAAAGAATTCAAGATAACCCGTAAGCTCGAGTCCCGGTCTGTTGATTTCAACAGTCGATATGTTAGTTTCCTTGTAATTTTCAGCGACATAAACTTCAGTGAGGTTCAATGCTTCTGCAATTTGCGACAGTGGAACAGAAAATTCAACAGACATAAATCATCGTCCTATCCTAAATATTTATTACCTTTCACAAATCAGAGCAACCGCTCTGCCGCCTAACGGGCAGATGTATGCTCTCAGGCTATATACTTATTGCTATTATACACCATAACGCAGTTTTGATAAAGTCTTTTTGTGAATTATTTTTCAATTTTTAACAAAATTTTCTCATTTTTCTGTTACTGTTTTAACAATGTCTGCTTTTAATTCTTTATCGGAACTAATATAACAAATACTCAAATAGCCGTTGTTTTTACCCTTAAAATTATTGAATATGGATAAAGATGTTACGGAAAGGTTGTTGTTATTATTCTTCAACAGAACAATGTGTTCTTTAACTTTTTTCAGTGCGTTTTTATCTTTTGAAAAAAGTTGCAAAGTTTTTGTATCCGAAAGGGCAGTATAGGTCAAAGGTGAAATTGCGGTTTCTTTTGAAATATAGTCAATATCGGTTTTGAGAGTTTTTTCTCCGAGATTTGAGTCGATAAGATACAATTCAAGCTTTGAAAGCGTCAGCGCAGGGATATAGGCTTTCTTTGCCGATATTACGGCTTTTTCAAGGCTGTCAGCCTCAACCGAAACACCTTGCACATCCTCGCTGTTCTCAAGCAGATAGAAATTATACACGGCTTTGCCCGATTTGTTTTCTGCAGTAATCGTCTGAACAAGCGAAGAAGTATCAATCCGGTTTGAATTTGAACAACCGCCTAAAATCAGAACAATTGCCATAATCGGCAGTAAAAATAATTTTTTATTCATAAAGCTTTCTCCGATATACAAAAAGATAGATTATAGGAATCAGAAGTGCGGAAATAAAATTGAGTACAGTCAGAAAAATATTGTTCAATAATAATTCTTTTACAGCATTATAACTATCTGCACAAACAAACAAAACAAACATTATAAAAGCTATTATCGAAACAAAAACAAGCGTTCTTTTTGAAGATGTATTTACAATGCAGTTTGAAACGCTGATGAGGACAGCCGTTACAAAAACGAAAATACAGGCAGTTACTGCGGCAAGGTAAAAGCTGTCAAAGCCTTTCATATCACCAAAATATGCGGTTCTTGACAATAGCTGAACAGAAAACGGTTGCTGTGCAGAATATGCACCGATAACAAAATCGGTAAAAAACAAAGTCAGCATTAATGTGACGAATATAATAAGAGTTGTAATTACAGGTTGTTTTATTGACAGATTTTTGGTGCTTGTGGAATTGAATCCAAAAATAACAGGCAGAAACGCAAAGATTAAACAGTCTGCAACATTGCTCCGAATATTTGAAAAATCGGGTGTAACAAAGGTGCTGTTCGGTGCAAATTCAAAAGATTTTATATTTCCGAAAAATATCACGGCAAAAGCAATTATGAGAAATGCAAGCACAAAAATGCTGACTCTTGAAAGCGGATTTATCCCCTTTGACGCACCGTAAACACAAATGCAAAGTATCAGAAAGGCAATCACCTTTGTGTCGACATCGGGATTAACTCCCGAAACAAACATATCGCAGAATCTAATCAGAAAAGAAACGGTTATCACGGTGAAATACATACAATAATATGAAGAAACAAAGAAAAAGCCCGTTTGCGATGTGTTTTTTGCAAAGGCTGAGAAATCAAGTCTTGTTCTGTGCTTTATCGAATAAAAAGGAACAAAGCACAACAGCGTGAAAAATATTCCGAATCCGATTGACGCAAGACTTGAAAAAATATTGTCGCTCTGCAAAAAGCTCCGCCCCATTAACAATATCGGAAGTACAGAACATACAAACAGCGAAAGCATAAGTCTTTTTAACGGAAAAGTTACATTCGATTGCATTACATCTCCTCCGTTTCGGGAAATTTCTGAACCTTGATTGTGTGCTTTGAAAGCCTTTTCCAATCTGCTCTGACAAAAACATCACGCATACTCCGCCACGAGAACGGTGCAAGCGATGACATATACGGCACGCCGATTGATGTTTTGGAACACATATTGACAAGCACTCCGCAGGTGAGCAGAACTATTCCCCACAAGCCGAACATTCCGCCTGCGATAACGCAGAAAAATCTCAACACCATAATAGGCGGATAGAGTGCGAATGTGACATAACTGCAAATTGCCGCAGTTGCAACAACCATAAGAGTTGACGAGCTGATTATGCCTGCGCTGACGGCACTTTCACCGATTACAAGCGCTCCGACAATGCTGACAGCGTGTCCGAGCGGCTTTGGAATACGCAGTCCGGCCTCTCTCATGACTTCATAGATAAAGGTTATGAGAATAACTTCAAGTGTTACGGGTAAGGGTGTTTGTGACAAAGAATCGGATGTTTTTACGAGCAATCCGGTCGGAAAATATTCGGGATGAAACTGTGCAAAAGCCGTGTATATTCCCGGCAAAAATACGGCTATAAGGAACGAAATATACTTTAAAATCCGTATAAATGCCGCATAATACGGGCGGTTTGAATAATCATCAACGCTTTGAAATTCTTCTGCAAAAAGGTGCGGAATGATTATCACCGACGGTGTTCCGTCAATCAGAATTGCCACTCTGCCCTCTGACAGCTTTCCGCAGACCGTATCCGGCCTTTCGGAAATCCCGACACCCGAAAAAAGTGATTTTGAATTGTTGTCTTCAAGATAACTGCTTAAATATCCCGACGCAAGAATCATTTTCAGGTTGCAGTTTTCAAGCCGTTCTCTGATTGCTTTAAGAATTTGCTTTGACACGCTGTTTTGAAGATAACAAATCATCATCTGCGTATTTGAACTGTATCCGCTTGTTATGGTTTCAAAAACAAGGTCGGGACTTTTGATTCTTCGTCTTATTAAAGTCATATTGATTCTCAGCGGTTCTGTAAAACCTTCTCTGCATCCTCTCTGCACTACCTCACTTTCGGGTTCCGAAACACTTCTGAATGAAAAGCCCTGTGCTCCGATTGCAAGCATACGACTGCAACCGTCAACAACAAGCAGGGCAAAACCTGATGTTGAAAAGCTGATTGCCTCGTCAATTGTCGTGAACTCGACAATTTCACTTGATGTCAGCACGGTATTTTTGATAAGGTCAAAAACCTTATCGGGAGATTGGCAGTCAAAATAATAATCGAGCAGAGGATTGATTACCGACAATGCAAGCGTGTCCTTTTCGCACATTCCCTCAATTGTGATTATTGCGGATTTTATACTGCATTGTCCCTTTAGATTCATTTCACGAACCGTAAAGTCTGCCGAATTTTTGAACATTTTCTTCAGAGTTGAAATATTTTCTTTTAATGAATTATACATTTAATCACCGTCTTAATATATCTGCTTTTTATTTTGCGGTATATCGGCTCAAATTATGCAAATATTAGTAACGGTGATGTTATGTTAATTTCAATAATCAGAACAATTTTGCTCTATGCCTTTGTCATTCTGGCAGTCAGGTTAATGGGAAAGCGACAGATGAGCGACATGCAGCCGAGTGAGCTTGTAATCACAATGATAGTGTCGGATATCGCATCAATTCCTATGCAGAACACATCTCAACCGCTGTTGAGCGGAGTTATTCCCGTTGCAATTCTCGTTGCACTTGAAATTACCGCAAGCATTATTATGATGAAGTGGAGCGGTTTCAGAAGTCTTGTGTGCGGAAAACCCGTTATAGTAATTAAGGACGGAAGGATTCTGCAATCGGCTATGAAAAAGCTGCGGCTTACTACAGAAGATTTGAGTGTCAGATTAAGACAACAGGGTATTTTTTCAATCGAGGATGTTCAATACTGCATTGTTGAAACAAACGGTGAGGTGAGCGTTCTTGAAAAGCCTGAGAAGAGAAAGCCGTCTGCCGAGGATTTTGGGTTAAAAATTAAAGACAATAAAATTGAAACCGTAGTTGTCAGCAACGGAAAAATTCTTGAAAATTCGCTTAATTTATGTGAAAAAGAAAAGGGTTATGTTAAAAATATTCTGCAAAAGAAAAATATTAAGCAGAGCAATGTTTTTTTGATGACTCTTGACGCACTCGGAAATTACAACATTATAAAGAAGGAATAACAATATGAAAAGAATTTACATTGCACTTTCACTTGTTCTGGCGGCACTATGCTTTGCATCTGTTGAAACAGGATTTATTTCGGGCAAAACTGATGCATTCATTGCAAAAATTGAATGTGCCGACAGACTGATGAGCAGACTTGAATTTGAAGACGCACTCAAAATATGTGAAGAAACCGAGAAAGAATGGTATGACAACGCAAAATTGATTGACACCATGCTCATTCACGATTATGTTGACAATATCGGATTAAGCATTTCGAGAATGACCGCATTTGCACAAAAACAGAACCGTGATATGTACTTTGCCGAAAGCGTTCAGGCAAAAAAAGAACTCGCCTCCATTAAAGAAAGCGAGTTTCCGTTAGTTGAAAATATTTTGTAATTCTTACACAGAATTATTCTTTTTAATTTTGGAATTGATAAATTCGACCAGTCGGAATATGAGGAAAACGGCGGCATTGACTATTACAACGCTTGCACCTGTCGGGGTGTCGCATGAATATGACACGCACATACCGACAAAGAAACAACAGAGTGAAAGCACACCCGAGCAGAGAATTACCGACTTGAATTTTTTGCAAACTCTCATAGAAGAAAGCGCAGGGAAAATTATAAGTGCGGAAATTAGCAGAGTACCCATAATTCTCATACCGATTACAATGGTGAGAGCCGTAAGGAGTGCAATTACCGTGTTATAAACGCCTGTTTTAAGACCGGTTGCTCTTGAAAATGTTTCGTCAAAGGTTACGGCAAAAATCTTGTTGTAGAACAAGATGAATATTACGATTACGACAAGTGCAAGGATTCCGCACATAATTGCGTCGGCTGTTGTAGTGGCAAGAATACTGCCGAAAAGGTATGAGTTGAGGTCGGTATTTACGCCCGATACACTGACAAATACAACACCTATTGCAAGTGCCGTACTTGAAATTATTGCGATTGCCGCATCACCGTTGATTTTACTGTTCTCGGAAAGTCTTAACAGCAGGAATGCCGCAATAATGATTACAGGAACAGCAACTTCAAGCGCACCGAAGCCCACATGAGATAATCCGTCACCGATCATTGAATATCGTTTGAGAACGAGCGTTACACCGAGCAGTGCCGCACACAAAGAAACAAGCGTGCCGACAATGAATGCTCTGACTATAAAATTGTATGAAAACATTTCAAAAATCATATCAAACATTTTTAGCACCTCCGTGAACTCTGTGCTGACATTCATCGCACGGGCAATCGCTGAGAATAAAGCGTTTGCCGGCATCCGAATGCAGATACTGATGTGCCGTACCGTAGAAATACCAATTCTTTGAAAGGTGCAGAATTTTTGAGGCATTGCTCACGGCTGAATTCACATCGTGAGAAACCATAATAATCGTGATTCCGCTTTCATTCAACTTTTTGATGAGAGCGTACATATCAGCCATTGCCATCGGATCAAGTCCCGTTACAGGCTCGTCAAGAATAATCAGTTTGTGAGTTGCACACAATGCTCGGGCGAGCATGACACGCTGTCGCTGACCGCCCGAAAGCTCTCTGAAACATTTTTTGCGTAAATCATAAATACCCGTGAGCTTCATATTCTCGGCGGCTGCTTTTTTCTGCTCCTTTGAATAGAAAAAGGTGTGTTTTTT